>MDSV01049489.1_pt1 | contig 10201 bp, 6 predicted proteins | sample 810851 | NCBI WGS metagenome assembly MDSV01 (sample SAMN05326640, study PRJNA326480) | marine metagenome | isolation source: seawater | place: Atlantic Ocean: North East | collected 2012
AAAATGAATAGAAAAGATGTTTCATTAATGATAATATTTTATTTTATCATTTATTAAAGTTCTTGTTGAAATATTTTCGTAAATCTTGTTACAATAAGTCTACCGTGCTTGCCTTTCAAACAATTTTCTGATTTGATGATTTAATTGGCCGGTATTTATAGGGCGACCAATAATCTTTTGATTATTATTTAAAAGATAAAAAGATGGTGTAGTAGTTATGAAATACAGATCCGTTGACTCTGAGCTCCATCCTTTAAGCTCTGATAAATTATCCCACTCCATGTTCCAAGCTTTGATTGCATCTTTCCATGCAGAGCCATCTTTATCAAGAGATATCGCCACAACATTGAACCCTGATGAGCGGTAGTTATCATAGAGTTCTATGATCTTTGGGAGCCCCGCTTTACAGTGAGAACATACTGAAGACCAGAACATTAGTAATGTAACCTCAGATTTTTTAATTAAGGTGTGCAACGAAACACTTTCATTATCTTGATTTGGGATAAACATATCAGGCACTGTTACTCCCATTTTAAGCTTACTTCTCCCTTCTATCGATCTCCTCAGCTGAGGATTATCAATAATATCAAGTTCGTCCCCTAGGTATTCTTTAACGATATACTCTATTCTTTTCCATTCATTTCTACGCTCAAGATACCCTAGCACTATCGTAACACACTTAATGTATGATAGCTCGCCTTCAGAAGCCAATAGAAGTATGTCATCAAGGCTGAAACCGAGGTCGACTTTATTAGCTCCAGAGTAAAACTCTAAATAATTTGTTAATTTGTGATACACAAGCGGTGTACGCAAATAAGTAGCATCTAAAATTGATTTACTTTTAAAGTAATTATCTAATCTTATATTGTAGGATTCATCCATGTTTGGTATCAACTCCATAATTGCGTTATGCGTGATTGTGCCTTGAAAATCCGATTCCAGATATGATAATCTTTCTTGTAGGTGGCGCTTTGTATTAGCAAAAACAGTCTGATTTCTAATTTTTGTTGCTGGGTCTGAATCATGAAATTTTTGTAAGTACAGCATCTGCTCCAGATCAGAACAGGTTTTTACGAGATCCTGAAAATATTCGTGGTATGCTTGATTCTCTTTTGATTGTATGAAAAACAGTTCAACCTTATTTCCATTTTTTAATATTTTGGCCTCTACCTCATCCTCTGCAGGATTCAAAATGAAATAGAGTGGTGGAATACTTGTACCTCTCATTTGGTATAAACCCGGATTATATTCTCTGACTTTGAACGAGAACTTTCCTTGTTTATCAACTCTACAGGAGTCAACGGCGTTACCTGCCAGATCAATAAAATCATAGAGATATAGCATTGTATCTGGATGACGATATTCAGAGAATGTGCCATGAAAGTGTTGAGTATAGGAATTACTACATAATATTATAATGACGAAGATAATGTACTTCATGACATCAAGATTATAGAAACTTATTATTGGTTCAAAAAGATTATATTACTTAAATATTTTTACAAAAATTAAATATGCTATAAAAGAATGAATGAATGAATGAAAAAACCCCGCATACTAGCAGGGTTTTTGGAAAATAAAATTACAAATCTATCTCAGGTTAAAGAAATTGATCATCATTGTACACTATTATTAATCAGATACTTCAACAATCCCAGCTATGTTTTTAATTATGTGTTACCGTTGAAAAATACCACCTATTAAATATTCTAATAGAAGCATTGAAGAAATAATACATTGTCTATAATCATATATTGTTAATCACAACCATCAAACGTTTCTGTAACCATAGTTTTAAACCAAAAATCTTTGTTACCGTTGTAGGCACTATGAAAGAGTCGACCACCACTATAGCTACCTGGATCTCTCATCCAAAAACCATTTTGTTGCCAATCCCCTGAGTTATATCTCATTATAAATGAGTATTGCTGCCCGGCTGTTACAGTCACGGCATCACCAAGACTTAGGATTCTAAAAGCAGTATAGAGATTAGCTGAGGTACTTTTTACGGTCCAAGTACCCGAATGCAAGAGCGTTCCACTAATTCCGTCCCCCTGTCTAATCTCATAATTTATATCGAAATCACTATGCACCGTACGCCATGATTTCAAATAGAATTTATCTAGGGTTCCAGTTTTTCCTGCAGTAAAACTCTGGTATATATATTGTGTGGGTTGTGGTAAAGTTCGAATAGAGTTTTGAGACGTATACGATATGTCTACTGCTGATGAGTGTACACAACTGCCATCATCTATCGTAGCATCTGAGTTATAATTTGCGGCGCATGAGCTCATGCAACCATTTATAATACAGCTGCCATCATTCACTGTAGCAGTTGGCTCATAATTTGTTGCGATGGAGTTCGTGCAACCATCAATTAAACAGCTTCCATCGTCTACCGTAGCAAAAGAATTATAATTTGACGCAGTAGGATTCATACAGCCAAACACAGCATTACAATTGAGAAAATCTGATGTGGATTGTTGAAAAACCTCAGGATATCTCTCAGTTTGATTAAAGCCAGTCGTACGAAAAGCATACGCAGCTGCATCAAGATTGCTCTGCACAAGGACATAAAAACCAGATGTCTGGGTTTGACTAACACCTCTTTTCGTTTCACCAGTGCAACCAGCATCATCGTAAACCCCCCAACCTTGTGCTCTATGATTAAGAAAATTTGTACCATGCGTCTGAAATACGGACCAGCTACAAATTTTCTGGTCAGAATAAGTCATAACCACATGTTCATCTGTTAAATCCTCAACAAGAACATAAGGCCCGTACGTATTAAACCCATCGGTATTAATAATCTTATCACTACCCGTTAATGGGGATCGAGTACAAGTGCCATCATCCACCGTAGCCTCATTGTTGAAATTTTCAGCACATGGATTTGTACAGCCAAGAATTGTATACGTACAAGTGCCATCATCCACCGTAGCCTCAGAATTATAGTTATCAGCAGAGGGATCTGTACATCCAGAAATTGTATACATGCAGGTTCCATCATCCACTGTAGCAGTTACATCATAGTTATCAGCTAGAGGGTCTGTACAGCCATTTACTGGATAAGTGCAGCTACCATCGTCCTCCGTAGCCTCAGAATTATAGTTATCAGCAGAGGGGTCCATGCAACCAAGAACACTAGTAGATGCTGCAGCCTCGATCTCTTCAAAAACACCACTTGACCCTAGCTTATAGCCTGCGGCATCAAGATTATCTGCAACCAAAATATAGAAACCGGATGTATTGGTATGGCTTCTACCCCTTTTTGTTTTGCCCGAACAACTTGTTTTTGCTCCATTCAAGGATCCATAGCCTCTGACACGCTTATGAAATTTATAGGGTGACGATGGTGTCTGAAATTTGCTCCAGCTGCAGGCATTGTCCACCACCGTGTGCGCATCTGTCAGGTCGCTAAAAAAGATGTAGGGGCCGTAATATTCTCCGCTAATGTCAGAAGCAGTTTTGGCTGATTGACTGCTTCTACCGCTTGTGGCTTCGCTGCCTCTTCTGGTTCTTCCACTTCTGGATCCACTATCACGTTTAGATCTTTCGCTTGAAGTAGACCTAGCTTTGCCTCTTTCTGTCTGATCGGTTGATCTTCTTTTGCTGGTGGTTGCTCTTGTAGGTTTGGTTACTGATGTTGTATCGCTCTTAGTTCTTCTGCTAGTCTGTTGCGCAGATACATCCTCAAACATGATAATAGATGCTAGAGTAAATGTAGGCACTAGTCTTAAAAGGTTGTTCATTTGATTTCCAAAAAAGTATGTTATAATTAATAAGGCTTAAACTAAAAATAATATTTTATTATTTAAGTATGTACAAAAAATTAGTACTTGTGATGCATATCACAAAATTATTTAAATGAAATAAACCTAAGTAAGTGACTAATTTAAATGTGGTAATAACTATTAATGTTTAAATAATTTATAGTAATTCAAGGTTTGCAAAAAATTCTCGTGACAGTATTTACCATAAAAAAATACACTATTATCTCAAAGTATGCCATTTTCTGTGTTTTTTCTTTTGTTGTAACTATTGAAGCTAAGGAAATGAACGTAACTGAAGCAGCTAAAGCCTGGATTAAGAGCAGCACCTTGCAGTCAATAACATACGATCTAGACACCAAAATACATCCAACTGAGTTGTTAAATATTATCGCAAGACAAGGCCACCTCCTGCCTGACACTATTAAAAGTGAGCTAGAAAATTTAGGTTTCAATTTTTCCAGAGATGTTATCACCACAGATCGTCCACAACACCTGGAACATACCATAGATCAGGGATTATTTCGCTTTCATTATAGTACGACTGGAGAAGATGCTGTAAATGTAACTGATGTTAGTTCTAATGGTATACCAGATTACATTGACTCTGTAATGGCAATCTTTGCCACAATAGGCACCATTGACTTCGATAGCCTTGGATATAATCTTCCTCCAAGTGATGCTTGGTATATTGATCAATACAATGGAGGATCCGGACATTATGACATCTATATTTTTAATCTTCCAGTTGGTTACTACGGGTATGTTCAAGGGGAAAATTATGCCCAATCTGATAATCTGCTACATAGAGGTGATAATGAAAACTCCTTGACTGTTGAACAAAATGCCATGGTTTCTTTCATGGCGATACGTAATAACTACAGTGACTTCGATGGAAATGAGTTAGAAAACCTCAAGGTTACCAGTGCTCATGAATTCTTTCACACCATCCAGTATGGATACGATGGTTGGGAATATGGTTGGGTTAAAGAGGCCACCGCTGTATGGATGGAGGAATTTATTTACGATGAAGTAAATGACTGTTACCAATACCTTCCTGAATTCTTCGAAAACCCATACGATCCGTTCAATTATGATACAGAACACGGGTATGGAGCATACATTTACTTTTCCTACATTACGGAGCATTGGGCTCCATCAACATTTATAAAAAGTTATTGGGATAATACCATAGATTATAATAGCTGGGACCAGGACTACAGCATACAAACGTTAAAACAGACAATGGAAGATGCTGATCTTGATTTCACTGGTATCACACAAAACTTTCATATTGCAAACGGTTTATTATCGAGCGACACTGTTTTTAGTATTTACAGTTATGCTGAGGCTGATAGCTTTCCCTCAAGCAATCCCTATTTCACTGAAACTATAGTTTTAGCTGAAGATGATACAACAATAGAGATAAGTAGCTGGATGGGATCGTTCGCATCAGAATATTTTCTAATACTTGTTGAAGATTCTTCAACATTCGACCTAGGTATTGGGAATTGCTGTATCCAGGTCGACCTGTACACTGATTATCAACCAGATACTAATGTGGCTGTGTACATGAGTACGATTATAACTGGTAACAATAGTACGAGTGCTATTAACAAATCAAACAGTCAACAAATAGAAAGAAATGACGTGGATTCACTGATCTTAGTGGTATCTGGTTTCAACTCTAATTATGATGTGATAAATGAATATGGGGAAGTTGAGTTTCATGAAATAGATTACCGAATAAATATTACTGTACCAAATCTCCTTCAATCTACAAATACAAAACCTGTACCTGATAAGATCACGTTAAAACAAAACTATCCTAATCCATTTAACGGCAAAACAACTATTGACTTCAATTTGAGCTTTCAAACTAACGTAAAATTAGATATTTTTGATATAAGTGGTCGAAATATTAACACGATCTTGGATGAAGAAAGGCCTGCAGGTATGCATAGCATTAACTGGAATGGGAAAAACCAAAGTGGCACAAATGAGGGTTCTGGGATGTACTTTTATCGTATTAAAGTCAATAATTATGAGAACACCCGTAAACTTATTTATATAAAGTAATATGAGAACTTTTTATAAAACTATATTTGCTTTTTTTCTAATCTTTATGCTGGCATGCGAAGACTCTTTATTAGATCAAGGTCCAGTTACTTCTTCATCCCAAAATAGCATGTTTAAAATAGAAATTAGCGCACAAACTGATGTGACAACTTTAACAGGAACAATCCCCTTTGAGGTTACAGTAACCAGATTGCAAGATTTCATGATTAGGCATGATTCTAGAATAATTGGTAGCTGGCAGCTACAATCCATGACATTGGATGGTGTAAATGTAAACATATCACAGTTTCCTACCTTCTATGACTTTTATGATGACTTTTCATTTACAAAAACTGTCACCAATACAATTACTTACATAGATGATTTTGAAGGGGGAACCTGGCTATTAAATGATGATAATATACTAACCATCTTACAACAGGGTGCAGAAGAAAATATAAGTGTCAGCTTTGACTCCGAGGGTATTATTGTTTCAATGGATGGATATATGGTATGGAACTACACACTTGAGGGTCAGAGTATTGTTGAGGTATACCAGAAACTTGACCAGGTAGATGAATCTCAGTTTGATGAGGGACCATCCTACATGACAGTAATGTGCAGTGGAAATGGCACTATTGATGGATACACAGAGCTAAGCAATGAAGATATGGTAATCATCCTTCCATACGAATCCGAATCCTACTACACATTTAGTGCATTATTCACACCGGGACTTGAACTTGACTCTGACATAATAAGCGCCTCATTAGACTCCGATGAATATGGTCGCCTCGTTGCAAGCATGCCAATTAAAGTGAGACTGGATTAATGTTCAAGACTTTTAAAGTTTTTGTTATAGCATCTTTAGTATCTACCCTTTATTCACAAGGAAATAAGGTAAATCTCAAATATGAGATGATTCAACTCAGTTACATAGAAGCTGATAGAGCTGCAGGTATTTTAAAAGCATTAGGTTATGCTGTAGTGGATTACGTTTCTGAAGAAGGTATCAATCCTAAAGAAGTGATCCTTGAGCCATCAGACATTCTAATTAAGAATGGTGCGGTAGCTCAAGCAGGAGACCTTCCCTTGGTCATCACTATGCCGGAAACAGAAAACATTACCCTGCTAGAAATGGACACAGAAGCAGCAAGCTCCGGATCAGAGATGAGCGTTGATATGGGTGGATCATCACTTGTTTATAACACTACCAGTGAGCCTCTGCAGAGGCTACTAATAGGCTACGATCCTTCAGACATGGAATCGCTTTACAGAATTCTAGATATAATTAAAAACAAAATAGATCAGCAGGCAAAGCAAGTGGTGATCGATGCATTAGTTCTAGAAATCGATTCAGAAAAAATTTCTGAGCTTGGTGTCAATTTTTCATCTAGCTCAAGTCCTTTAGATATAGGTCTCTCAGAATCTGGGTCTCCAGAAGGATCGTTTACAATGGTATACGATAAATCGCTATTAGGGCAGAGGCTAGATTTTAATGCAAAACTCGAAGCCCTAATCACCAGCCAGGATGCTACTATACTATCAAGGCCGTCAGTAATTGTTTTAGATGGAAGACAAGCCAGGATTGTAGTTGGTCAGCAAATACCAATAAGCGAGACTTCCGTTTCTGAAAATTTTGCTACCACTCAAGTAAAATACGTCCAGGTTGGGATCGTTCTTAACCTGCGACCAAGAGTCAGTAACGATAATCGTAATATCAGCATGCAGGTCGAGACTATTATCAGTGAGACAGAAGAAAGCTTATCTGCTTCATCTTCAAGCAGTGGAATCTTATCCGCACCTACTATAAATAGTCGAAAAGTACAGACCTACGTGAATGTTCCAGATGATACTCCCTTTATTATCGGTGGACTAATATCTTCTAAAAATACAACCACAAGTGGCGGTATTCCATTCATCTCAAAAATCCCAATTTTTGGTAACTTATTTAAATTTTCTAGAAATTCTGAAAAAGCAAAAGAGGTTATTGTTCTTATTACCCCTAACCTGGTGGATATATCAAAAGATAATTTTACTAAAGTCATTCCAAAGGACTCTGATCGATTTCAACAATTTGGATCCAAACTCTTTCAGAATTCATATAGGGTTCAAGATAAAGATGTTTATGACCTGAATTTCATTACCAAATCTGAGGTTTATTTAAACACTTTAGATCAATTGAACCTTGTAACATCGAAAAACTTAGATGCCAAAGAAGACAAAATACTAACCTTCATGCTTGATGGGCATTTACCAGGCGAAGAAGTATTAATTAGAAAGATGCTTTGGGAGGTTGTCAGATCCTTAGATTATCATAAATACGTTGACAATAAAAAAATACTTTATTTTACGAAAGATGGTGACTTTATTGGCGTTAAACGATTTCATGATGTATACAAAGACTTTTTAAAGAATAATCAAAAGTCATTAAAAATTTTAAAATTAGTGTTTAAGGATGATTACTCTGAGACAAAAGAAAAATATATAAAACGACCCACAGCAACTTCAAGCATAGTTGCTTATCCAAAGAATTACAAAAAAGAGCTTTTAAAACTAAACTCAGATAAAAATACAAGCACTATTATGATTGGATCGGCTTTTTACGAAAAGTACCTTTACGAGACACTTGTAGTCGAAAAAATTGTAGAATTAAACCCTCGTATTATAGATAATATATCTACATTTAAAGCTGGTTTAGAAATTATTTTTCCATCCCCTGAAATGATTGAGAATGAGACTTTTATCCTAGATGATAATGTTGCCAAGCATCTCTATGAAAATATTAACTATAATAAAGCCTTTGACACTCGTTTTATAGATGGTATCGAGCAGATACGAAATAGAATAGACGAAGAGTATCAGTAGAGTTATTTACTTTAAAATGGCTTTCTCCTGTTTAAAGTTACAGTCATAAGACTGCAGTAATAAATAGACAAAAATTTAGATCCACCTTCTTACTTTTTCCTTATATTCGAGAAATTCATCTTTAAACAAGTCTGTCATTGCTTTTTCCTCTGGAATAATTTGAAACTTGTTGATGTAGGTAAGAAATATTAGCATCAAGAGAAATCCTCCAATTGGATTGACTATTATGCTAATCCCAGCCAGGATTAATAACATCCCCAAATACATAGGATTTCTTGAAAATTTATAAATACCATTAGTTATTAAATTGGTAGCGCTGGACGGGTTTAATGGTGTAATAGTAGTTTTATATTTTTTGAATAAGTTAATCGCGGATAAAATACATACTAAACCTACAATAATAGTAAAAATGCCTAAAAGATTATCATTTTTTATTTCCAAGTTGGGAAAAATATCTTTAGTGTAATTAATCAAGATTCCAAAAATTAATCCCACTATCGGAGGAGGAATTTTAGTTTCTATGTTGATCATAAATTAGACTTAATAATTACTATTAGGTTGATAATAAAATTCTGCAGGCGTGATTAAAAATACAATTCTCAATAGCTGTTTAAAATTCATTTTATTTTTTACTTCAACAAAACCATCTTTCCTGTCATTCTATTTTTTCCTGCTTGAATGATGTATAAGTATATTCCGTTTGATACAGGTCTTCCCTGCTCATCTCTAGCATCCCATTGGTTCCCATTACTTCCTGCAGATTTAAGGCCATTAACAAGCGTTATAACCTTCTTTCCTGTCAACTCATGTATACTAAGATTTACATGTACCTCATTTGGCAGGTTGTAAGTAATGGTGGTATTTGGATTAAATGGGTTTGGATAGTTCTGATGCAATGAGAAAATATCGGGAGCATTGGGATCTAAGTTATTTTCTAGATTGCACGATTCTGACCAATCATATGGCCAATACTCATTTATTGAGAATGATGTTTGAATCTCGCATTTATTTTCGTCAGATAATCCTGTATTATTAAACATACTTGCCATGTGTAATGCATTTGAAACATCCCAGTCCGATAAGTCTTGGTTAAAACTTTGTGCATTTTTAAACATAGAAGACATTCCAATTAAATTAACGGTATTCCAATTTGATAAGTCTTGATTGAATGTAATTGCATTCTCAAATATAGCTGTCATATCTACTACGCTCGTAATATCCCAATTGCTGATGCTATAGTTAAACGAATCGCATCCCATAAACATAAATCCCATGTCCTCAACGCCAGAAACAATCCAGGTGGACAATTCTTGATTAAAGTTTGATGCATACATAAACATGCTTCTCATATTTATAGTGTTTGACACATCCCAGCTAGAGATATCTTGATTAAAGTTTGATGCCCTGCCAAACATTCGCTCCATATTTATAACGTTAGACACATCCCAATTTGAAAGATCTTGATTAAAACTTGAGGCTTTGTAAAACATATCCATCATATTGGT
>MDSV01063995.1_pt1 | contig 10201 bp, 12 predicted proteins | sample 810851 | NCBI WGS metagenome assembly MDSV01 (sample SAMN05326640, study PRJNA326480) | marine metagenome | isolation source: seawater | place: Atlantic Ocean: North East | collected 2012
ATGAAATTGAAGTAGTAAAAAATCAAATTATTGAGATCTTGAATTCACAAAAATATTTAATTTCAAAAATAGTTGTAAATTCTACAAGGTCATACAGCCCTACTCAAATTTATGCAAAAATTGAGGTGTGGATAAATTAATACATATTACAAGGTTTTTATGAGGAGTCTGTTTGGGCTAAATTAGGGGAGAATATGGTTGCAAATTGTACTTGTTCTGTTTGTGGAAATAAAATAGACATTAGTGGGATTGCTCCCCGCCTAGAAGGTGTTAAAGTATTATGCAGAATTTGTGGGGCAACAACACACCACCTCTACTAATTATGATGCTTGGTCAGGTTGTGGAGTAATTAATACAGTGCTTCCATCACGTTGAATAATTGGAAGTTCTAATGTTGACATAGATGGAAGAACGTGAACTGTACAAGCTGTACCACAAGCGGGAGCAAGGTAATCCTCTCCAGTTTCTGAAAGAATAAATTTTAGTCCGTGCCCTGCAGGTAAAACCGCGTCTATTGCTTGAAATTCCATCATCATAGTTACTGTTTGTCCAGGTGTAACCGTTTGCGCTTCATATCCTCCTGCATGATAACGAATATCCATTGTTGCATGGCCTAAACGAAGCCCTGTTTCAAGATCCTGCATTTCAATAAATACTTGTCCACCATCAAATGTTGGAACTGCCGCTAAATGAAATGTGGCTAAACCGGCAATATGAAGTTCTGAATCACTAATTGATGGGCACAATACAGTTACGACTTGCCCCCCGCCTACTACTGGAGCGCCCCCTCCAGTAAATGCTCCATCATTATTACAATTATTCATATCTAGTCTTAAACGTTCAACATCTTCTGGTGGCCATGTATCTTCTATCCTCCATTCCCCATCATTTCTTTGAATTTGTGCATGTAACGCAGGCTTAGGTCCTATCCCTTTTAGATAATATTCCATCCACTCAAATAAATCTTGAGCCCAGTCCCATCTTGTCATATTGTGAATTGCCTCTCCCCCATATCCGCTTTCTTGTTCGTTATGCTTTGTCCATTGGTCGGGATAATTGTGCTCCCATTGACCGAGCATCCCACTAACTTCATACCCATTATCAATATACTCTTGATACCAATTTGTACCAGGAGGTCCGCCAAAAACTTGGTGTGGATCAACATTCCAATCTTGTAGCCCTTGAACCCAATAAATACTTCCATTATATTTTCCTAATGCTTTGTCTATGTGACTTCTTTCATCATAATAACTATCCATATAGGGATCGTTTTCACCTAAAGCATATCTTGTCGGCCCAGCTAAAAATCCTTCCAAAACATCCCCACACATATTATCAATATCATCGGAATCATAATCTAAAATACTGCCTCCATAATTAGAGTGCATTACCTGACTTCTAGCCTCTGCGCTTCCATTTTTATACAATAATGGCCCTAAGGCGGTAGTACCAGAAATAGGTACAATTGTTTTCAAATATTCACTTCCTTGTGCTGCGGCTTCCCACGCAGTTGCACCTTCATATGATTTCCCATAAATAGCAACATGTCCATTGCTCCAATTTTGAGTTCCTAACCATTCTACGGCTGTATGAATACTCAATCCTTCACCATCACCGCGATAATCAAAACATCCTGTACTCTCCTCAGTTGCAAAGACTGCAACTTGGGCAAGAGCATACCCATATGGAACAAAGTTATCGTAAAGGAACTCTCCTCGTCCGCCTCCCACTATATTAGTTGGAGAAGACTCTGACCCAGGTTGACCATATGAAAAATATGGACTAATAATCGCTATTACAGGCACTTTTTCTCCAAGTTCTGTGTTTGAAGGTAACCAATATGAAAGGTGTACTTCAGCGGAAGATGGTCCCCCCTCCCATACTCCTGAAGTATCTACTTCAATTGTTGCTTCTTGAACATCTAATGCTGAATAAGGCCCTTTTTCAAGAACAAATGCATGAGTATGAGTCGTATTCCATTCCAGAGTATGTCTTTCCCAAATAGAAGGATATGTTGTCACTTCTTCGACAATAACTTCCTCTTCATTACCAAAACATCCTGAAAGTGATGTTGAAGATAGTAATAAAATTATTAATGCCGCAACGACTTGTTTCATTCTCCTCGAACATGCTTGAAAATAACTTAGATAAAGGCCTAACGTAATTTTGTTATTAATAAAATATTACTAATAGTGGAAAAGATTCGGCATATTATGTCCGGAACATTAGTATTAAAACAGTTTCAAATTGACCACACAGGTACTTCTGGTGCAAATTTATATGTTAAAGCAAGAAGTCCTGGAATAATAGCTTTTATTCTAAATTTAATGGGCTTAGACCCCACGGCAACAGTAAAAGTAGACAAGGGTTCTATTGAATTTAGAAGTGCTTCAATTAAAGGAATGGATAGTGTAACAAGTGGGCTAACCTCAGTTGCTGGGTTTATTGGAGGATATAGAAAACCAATTTGGATTTTGGTTGTCGGGTTCCTTGCATTCATAGGTTCTATCGGACTGACAATATCTACAACTTCAGCCGAATATAACTGCCCAGGTTGGCAAGACACTGGAATTTACACATATTCTCAAATCGGAGATGGAGTTGAAGATTGTGAAAATGGATATGATGAAAGTGATGACGCTAAACTATTCGCAGGACAATATATCATAGGGAGTGTATTTTTCTTATTTTCCATCATAGCATATATTCTAGGGAAAGTGATGTATATTGGTTTTGAAACTTCCGGTGGTGCAAAATATTTAATCGCATTCAAACGTTCTGTTATTGAAGGAGTTGCTGTAGATATTGCAAGAATTGAAGAGGCAATTACCTTAGTAAATTCTTTGATCAGTTCTGCATCATCTGGAACAACTATGACCTCAACTCAAAATGTTCAAAATTTTGGTAGAGAAGCCACATTATCATATGCTGAAACGCCCGCTACTGAAACTAGTAGTGGACACCCCGGATGGAAATGGGATGCCGTAAATCAACAATGGATCCCCGAATAATAACTTATAGCATTGGAAGTAAAATTTCATTAAATGAAAATAATGCACCCATAGTTAATGCAAAGAGTAGTAAGATGTTAGCAAATTTACCATTATCTTCTTGGAGTTCTCCCCTAAATGTCATGTCGTCTTCTATTCCTTCACTCTTTAATCGGAAATAACTGATTAAGACCAGAAGCATTACTAATGCTCCAGTCATTGCATCCAATTGATTTTGATCACTAGCATTTCGTGCGTTTCCAGCTATTAATCCAATAAAAATAGATATTGTCACAGTAATAAATGCAAATGCTGAGGGATGTAAGATAGTCCATTTACCTGATGCTCCATCTAACAATACTAATGCTGAAAAAAGTGTATAAATTAAAATTAAAGCTCCACTTACAGAAACTGTAGTTGGGAAAGGCTCGCCCAACCCCTTATCTAAATCTAAAGACCCTGTATAATCAGTTGGAAACCCTTCTGCAATCACTGTGTCTGGTGTGAAAATCATTCTTAATGAATAAAATAATCCTGAGAATACTAGTAAAATTAATGATACCATTGCGATTTTATCGTTAATTTTTAAACTTGGTTTAAAATCTGAAAGGCCTTCATTAACGCCTTCTTCTCTTAATAAGACATATGCCCCGGTATATGCTAGTGTAACTATGATTGAGACATATTTTGGTAAATCTCCTGCTGCACTTTCTGCGTTCCAATACACCCATAAACAAATTGACATGATTGTTGAACCGATTATTACTGGCAACATTATAACCCATTTTCCCCTTGCTCCTTCATTAAGAATTAGCATTGTTGACATAAAAATACCAAAGAAAAGGGCCCCGTTAAATGCTGTTTCTGGGCCACCGTGCCCATATGCAACATCTCCAACAGGTACACCATTATTTAGAAGGGAAAAACAACCGTTTCCTCCAATTACATAACAGTCTCCAAAGAACATAAAGCTTAATCCATAAAGAAAGAACATTACTGAGGTAAATCCTAAACATATTTTTGCGGGCATTGATTCTATTTTAAACATCTTAAATCATAATATGGTAAAATTAAGTAGTTATAATTATTTGCCAATTAAAATTTAGTTATGCCTAATTTATGAATAAAATTAATTTTTTGGGCTAATATTTTTCACTGCTTTAATTAATAAGCATCATATGTATGCTAAATGAGGGAGTTGGCATGGCACTACCAAGTTGGGAAACTATTGAAGCATCTGGTGTTATGATCGGTGCAGTTTCTTTGATTCTTATGGGCGCAATCTTGCTTTTTTTTGGAAATAAATATCTTGTCGCTGTATTTGGGGCTACTGGATTTATGTTCGGAGTGATGTTGGTAAATTTTGCAGAGGGTCTTGTACCATTATTTGCGCCTGAATATGCTCCAAGCCAACATCCAATGTTATTCCTTAGTATCAAAATATTAGCAGGCATTCTTTTTGGTGGAATGAGTGCTTTGGGTTGGAGGTCTTCAATTAGAACATCAGCATCAATACTAGTTTATTTGCTAATGTTATGGTTAAGAGAAACCGGTGAAGGTATGGGTATTGTAATTGAAGATGAACAGACATTTACAATTATTGCTATTGTAGGTGTAGCATTTACCTTTTTAATTACTATCAAAGCAAGAGAATTAATTGCTGCGTTTGCAGGTGCTGCGGCTGGTACAGCATGTTTGGCTTTAGGACTACAATTTGTAACAAATGGCGCTGTTTCTTTCCCTGATGTGTCTTCAACTCAACCCAATACCCTCTTATGTGCGGCTTTATTTATCGGCGGCCTAATAATTCAGTTAAGAAATTCAGAAGAAAGAAAGAAGTTGTCAAAAGTCCGAAAAATTGTAAATAAAATGCATAATAATGATAAAAAAGCGGTGCAAAAAATGGAAGACCTAACATGGACAAATAGAACTGAAGACTATAAAAAATGGTTGGTAATGGGTGCCGCTTCTGTTGAATCAATGAGACGCCCTGAGTTTAGAAATAGGGTCGCAGTTCCAAATCCCCCCCCATTAAAGCAAAAATCATAATGACCCCAATATTGATTGCTAAGACCTTCTCCACTGGTCAATGGACCCTGCAACAATATGGGGAACTCGTTGGTTAAATTGTGACCAACCTATAGCTAAAAAATATATGGAAGTTGCATGTAAAAAACAGAGTTTAGTGGTTCTTGCAGCAGATAAAAGAACTATGGATGAATTAAATGATTTGATTGATGATGTGGGAGATTATATCTCAGCACTAAAAACACATGTCGACTTAATTGATGATTGGACAAAAGAAAAATGGTTGAATTTTATCCTAAAGGCTAAACAAAAAGACCTATTGATTTTTGAAGATAGAAAACATGGAGACATAGGGAAAATCGCTAAAGAACAAATGGGAGGGATTTATGAGATTAAATCTTGGGCAGATCTAGTAACTGCACATCTAATTTCTGGACCTTCGATTTTAGATGGATTAAATGAATCATGGGAATCAATTAATAGATCAGGGGGAGTTTTAGTACTTGCACAAATGAGTAGTAAAGGAAATTTGTTAGAGTTGCCAGGATATACAGATTCTGTAGTAAATTTAAGTAAAAATCATCCTGCTTGTTTTGGATATATTGGGAACGGCAGTAGGCCCGAGGAATTGATTGAATTAAGAAAAAAGGTCGGAGATGGAAAAATGATTTGGACGCCAGGAGTAAATTTAAATTCTGGAGATGGTGATTTAGGTCAACGTTATGGTGCTCCTAATAAAGCCGTTGAAGCCGGATCTGATGCAATAATTGTAGGTAGTGGCATTCATAATGCTAAAGATCGCAAAAAAATTGCTAAAAAATATGCTGAAATAAGTTGGGATGCTTTAATCAAAAGGACAGGATAATTTGATTGGAACAATATTAATTTCATTAGGAATTATCTTTTTGATAATGATTACTTGGTGGTTCCATATTCGTAAACATTCATTACTTGAAAAAAGATTATTAGAAGCTGATGAAACCTTGTTAACGGAACCTGGTCTGAAAATAGATTCTGTTTTACAAGCACCACAAGGAAGTATGATCCATCCTTACCTCATCATAAACGAAGACACTACAAATAATCAATAAATATTTATTTGTTATCTAAATATAAGGAATATCTCCAAAGAGACTCCATAAATAACCTCCGACTAAACCACTGAATAATATAATCGTCAATAGAAATGCCTTTCTTTTCAATCCTTTGGTCGTTTTCTCAAGTTCTGTTGGAGAAGAGGTTGACGCTATAGGTACTTCAAGAGAGGGTAAAGGTTCTAATGGAGGAAGTCCTTCTAAGGGCGGCAGGTTACCTAAAGGAGGAAGGGTATCTAAAGGAGGTAATACTCCTAAATCTGGTAATTCTTGTGTTTTGGAGTCTAAGTCTTTAGGATATAATTCATCTAAATCTTGTAACCCTGGTGCTTCGGGTATAGGACCTAGAACTTTATTCCATACTTCGTCAAATAAAGATGCTGAAACGGGTTTCTCGATACAGGCAACTGCTCCTGCGGAATACGCTGCGTCCTCAGCTAATTTTGCTAATCTCTTTGGAGCTAAAAATATAATTCTCGCTTCTGGATCTACTTCTCTAATTTCCAATGCCGCTACATGCCCATCCATACTTGGAATATCTAACGCCATTATTACTAAATCGGGCATTTTTTCTGTATAGATGTCTACAGCATTATCTCCATCTTCACAATAAATAAAAAGAAAATCTTTAGTTCGAAGAGATTGTTCAATTCTTCTTCTAGACATTGGATTATTATCTACAATCAATACAATTGGCGCATTTTCATCATCAACATCTGTGACTAAACCCATTGTACTCATACAAGGGGAGGGGGGCGTTATTCATCAAATGTCCGCTTACTTATTCTTCTTCGATAATTGTTTCAGATGGCCCTTCTTGGGGATTGGTGAATGCTTGTTTGATTTTTTCCTCTTCTTCTTTGTTTTTGTTGTACTCGACTTCCCTTTCTGGTGCACTAACAAAAGCCATTTGAACTTCAGAAATTACTCCTGACAAAATACTAGTCTCTTTTTCATCTAGATTTCCAATTGTTTTCTTTTGTAACATTCTTAGTAATTCTATCCCTTCTTTTGCTTCGTTCAAATCATAAAAACGTTGACCTTCATATTCCATTAAACCAAGATTCATCATTACAGTTCTTTGAAACATGTGAACTAATTGAAAAAAGCGATATGAATCTTCATTTGTAAAAAATTCTTCATCCTCCATTTAATATTTCACCCTTATTTAATATTGCAATAATATATTATTCATAATTATTTATCTCTTTTAATGAGTTTTTGCTTCTTCTAAAGACTCCTTTGGCTTTACATATTAAATTTTCATCATCATCAAATAATTCTGAGGAAATTATATAATTGCCCATTGATTTTTCCAAAAATTTGCCCTTTGCAATAAATTTCTTGCTTTTTGATGGCCTCACATGAATTATTTCAAAGGATTTTACCATAGTGCTAACATCTTCAATTAATGAATTCGCTGCAAAATACGCAGAAGAGTCCAGAGCCATATGGCAATATGCAGAATGAATTTCTTTTACTTCATTATGCATAAACTCTTTTTTACTAAAGCTTATTTCTGAAATGCCCTCACCAATTTTTATTTGTGCATCCAATGTTTTATTTATTCTTGAATTCAAGAATAAATTTTGGAGTTTCTGGTAATGGGATGTCATAAAATCACTCAAATAATTGCTTTAATAACCATTCTGGTTCAAATTGGTGAAGATCAGTGTATTCTTGTCCCGTACCCACCAAAACGATTGGTTTTCCTGTGGCGTGTGCAATTGACAGTCCTGCCCCACCTTTTGCGTCTGTGTCCATTTTTGATAGGACGGCCCCATCAAATGTTAATATTCGTGAAAATTCTGCTGCCTGTTCTACTGCATCATTTCCTGCTAATGCATCACCTACAAATAATACCAAATGCGGATTCGTTACTCTGTGAACTTTTTGTAACTCGTTCATTAGATTTGTTTTATTTTGCATTCTTCCCGCTGTATCTACAAGAACAATGTCAACGTTTTTTGCTTTAGCATGAGAAATAGCATCTCTGGCAATAGCTGCAGAATCGCCCCCTCTTTGGCTGGAAATACATTTTATTTCCAATTTCTTCATATGTGCTTCTAATTGTTCAATCGCCCCGGCCCTGAATGTATCTGATGCTGCGGCAACGACATTGTATCCTTTATTTTTAAGCCTGTAAGCTATTTTTGCAGTGGTTGTTGTTTTTCCTGTACCATTAACTCCTACTAACATAATAACTACTGGCTTATCTCCTTCAGAAAGGTACCCTTCAATGGTTGCTTCGAAATCCCAATAATCCGCCTTTAAGATTGATTGTAGTGCTCTTTTAATTGTAGCTTCGACTACTTTTGCAAGCTCTGCTCCCTTTCTTAATCTACTACCAATTAAATTTTCTCTCATTAATTGAAGAATTTCAGATACGGCTGCACTACTAATATCTGATTCAAGCATTGCCCATTCTATTTCTTCTAATAGAGAATTTAATGCCTTACCTTCTTTGATTACTCTTCCTCCTGATTCTACTACACCGCCTCCAAGATCGATTTCAATATTTTTGCCATCCTCTAATTGTATTTCTTTTGCTCCCGTAGACCCTCTTGGAGCCTGTTCAACTTTCACTAATTGTCTTCCTGTTGTCGAACGCATCATTTGTAAATCAACTTTAGATCCCTTTGGCTTTATTGGTTTATTACTAATTTTGGCTTTTTTAGCCTCTTTTTTTAATTTTTTACGTTCTTTTTTCGAAAGTTGTTTCCAGGGTTCGTCCAATGTATTTGCAGGCTCTTCCTCCCATTCATCCCATTCTGAATCAGTACTGATAACATTTTTTTCAGGGGCTGATTCGTTATGAATAAAGTTTGATTCGTTTTGAATATTTGTTTTTTGTAGGGGCTTTTCTATTGATCCAATCTCTGTTAAATCCTCAGTATCTGTCTCTTCTGATATCTTTTTGACTCTTTTTCTAAATTTATCAAATAGCCCCATAAATTCACCCGACCACTCAATCATCAAGAGTTAATTCTCCACCATACCTTCTTCTTTGCTTTCTTTTTGGTTTGTTTTCCTTAACTGGATTACTATTGGTTTGTTCTATATTTTTAATTGCGTGATTAAGGTTTGCATCAATCTCTTTGATTGTTTTTGTTGTTGTTTCGTGCTCTAAAACTAATTGCTCTATGAGTGTTTTCAACTCTTCTATTCTTTTATCTAATAATTGGATAGTATCTTCTAAAGATCTTTCAGCATGAATGCCACTTCCCAAATCTATTATTGCAGAATCAACATCAACATATTTTATTGGTATTTGAACGCCTGCTCCAATGGGTATCATACCATCAGTACCATTATTTGTTTTTAATAATTGAGAGATGCTCCTAAATACTGTTTCGTGCTCTAAAACAACCTGATCTAATTTACTAATTTGTTCTTCAATTTGTAAAGTTTTTTGTTGGTTTAATTCCCGCATTTGTGAGATTTTTTTAATTTCATCTCTATCCATTAAATCACCTAAACTAAGTTAAAAAATTAACTTATTCTTCTTCTGAGGGGGATCCGATAGAATCTCTAAATTCATGAATAATATGAGGGTCACGTGAATCTGAAGGTTTAATTTCTTTAATTGATTCAATAGAGATTTGTCTTCTATTTACTTTGTGCCTTCCTCCTAATGTGGAAAACACTTTATGTTCTGCATCACTTTTAGATTTAGCAATTACGTCTTGTGAAAATTTTTGGGTCATGCTGCCCAAGGGGAGCTTCCCAGTAATCCGATATGCCTTCATATCCCCCCCGACTGCTCAAACTATCTTAAACGCGTTGGCGCGAGAACTATTTTAAAAATAGTTAATAATCGGCCAATAATTTAAACAAATCTGAAATGAGTTGATGTTTACGACACATTATGGGCAAGGGAGTTTCGTTATCAATTATCTTACTATTATTGATGGTTTTATTCCCAATTTCAACACTAACAAGTGGGAATAATCCATTAGGCAAAAATGTATTTATTGGTGCAGAATATGAAATAACATTTGAGCAAGATATAACTTATGAGGATTGGGCAAATCTAGAGGATGAGGGTTTAGTTCCACTAAGGCAAGTTTCAAAAAATAAAATATTAAT
>MDSV01158101.1_pt1 | contig 10200 bp, 7 predicted proteins | sample 810851 | NCBI WGS metagenome assembly MDSV01 (sample SAMN05326640, study PRJNA326480) | marine metagenome | isolation source: seawater | place: Atlantic Ocean: North East | collected 2012
TACTGTCATATTTTTGTGAATAAATTTAAGAAAGACGGAAGAAAATTAAGAAGTGAATCTACAGCAGATCACATCTTAAATACTGCTATAAAAATTGCTCGTAAAGGTGATATTGATAGCATGTCTTTTAATTCTATTGCTAAAGAAGCAAATATTGGTACAAGGACAATTTTTCGCCATTTCAAGGATCAAGAATCACTTCAAGAGAGTCTAGATCAAAAACTTGGTGAAGAATTTACAAGCTATTTTTCTATAATTAATAAAGAAGATAATTTAGAAAGCAGAATTGAAAATGTGTCTTCTACTCTCATTCAGTTTTTTGTTAAAAATCAAAATATAATCCGTTGGACTCTTAGAAATAATTGGAGAGATAAAAATCTAAGACAGAATATGTTTTCATGGAATCAAATTTTAAGAAATTTCGTTTATTCAATTCTCCCAGAGATTCAAGAAAAAAAGAAATCCGAAAGAGAAATTATATTTGAGTGTATGTCATTTTTATTCTTCTTAAGACTCAATGTAGTTCAAGGCTTAAATAGTCAAGAAATAAAAGAGATTTTTATCTTAAATACATCAAAGTATTTAAGTTAATCTCAAGAAAATCTTCTAATATTAGAAACAATTTCATTAATTATTTCGGGTAACAGCTCTTCAGGTATTTCATGCCCTACTCCTTCCATAATCATTCTTTTTGAATCTGTGATACCTTTCGCAACTGCTAACCCATGATCCAATGGCAAGATTGCATCTTCGGTTCCATGAATAACAAGAGTAGGAACTTTGATTTCATGAAGACGACTGGTTCTATCAGGACTTGCTCCAACTGCAGATCCGTGCAGTGCAAATGGATTATTCCCATGAGCAATAATTGGCTTTAACTTTTTTCTAAAATCTTGCTCATTAAGTGGAAAGCGTGAGCCGGTAAGTTGCCGATAAATTTCAACAACACCATCATCTACTCTACCTTTAAGGTTAAATACAAAAGATTTTTTTATGGCTTCAAGTAACTCTTCGGTAGGTCCAGATAAATTATGATTTTGTACACCAGGAGAAGTCATGATAGGTGTAATACTTAAAACTCTATCTGGATAATCCAGGGCAATAATTTGAGTAATCATTCCACCCATAGAAGCTCCTATAATATGAGCTTTTTCAATTTTTAATGCATCCATTAAAGACACTGCATCTTTAGCCATATCAGATAAATCATATTGAACCTTAGAAGTATCATTAAATTTAAATTTACCATCAGCATCAACTGCTAAACCGAAAATACTATTTACAATAAATCTTAAGAGAAAATCAGGAAAAAATTTTAAGATTTTATTAAACCCTGGTTCTTTACCAAACCATGTAGACTTTCCAACATCTCTATTATCAAATCTAATTACATGAAAATCATTTGATACCAATTGATCAATAAAACTCTTATCCCAATGCATACAATTTGCATTAGCTCCCATAATCAAAAGAATTGTATCGTTTGCAGAATCACCAAATTCTTCATACCAAATTTTTATATTATTTATTTTTACAATTTCTCCCATAAGGCAAACTATATATTATCAAACTCGCTAAATTTTTCTCTTTTTATGTAAGGCTTAATTCCTTTTCCGGGCTCCCAATTACAACTATATGACTTAAAATTATTTACGTCATTAATAAAGATTTTATATCTTACAATTTTATCTAATTCTGATTTGATAACTTTATCTAAGTCCGATTCATTTTTAGATAATATCTTTTTATAGATTCTATTAATTTTGTTTATTTGTTCTTGTAGCATTTCATTATTTTTTAGATTATCTTCTGTAAAAGATTTTCTATTTTTAATTATCAATTGACTTATTTCATTATTAATCACAAGAGAATCTTCTTCAAAATTATTTGAAAAATTTAAAACTTTATTATTAAAAATATTTTCAATAAAAAAACCTTTCAAATAATCTTTCACTTGATAATTAAAATCATCATCCATGTGATCTGATATCCAAGGCCAATTATTGATTATATTTATGCATGATTCTTTTACGCTGACATCTTTTTCTTTTCCTTCTGAGAGCATGTAAATATAAAACCTATTTCTCTTTTCAGAAAATTTACATAAAAAAAAGTTTTTAAAATTTTTCTTTTGAGAAAAAACAAATTTTTTATTATTTTCAAAGAAATCATTACAGAATGATGTTCCGTTATCAATAATTGATGGCGAGGAAGGATTGGAAATAGACCTGAATTGATCTAACTCATAAAGTTTTATTTCATTAAAAATTAAATTAGAAATAAATATAGATAATACTAGACTGAGTTTAATCATTACAAATGACTAAAATTATAAAAGAAAACCTAATTCTTTATAAGATTTGTATCTTCAGCAGAATTTATGAAATTTGTAAATGGAATAACTTGGTTAATGAATCTACTCCATGAAGTTACACCAGCAGTTCCGACAAATACAATATCTTGAGCTTGGAGGTTAAATTCTCCGGCAACAAGATAACCGGATGGAGAAGACATATCTGATTTAAAAATTCTTGGCTTGCCCTCAAAGTCTTTGGGCCTGAGGATATAAACATCTTTTCCTTTAGAAGTAGATTGATTTAAGCCTTTCGCCTGAGCTAAAGCAACTGACAAAGGAATATTTTTTCTGCTGAGATTTATTGATGTCGGGCTACTAGCTTCTCCGATAACATGAACTTGATTCAAAGAATTATCAGGTAGATGGATGACATCTCCTGCTTTTAAATAAATATAATTTTGAATCTGAGAACTTCTGGCTAAATATTCATAGTCTAATTCATACGTATAACCATCCCTAGTAAATTTAACAGAAGTTAAATCTCCTAGCGATCTCAGACCTTTCTCGCCAAATGGATTAGCATTTGCTATGACCTCAGAAAGCGTTTGAGGAACTGTCGTAACAGGAACAGTTCCAACTTTGGAAAAACTTCCAGAAATAACAATTTTCTGAGAATTAAATTCTGCAACCGATACATCAACTTGCGGATTGTTTAATACGTTTGAAAGAGATTCAGTTAGTAAAAGCCTAATCTCCTCAACCGTTTTCCCAGCAACCTTTAAAACACCTGCATTTGGATAAAAAATAGAACCATCGTCTCTAACAATCTTTTCAAAAATAGGATTGATTGCAGCTCCTCTGGCTAATGCTGCTGATAATCTTTCTGTTTCCCCATAAACATATATAAAAAGCACATCCCCCGAACCTACTTTATATGATTCCGGAGAATAATTTAAAAGAGACAAAGGAAGGTTTAGAGGCTGTTTAGATCTTTCTTTTTCAATTAAGTCTATAGATACCTTTTCAATTAGAATAGGCTCAGAAGAAAGCTCTGGAATTAAAGTTCCTTTGAAAGACCTTATTTCATTTGCTTTAAAAGAAGTTCCTATGGAACAACCTAAAATAAAAAATTGTAAAGCAAGCAAACCTACAATTCTTAAAAAATCTTTTGTATTAATTTTTTTAGCCATTTATTTAGCCTTTTTGCCAAATCGAACACGGATTCTACTGAAATTGAGGAAAAAGTAAAATTTCTTCTTGTATTGGAATATTCCATATAATCGTAATAGTAGTTCCTAGAGTAATAAGGATATTGGTACTTTAGCCATAAAAAATTGAAGTAAAGGTTAAATTTATTGTAGAAATACCTTATAGAAGAATTGTCATCAAAATCTTTTTCGAATAAGTCTATATCTTTAAATGATGATAATTTATTGCAGGCTACGTATATATGCTTATCGAAAACCTTACTAATAATTTTTGCATCAACAAATAATCTCCAAGGAGGAGTATCGCATAGGACATAGTCAAATTCTTTTTTTAAAAATTCTATTGTTTTTGTGAAATTATCTGAGGTAAAGAAGTCAACAGGAGAATCAATATCTAAAGAAGGTACGATCATTGATCCATCTGGAGATAAAAAATCTTGCAAGTTATTTAAAATTTCATCAAAATTTTGAAAATTTTTATCTGAATAAAATTCTTTAGTTAGCCCTTTTTTTCTATAATCTAGATCTAATAAACATACCCTTAAATTTTTTTCTCTTAATTTATTGAAAATTCTTTTTGATACTTCTGTTTTTCCAACATCTTTTCTTGAACTTACTATGGCAATTGATTGAAAATTATCATCTGAATGAACTATCTCGAAGATTGTTTTGTTTAAGAGTTCATCAGCAACATTAATAGATACGAGATCTGGGGAAGTTCCCATCCCCTTAATAAAAGGTAATTCACCAATTATTTTATCTTTTCCCTTGTAGTCCATGAGAGAATCTAAATTAGAAATTTTATCTCCAACAAAATGTCCAAAAAGAAGGATTATGTATACAAAAAAAGTAAAAATAATCGCAAATAAAAAAATAGTACCGGTTGGAGAAATTTTTTGAGGTAGAGAAGCGTTATTTATAATCCTTACATTACTAACACTTGCAGCCTCTGACATTCCTAAAGTTAATTCCTGAGAAGATAACTTACGTAAAACATCGGAATATATATCAACTTCTCTCTTTAAGTTTTCTAACTGTCTTTGAGTAGAGGGAATGTTGGGTAAATCTGATTCTATCTCGTTGATCTGAGATAGAACTAATTTCTTTTGTTGGGATAAAGTTACATAAATTGGATGATTTTCTTTATAAAATTCCTTCAACTCCAATTCTTTAAAATCTATTTCATTTACTCTATCTTTAAGCTGTCCTAATTTAAAGTTTCTAGTATTAGTATCAAAAATAACATCTGACGTATTCGTAGATATTTTAAATTCATTTAGCTTGTCTTCAGCTTCTCTTAGAAGAAGTTTTATTCTGGGAATTTCATTCCTAACAAATTCTTTTCCTGCAGCGCTGGATTCCTTTATAAAGTTTTTACGATCGCTTATAAATTCTTTATTTAACTCATCAAGAATGATTGAATTTAAATCAAAGTTATTTGATTTATATGAGATTGTAATTAGAGAAACTGAATCAGATGACAAACTGATATTTTTTTTTACATAGTCTAAAGAAGGAATTTCAGATTCTTCAAATTTAAAATTATTTTTTAGATTGTCTAGAGCATCTAATATAGTGTCTTCTGATTTATAAATCGCAATTTCAGCATCTAAAGAATTTCCACTCTTACTTTCTCTATCTATGAAACTTTTTGGTAAAAGTGATGAATCATCACCTTTAATTTCTATCAATGTTTCTGATTTGTATATATTTTCACTTGTAAAAAAAATAATAGTTACTATTAAAATTGATGACAGTAATACTGATACTATAAGATTAAAATTATCAAATAAAACAGACAAGATGCTTACTAGATCAAACTCGTCATTAAAAAAACTATTTTTTTCTTTAACCATAACAATAAAACCGGAAGTTTAATTGATAAGACCGCCTAATCCAAAGAAAAAAAAGAAAAATCTAATAGCTCATGGAGACAAAAGAGAAGATTATTATTATTGGCTCAGAGACGATAAAAGAATAAATAAACAAATTATCAAATATTTAAATGAAGAGAATAATTACTCAAATTATTGGTTTAAAAAAAATAAAGTAAGTGCAAATAGTGTCTATCAACAATATAAGCAGGCTCTTCCTAATTTTGAGGAGGGATTTAAGACTAAAATAGATAATTTTCATTATTTCTCCACATCAACTCTTTCACAGGAACACCGAAAATACTACAGAGTCTTTAAAGGGAAAAAAAAATTAATTCTAGATATAAATAAATTAGCAAAAAATAAAAAGTTTTATGAAATTTCATCAATATATCCATCTAGAAATCATGAATATATAGCTTATGGAGAAGACACTAATGGAAGAAGAGAATTTTCTATTGTTATTAAAGATATAAGTAAAAATAAAAATATAGAAAAAAATATATGCTCTTCTACTGGAAATATAATTTGGAATAAAAATTCTGATGGATATTTTTATTTAAAAAAGGATTCAAAGACTTTGATCACGAATTCATTATATTTTCACAAACTAGGAGAAAACCCAAATAAGGATAAATTGATTTATAAAGAAGATGATAAGCAATTTAATCTTGGAATATCTTTAAGTAGGACAAAAAAATTTCTTTTTTTGCAGATTTCAAAAACTGAATCAAATGAAATTAGATATTTAGATCTTGAAGATCAAGATATCAATCTAAAATGTTTTCATAAAAGAAGAACTAATCATCTATATTATATTGATGATAGTCCCGAAGAATTTTTTATCTTAAGTAACAGAGAAAATAAAAAAAACTTTGCTTTGTATAAAGCAAACATCACAAATAAATCCTATGATAATTGGAACCTATTTATTGAACACAAAAAAGACGAACTCATAGAAGATTTTTTGTGTTTTGAAGATTTTATAATCTTAGAAACAAGAAAAAATGGTTTATCTCAAATTGTTCAAATTGATAAAAAAAATAAGAAAAGAACATATTTAAAATTTAATGACGATTCATATACCGTAAATCTTATTAATAATAATGAATACAAAGCAAAAAGTTTTTGTTTTATGTTTTCTAGTTTAAGAATGCCCTCTTCAATTTTCATTCAAAATTTATATACAGAAAAACGAAGAAAAATATGGAATCAAAAAGTAAATAGACATAATGAAAATAACTATGAAACTGAGCGCATATTTATAACTGGTAGAGACGGAACAAAAATACCTGTCTCTTTAATTTTTAAAAAAGGAATTAATTTAAAAAATGCTCCTTTATTACAATATGGTTATGGTTCTTATGGTCTGGTCATCGAACCTTCATTTAAATTAACCTTTATGCCTTTAGTAAACGAAGGATTTATTTTTGCAATTGCCCACATAAGAGGCGGTCAGGATTTAGGTAGAGAATGGTACGACCAAGGGAGGATGATGAATAAAATGAATACATTTTATGATTTTATTGATTGTACAAAAAAACTTTTAAGTAAAGAGATTGGTAATAAAAACAAAACATATGCAATGGGAGGTAGTGCCGGGGGTCTTTTAATGGGAGCAATAATTAACCTGGAACCAAAATTGTATAAAGGTATTGTATCTTCAGTGCCCTTTGTTGATGTTTTAACTACTATGTCTGATGAAAGCATTCCTTTAACAACGTTTGAATATAAAGAATGGGGGAATCCAAAATATAAAAAGGAATACTTCTACATCAAGAAGTATTCTCCTTACGATAACATCGACTTCAAGCCTTACCCTGCAGTTCTTGTAACTTCAAGTCTTTATGATTCTCAAGTACAGTACTTCGAACCAGCAAAATATGTTCCAAAATTAAGAGAACATAATACTTCTGACAATCCTATTCTTTTGAAAATGAATATGGTTGGAGGACATTCTGGGAAAAGTGGAAGACTTGAATCTTTAAAGGAAACGGCTGAAGAAATAGGATTTATAAGATTTCTGTCTACAAGAGGCTCTTAACTAGTTTGCCTATTGCTAAAGAAGAAGTAAGCCCAGGACTCTCTATGCCTTGTAAGTTAATAAAATTTTTTATTCCATGATCATCAATAGTCTGAATGCTAAAATCTCTCATTTTTTCACTTGGTTTGGTTATCTTTGGCCTAATACCTGTATAGTCAGGATGTAATTTTTCTGGGTCAATATTTGGCCAATACTCAGAAATTGAATCGACAAATTTATTTTTTAAAGATTCATTGAAGCTGTAATCAATTTCGTTTACGAACTCTACATCTGGCCCAAATCTCATCCCACCTGCTAAATCAAAACCCACGTGAATTCCCAAGCTATGTTGACCTGAAACCGGATAAATTAAATTTGAAAAAGGAGATTTTCCTGAATATTTAAAATAATGTCCTTTTGCATAATAATTTTTATAAATTTTGTCATGCGGAAAATTTTCTAAATTGTTTAAAGTAAGTTCGTTATTTAAACCACTACAATTAATTAAAAATTTACTTTTGATTGAAAACTCATCTTCAGCTAAACAAGAAACGATAAAGCTACCCTTCCTTTTTTTTGCAGAAAGAAAAGACGTTCTAAAAGAAATTAGACCGCCGAAATGTTGTATATCTCCTTCGAGAGCAGTTACATACTCTGGAACATCGATAACGCCTGAGCTAGGAGAGTATAGAGCTTCATGAAAAATTAAACCTGGATTATTTTCTAAAACTTTTCCTTTTTCTGCCTCATATATGTCAACATTATTTTTTTTTCCTTGAATGAAAATTGCCTCTAAATTTGAAAGTTCTGTTTTATTTGAAGCGATAATAAATTTTCCATATTTTTTGTGATTAATATTTTTTTCTTCAGCATATTCATAAATTAGTTTATTTCCTTCAACGCAAAGTTTTGTTTTTAAGAAATTTTCTGGGTAGTAAATCCCTGCGTGTATCACACCAGAATTACGTGAAGAAGTAACGTCGCCAGCCCTATCATTTTTTTCTAAAATAATCGTTTCTATGCCTGAACTAGAGAGTTCACGAGCAATGCATAATCCAATTACACCGCCGCCAATGACAATTACGTCAGTCATTAGTTTTATTATAGGAATGAATGAGACTCTTCATTTTCTTTCTAAGGAAAAAAATTGAAATTAAATTAGGCAATGTACTTGCAGCAACTGTAATCAAGGCAAAATTCCATATAATTTCAGTATCTATATATCCACTGCCAGCGATAAAAAAAGCCGTAATATAAAGGATTCTGTAATAAATTATTGAAGACTCTCCAAATAAATACGCAGAACAACGATCGCCATAATAAGCCCAAGTTATTACAGTAGAAAAGGCAAACAATAATAATCCTATAGATACAATGTACTCGCCATAATTTCCAAAAAACCCTTTATTGAATGCCTTGCTTGTTAAGACTGCAGATTTTACAAGCGATTTCCCTACAAACTCATAATTGGAATTAATCTCAGAATTATTAATTCTAATTTCTCCTGTGAAAGGAATACCATTTTCATAAACAGTAACTTCTTCAGCGATAGATCTGTTATTAAGAATTGTTACCTTATTTTGAATTTCGCCTGAAATGATCTTTAGGTCACCTGAAAAAGCTTTTAAAGATGAATTTTCTCCGTATAAAAAATTTAAAATATCTTTACCATCTCTTTTTTCATCTAAAGAACCATTAATGACATACATTGAAGTCCTTTCGAAACTATTGTTAAATTTTTCTGTCCAAACTCCAGATGAAAGAATTACTAAGCCGGTCAAAGTACAAATTATAATTGTATCTATAAATGGCTCTAAAATTGATACAAACCCTTCTTCAACTGAATGTTTAGTCCTTGAAGTAGCATGTGCAATAGGGGCAGATCCCTGGCCTGCTTCATTAGAATACAAACCTCTTGCAACTCCATAAGTAAAAGCTAAGGAAAAAGATGCCCCCAGAAAACCTCCAACAACAGAAGTACCTTCGAAAACATCAAGAATGATTATTTGAAAAGAAGGAATGATATTTTCATAGTTGAATATTAAAACGCTTAATCCTCCCATGAGATATATAAAAGCCATTAATGGAACTATTGAAGCTGCTATTGAAGATATTCTTTTTATACCTCCTATGATTACAAGAGCCACTAAAAAGCTCATTACGATAGATGTCATCAAAGGATCTATTCCAAAGCTGGACTCAATGGTGCTAGAGATATTATCTATTTGAGGCATATTCCCTGATCCGAAAGTACTTATTAAGAGAGAAAAGGCAAAGATCGCTCCAAGCCACTTCATATTTAACCCTTTTTCCATATATAACATCGGACCACCTGATATTTCTCCAGAGTTATTTTTTTCACGATATGCGTGAGACAAAGAAACTTCAACAAATTTAGTTGTCATCCCAAGAAAAGCTGTAATCCACATCCAAAATAAAGCAGCAGGACCACCTATAAAAATAGCCATTGCCACTCCGCCAATATTTCCTGTCCCAACGGTCCCTGACAAGGCTGTGCTTAAAGCTTGAAAAGGAGAAGTTTGTCCTTCGTTACCTTTTCCAGATGAGAATAAAATTCTCCATCCTCGAAGAAAATATTTAAATTGCGGAACTCCTAGATATACTGTGAAAAAAATACCTACCGATAGCAAAAGTAAAGGAAACCAAGCAGCGCTTCCGAAGTAGCTATCAACTAAAAGAATATAGTTGTTTAGAGTTTCCAATTATTCTTCAGATCTTACTTTTGCTTCAAATTCAGTATAGCCACCAACTAATTCACCATTAACAGTAATTTGTGGA
>MDSV01231134.1_pt1 | contig 10200 bp, 11 predicted proteins | sample 810851 | NCBI WGS metagenome assembly MDSV01 (sample SAMN05326640, study PRJNA326480) | marine metagenome | isolation source: seawater | place: Atlantic Ocean: North East | collected 2012
ATAAACCCACCACCACCTAAAATTGTGCAAATTGGATTTTTCATGATATTTAGAAACTATATATGAAAATAATTAAGATTAAAGAGGACATAACATCAGAAGTTGCAAATTCATTCAAAAATAGTATCTCTATAGATACTGAAGCTACAGGTCTACAAATCCCGGAGCGAGACAAATTGAGTTTAATTCAAATTTGTGATGAAAAAGAAAACGTTTATATCATTCAACCAAATAAAAAAACTTACAAGGCTCCAAACTTAGTATCAGTGCTAGAAAATGAAAATATTCTTAAAATTGGACATTTCTTAAGATTTGATAAAAGTGGTTTAGAATATTTTTTAAAATGCAAAATGAAAAATATTTTCGATACTAAAATAGCATCTAAGATCGTGAGAACTTACACAGACGCACATGGTCTTAAAAATTTAGTTCAAGAGTTTTGCAATAAAAATTTAGATAAACGTCAAGGCAGTAGTGACTGGAATAAAGACATTAACGATCTTTCTGATAAACAATTAGAGTACGCAGCAAATGACGTAATTTATTTGCATAAAATTAAATCTGAATTAGAAAAAATGTTAAAAAGAGAAAATAGGATGGAGCTTTTTAAAAATTGCATAAAGTTTTTAGATACAAGAGTTGAACTAGATCAAAACGGATTTAAATTTGATATTTTTGAACATTAATGAATAAAAAGAATTATATAAAACTAGCAAAAAAATCAGCAAATATTCAAATTAATGAATTAAAAAAAATTAACAAAGTTTTTAATAATTCTTTTATTAAAGCGGTTGATTTAATTTTAAATTGTAAAGGGAAAGTGGTTCTGGGTGGAATTGGCAAATCAGGGCTGGTAGCGAGAAAAATTTCAGCAACCTTTTCAAGCGTAGGAATTCCAAGTTTCTTTTGTGATCCTGCACAAGCATTACATGGGGATATGGGGCAAATAGAAAAGAAAGATATTTTAATAATTTTTTCTTATTCTGGCAACACTTCAGAACTAACGAATATGCTTAAATATGCTAATCGTTATAGAATTAAAATTATTGGTGTTGCTTCAAAAGCAGATAGTCTTCTTTTAAAAGCCAGTGATATAAAAATTTTATTACCCAAAGTAAAAGAGTCAGATGTAACTGGAATGGTTCCAACCTCCAGTACATCAATAACGATGTTGGTAGGTGATTGTTTGGCTACAACAGTAATGTCAAAAAGAAAATTCTCAAAAGAAAAATTTAAAGTTTATCATCCAGGAGGAAATATTGGTAGCTCCCTTCTTTTAGCAAAAGACATAATGGTTTCTGGAAAAAAACTTCCTGTTATAAATATCAATAAAGGTTTCAATGAAGCGCTTAAAGTAATGAACCAAAAAAAATTAGGAATTGTAGTAATTTTAAAAAATAAAAATATCAGTGGATTGGTTACTGATGGTGATTTAAGGAGGATAATAAAATTTAACTCTGAAAAAATAAATTTAAATGAATTAATGACAAAAAAACCATTTGTAGTTAATGCTAGTATGCCAGCAGCAAAAGCTTTAGCCATAATGAATGAAAAAAAGATAACAAGCTTACTAATCGTTTCAGATAAAGACTTTAAAAAACAAACAAATATGAAATTAATTGGAATTATTCATATTCACTTTATTCTTAATTCTGGCATTAGATGACCGATAGAAAAAAGAAAATTAGGATAATTCAACTTCTGTTATTCTTTTTGGGAGCAGTAATTATATATTTTACATATTATACGGTGGACAAAGAGGATAAAGAAAAAATAATTTCAAAGTCTATAAAGGATAAAGTTGAAAAACAGATAGAAGAAAGTTCCTCTAAAGATAGCAGTGTATTTTTCGATGTTGAATATACTGGTTTAGATTTAAATGGAAATAGATATTTATTAAAATCCGAAAAGGCCAAACTTGATAAAGTATCACCTGAAATTGTTTATATGGAAACAGTTCATGCAATTTTTTATTTTAAAGACTCGACAATACTATATGTCTGGTCAGATAAAGGCATTTATAATAATAAATCTTTAGATATGAAATTTGAAAAAAATGTAAAGGCAAATTATTTAGAAAGCCAGCTATATGCGGATAAAGCTGAGTACTCTAATTCAGAAAATTATCTTAGTATTTATGAAAATGTTAAAATAGACGATTTAAGTGGAAACTTGATGGCGGATAAATTATTATTTGATATAAGTAAACAAGAATTAGACATAACTTCTTTTAATAACGGTAAAATTAATGCTAATGTTAATTTAGATGAAAAAAGGTTTTAGAATTTTAAAATTTAAAAAAGACAAGCCCATTTTCGAAGTACAAAATGTGAGTAAATCTTTTGACGGCAGGCCGGTAATTAAAAAACTTTCACTTAAAGTATTTCCAGGAGAAATCGTAGGAATTTTAGGACCCAACGGATGTGGAAAAACAACTTTATTTTCTATGTGCATTGGGGAACAAAGTGTTGAGGGTGGAAAGATAATGCTAAATAACAAACAGATTGATCAAATACCTATTCATCTTAGAGCTGAAGAAGGTTTAGGCTATCTTCCCCAACAAAGAAGTGTCTTCAACATGTCTGTATATGATAACATACTAGGAATAGCTCAGGTTTCTTTAAAAGGAATTGAAAAACAAAAAGAAATAACTGAAAAGCTTCTTGATGAATTCAATTTACAACATTTACGATCACTGAATGCCAATGTTCTCTCTGGCGGAGAACTTCGTCGTTTAATGATGGCTAGAGTGATGATAAATAACCCAAAAGTTGTGTTACTTGATGAGCCTTATGCAGCTTTAGATCCTTTAATAATTCAAGATATTTCTAAATATATCTTAAGTATTCAATCCAAAAAAACATCGATCATTGTCAGTGATCACAATGTTAAAAATTTATTTGATATTGTGGACAGGGCCTATGTTTTAGGTTCTCAAGGAATTATAGCTGAGGGAACACCTAGCGAATTATTGAAATCATCAAAAGCGGTAGAGTCTTATTTTGGTTCAAATTTTTAGTAACTTAAATGAAAAGTAAACATTTTTCGTTAAATTTAAGCCACAAATTAAAACCATACAAAAAAAATATTAAAGTTGACTCTGACAAATCTTTGTCGATTAGAAGTTTTTTAATTGGTTCTATAAGCCAGGACGTTTCTGTCGTGAAGAATGTTTTAGAATCTGATGATGTTTTTAGCACTATTTTTGCCTTAAAAAAATTGGGGGTAAAAATTCTAAAAGTTAAACCTGGTTGCTATCAAATTTTTGGGAAGGGATTAGGCTCGCTATTTGCGAAAAGGAATTTGAAGTTAAATTTTGGTAACTCAGGAACATTGGCAAGACTTTTAATTGGTATACTGTCCACAACCCCTGACATTGAAGTTAATATTCAAGGAGATCAATCTTTAAACAAAAGAAGTATGAAAAAATTAATACTTCTTATGTCTGAATTTGGAGCAGAATTTCTTCCTAGAAACAAATTTAATTTTCCACTGAAAATAATATCTACAGAAATGCCTGTTGGTATTAATTACAAATCTGGTATTTCCGCTCAACTGAAAAGTGCAGTTATTTTAGCAGGTCTAAATGCTTATGGTGTGACAGAAATAATCGAGGAAAGAAACAGCCGAAATCATACAGAAAATATTTTAAAAAAGAGTCCCCAAGCGATTAAAATAAAAAAAGGTAAAAAAAATTTTATACAAATTTTTGGCAAAAAATATTTATACCCGATGAATATAAAAATTCCTGGAGATCCTTCTTCTGCAGCTTTTTTTACAGGGTTAACATTGTTAAATAAAAATTCTTCTTTAAAGATTAAAAATGTAGGGCTAAATCCTACAAGAACTGGTTTTTATGATTTGTTAAAAAAAAACGGTGCTAATATAAAATTTAATAACAAAAAAAGACTCAACAATGAAATTGTTGGTGATATCATTATTAAGAGTGGAAATTTAAAATCGATTAAAGCCTCAAAAAATTATTACGAAAAAACAACTGATGAATTTCCAATTTTATTCTGCATTGCTGCTTTAACAAATGGCACCTCAGTATTTAAAGGTATTGGTGATTTAGCAAATAAAGAGAGTAATCGTATTAAAGAAATGCAAAAGATTTTGGGTCAGATTGGTGTAAAAAGTATTGCAACAAAGAATGATTTAAAGATTTATGGAAAAAAATTTGTTAACAATAAAAATAAAATAATCAAAGTTCCTAATTTAGGAGATCATAGAATATGTATGTCGGCTGTCATACTTGCGCTTTTAACAGGTATAAAAACAAAAATACATAATTTTGAAACAGTTTATACCTCTTCACCTTCATTTTTAAAAATAATGAAACAATTAGGAGCAAAATTTGAAATACAAAAATAAATCTATTCAAATTTCTTGTGACGGTGGTGCTGCTACTGGTAAAACTACTGGCGCAAAAATGATAGCCAAAAAATACGGTCTTAGTTTTTTATCAAGTGGCTTATTATATAGATACTCGAGTTACCTAATTTTGAAACATGCGCCTAAAAATAAAATTTTGTTTTTAAAAAAAAGAATCCAAAATCTTAATTATGATAAACTTCATAAGATTAACTTACATACCCCAAAAATTTCGTTTCATAGTGCTGAGATAGCTAAAATACTTGCAATAAGAAATATATTAAAAAAATATCAAATTAAGTTTATTAAAAAAAATAGAGGTTGTGTTTTGGAGGGCCGGGATGCAGGGACTAAAATACTACCACAATCTGATGTAAAATTTTTTTTTAAGTGTAATTTAGAAACAGCTGCTAAAAGAAGATTTATTGAGCTTAAAAAAAGAGGCATAAAAATAAATTTCAAAAATGTAAAAAAAGCTTTAAAATTAAGGAATATTTCCGACAAAAAAAGAAAACATAGCCCTTTAAAAAAAGCCAAAAATGCTGTACTTGTGGACACTTCCAAAATTGGGAAAAAAGCTATGTTAACAAAAATGTCAAAACATATAGACCAAAAGTTGAAAAAAAAATATGGCAATTGAACAAGAACTAAAAAAACCAAGTCCTTTACATAAAGAGTTCCAAGCACTTCTTGATGAAGATTTTAAAGATAGAAAAGTAAAAGAAGGTGAAATAATAGAAGCTACCGTAACCGAAATAACTAAAAATTTTATTGTTGTAGACGCAAAATTAAAAATGGAGTCTATGATACCTATTGAGGAATTCAAAAATGATGATGAGCTAAGTAAAATTAAAGTAGGTTCTAAAATTTCTGTTTTTTTAGAAAGGGTAGAAAATTTTAAAGGAGAGGTGGTCATAAGTAGAGACAAAGCAAGAAAAATGAGAGCTTGGAAAAAAATGGTAAAAGTTTTTGAAACCCAAGAAGAATTAACTGGATATATAACTGGAAAAATAAAAGGGGGGTTTTTAACAACTGTTGAGGGTCTACCTTGTTTTATGCCATCCTCACAAATCGATGTAAGACCATTAAAAAAAATTGATCATTTATTAAACACACCCATAAAAGTAATAGCCACTCGTATAGATAAAAATAGAGGAAATGTCTGTGTTTCAAGAAGAGCTGTTCTTGAAAAAAGTAAAAATGCTGAAATTACTGAGGCTCTTAAAAATATTAAAGAAGGAGATATCGTAGACAGTGTAGTTCATGCAGTTGTAGAGTGGGGAATCTTTTTAACATACAAAGGTTTAACTTTACTGTTACATGTCAGTGATCTTAGCCATGGAAGAGTAAAAAAACCATCTGACTTGGTAACTATTGGACAAAAATTAAAAGTAAAGATTACCAAAATTGATCCAAAAACTAATAGAGTATCAGCCTCTGTAAAGGCTTTAACAGAAGATCCTTATGAAAATATTGAAAAGAAATACAAAATTGGTGAAATTTACGAGGGAGTTGTGACAAAATTAATGGAGTATGGGGCGTTTGTAAGAATTGAGTCTGGTATTGAAGGATTAATCCATTCATCAGAAATGGACTGGACCAATAGAAATGTCAAGCCTAGCAAAATTCTTTCGGTGTCGCAAAAGATAAAATTTAAAGTTGTTAGCATAGATAAAGATGCAAAAAGAATTTCTTTATCTTATAAAGCTACATTAAAAAATCCATGGGATGAAATAAAAGATAAAGTTGGCAAAGAAGTAAAAATTAAAGTCATTAATATTACTGATAAAGCTATATTTGGTGAAATTATCCAGTCAACTTTAACAGGAATGTTGCATTACAAAGAAATTTCTTATGATGAAAATGTTGAAAACCTAAAGAAATATAAAAAGAATGATCAAATAAATGTAAAAATTATTGAAATCAAAGACGATAAAATTAGATTTTCTAAAAGAGCTTTAGAGAGAGATCCTATGGATTGGTTTAAGGAAAATAAAAAGAAAGTTGGATCAGTGATTTCTACAAAAGTTGTTGAGGTATTAAAGACTGGAGTTAAAGTAGCAGTTGATCCAGAAAAAAAAATCATAGTTACAATCAAAAAAAATCTTTTAGCAGTAGAGCCGGCTGATTGTAGGCCTGAAATTTATTCTCCAGGAAACACTATGGCGGATGCTAAAATTCAAGAACTAGATATTAAAAATCGTAAGATAGTTTTAAGCCCTAAAGCAGCTCAAATAGATGAAGAAAAAAGTCTAGTGGCAAAATTTGGAGAGGGTGCAGCAAAATCTGGTGCAACTTTGAAAGGAATTTTTGAAAAAGCTCTAGGAAGTAAAAAAAAGAAGAAAAAAGAAGAAAAGTAATTGTCACGGCCAGAAATAATTAAAAAACTTAAAGAAAAGCACCCTAAACTAGATAATCTTCAATTAGAGAAAATTTTTGACATTTTTTTTAAAAATATTGCAACTGCATTAGAAAATAAAAGATCGATTGAGTTAAGAGGTTTTGGAACTTTTTTTATAAAAGAAATTAAAGAAAATTATTCAGCTAGAAACCCCAAAACTGGCGAAATGATTTATGTTCCAAAAAAAAATAAAGTAAGATTCAGAGCAAGTAAAAAATTTAAGGAATTTTTAAACGAATGAAAAAACCAAAAATATTTATAGCGTGCGATACTAGAAGCTCAAAGACAATAAGAAAAATAATTGCTCAAACGCAAACTGATAAACTAGAAATTGGTTATAAATTTGGTTTAGAATTTTTGTATACAAAAAATGGAAGAAATTTTATTTCAAGAATTAAAAAAAATAATATTTTTGCTGATTATAAAATATCCGATATTCCATCAACTAGTTCAGCTGCGATAAAGTCATTAAAAGATCTTAAAAACTTATCTTATATTACCGTTCATGTTAGTAGTGGGTACGATTGTCTAAGAGAAGTTAGAAGAATTTCAAAAAAAATAAATAAAAAGTTAAAGGTTTTAGGTGTAACTGTATTAACAAGTTTCTCAAACACATCGATTAAGAAAATTGGACATACTAGACCTATTAAAGATATTGTAAAGAGACAGGCGCTTCTCGCTAAGTCAGCTGGCTTAGATGGAATTATCTGCTCTGGATATGAAGCAAAATTTTTGAAGAAAGTTTGTAAACGAATGGAAATCATTACTCCTGGAATAAGGTTAAAAGGAGATACTGTCGGCGATCAAAAAAGGGTAATGACTCCTAAAAATGCCTTTAAGAATGGAGCTACTGCCATTGTTATGGGCAGAAGTATTACAAAGGGCAATATTAAGAACAATATTCAAAAGCTGATCAAATCACTATAAAATAATTAATAATGAAAATTAAAAAAGGCATACAGCTAATCGATCAGCACGATAAATACTACATGTACGGTGGTAAGTTTGGTGGAAATTTTATTCCTGAAACACTAAAAAAACCAATTGATGATCTGACTACTTTATTTTCAAAATTAAGAAAAGAAAAAAAATTTTTAAAAGAAAGAGATTATTATTTTCATAATTATGTTGGTTCGCCTACACCTTTTATCAAATTAGAAAATTTAACCAACCATATAGGTGGAGCCCAAATTTATGCCAAGGTTGTTTCTGAGGCAAATGGGGGCGCACATAAGATTTATAACGCAACAGTCCATTGTCTTATAGCTAAGAGAGCAGGTAAGAAATATATTGTAGGGGACACTGGGGCTGGTTATGCAGGCAAGATGCTATCAATGGCAGCTAAAAAATTTGGTCTTAAATGTAAAATATTCATGGGCGCTAAAGACATTGAAAGGCAAAGACCAAATGTAGAAGCTATGAAAAAAAATGGAGCAACTATAGTTCCAGTAACTACGGGAAGCAAAACTCTTGTTGACGCCGTAAGTGAATGTATGCGCTACTGGGTTTCAAATTGTGATACTACACATATGTGTGTTGGTTCAACTGTAGGGCCAAACATATTTATAAAGATTTGTGCTTGGAGCACTGCCCAAATTTCTAGAGAGCTAATATTACAAATCAAAGACGAGTTTGGAAAAATTCCTAAAAATTTAAAACTTTTAAATTGTGTTGGTGGTGGAAGTTCTGCTTTAGGTTTTTGGAATGAATTTCTTGATACAGATACTGAATTTGTTGGAATAGAAGCTGGTGGGCCAAAAAATAGTAAATTGCACGCAGCTCCTTTAACAACTGGATCTAAAATTGGGATTTTACATGGTGCCGCTCAATACGTAGTACAAAATAAAGAAGGGCAAATCAGTTCGACAGAATCAATTTCAGCAGGATTAGATTATCCAGGGATTTCACCTTTGCATTGTTTTTTAAAGGATACAAAACGTGCGAGGTATACTTCAGCTACGGACGAAGAAGCTTTAAGTGCTTATAAATTGGTCTCAAGTTTAGAAAATATTTCTCCGTCTTTAGAACCATCTCATGCATTTGCAGAAGCTATAAAATTGGCAAAAAAATTAAATTCTTCTAATATAATAGTAGTAAATAGCTGCGGGGACTCAATTAAGGATAGAGATATCATCAAAAATAAATTAGGGACGTATATTAGATGAAGTCCAAAATCAAATTTGCTTTTGAAAAGTGTAGAAAAGAAAAAAGACCAGCTCTTATAACTTATACAGTTGCTGGCGATAACAATAAAAAAAATTCTCTTAAAATATTAAACTCCATTGCAGAACACGCTGATGTCTTAGAATTAGGTTTTCCACATAATACACCGATCGCAGATGGTGGACAAATTCAGACTAGTTCTTATAGGGCTTTAAAAAATGGAATTAAATTAAAAGATGTTTTTCAAATCGTAAAGAGGTTCAAAAAAATAAATCCCACAAAACCTTTGATTCTAATGGGCTACTACAACATAATATATCAAAAAGGTGAAAATATTTTTTTAAAAGATTGTAAATCTGCAGGTGTTGACGGACTTATAATTGTAGATTTACCGTGGCCTGAAAATAAAGTTTTCTCAAATAAGTGTAAGAAAAAATCAATTGAGTTTATTCAACTTTTATCTCCTACAACAACAAAAAGTAGAATGAAAAAAATTATTAAAGACTCTCACAATATGATTTATTATATAAGCATGCTTTCTACAACTGGTGGAAAATTGAAAGTTTCATCTAAAAAAATACTTGAAAATTATCAGAAAATTAAAAGAGTCAATAAATATAAAAATTTAGTGATAGGATTTGGTATAACAAATAAAACAATATCCTCTCTAAAAAAAGCTGATGGATTAGTAGTTGGTAGCCAACTTTGTAAAACAATTACTTTTTCTCTAAAAAGAAGACAAAATCCTGTCACAAATTTAAATAAAATAGTATATAATTTAAAAAATCAAATATTATGAATTGGATAAAAAATAAAATTTTAAGTTTTGTTCAAAAAACAAAAGATCAGTTTAAAAAAAATCGCCCTTCAAAAAAGGATCAAGAAAAAAGTTTATGGGTAAATTGCCCAGAATGTAATAAAATGGAATTAAAAGAAGATTTAAAAAAAAGATTTAATATTTGTACATGTTCATATCATTTTGATCTGGATCCTAAAGTTCGATTTAAAGATTTATTGTTTGATAATGGAGACTTCGAACTAATAGAATGCCCGTCTTGGAGTTCACCAGATCCTTTACAGATGGAAATAAATGGAAGTAAATATATTGACAAATACAAAGGATATCAAAAAAAAACAGGTCAACAAAGTGCGTTGCTGATTGCTCATGGTAAAGTTGGAGGAATTAAAACGGTGGCCGTAGGTTATAACTTCGCTTTTGGAGGTGCAGCTTTTTCTCAAAGAGAAAATGAACATTTTTTATC
>MDSV01239395.1_pt1 | contig 10200 bp, 10 predicted proteins | sample 810851 | NCBI WGS metagenome assembly MDSV01 (sample SAMN05326640, study PRJNA326480) | marine metagenome | isolation source: seawater | place: Atlantic Ocean: North East | collected 2012
TCCTCCCCTATGTCCATTAAAACCGCCATGCCGGTGTTTTCGGTTGACTCTAAGGTCTTTCGCTGTGCTTCTCGAACTCCAAGAGTGCCTTCTGATGGAAAAGGAGCTAGCTGAGCATAATAAAACGGAAAATCATAACCCCAGGTCTCACGCCAATCATCAATCATTGCTGAAAATAGGGTTTGGTATTCATTGTAATTTATAGTATTAGCTTCACCTTGATACCAGATAGTCCCTTTAATTGTGTATGGAGTAACGTTTGATAATATCCTATCGAATAAGATTGAGTATTCATTTGGAGTACCAGTGGCAAATCCACGAACTATATTTTCTTTGAAAAAATCCGATTTTTCAAGTAGTTCTTGGTTCTCCAAATTATGAACAATGAGTCTTCCATCAAGTAAAAAAGCATGATGCTTGTATTTAAAAGACTCTATTGGTATTTCAATTTCTTTTAAATTATTCCTTAATAAAATTTTCCCGTTAAAGCCACCAGGTCCATCCAAATCAGATAGTCTAATAGCCAATATGTTTTTACCTTTTATAAGCAGTGATTTTTTTATTATATAATTTCTTTCTTTACTCCAGCTAAATGTGTTTCCAACAAGGTTTCCATTAAAAAAAGTTTGGTCTGTGTCATCTGCACCCTCTTTATAAATCAATTCATAGTCGGAAGAAATATCTTCAATATTTACCACTGTCCTAAGCCAAATGACCCCATTGTTTAATAAAAAATCTTTAGGGTCATAAATATTTTCAAATCTTGATTTTAGGTCACCGTAACCGGACACCTCATAGTTTTTATTCCATTTTTGCCATTTTGTGTCGTCAAAATCAGCTTTGGAAAAATGTTCATCATTGAGTGTAAGTTTTTCCCAATTTTCCTCAATACTTTTTTCTTGAGTTATTTTAGGTAAATCATAAGTTTCAAAACCAAAAAGTTGTTTATTTATTTTTGCTACAGAATCGTTGTAATTTTTGTAAAATAATTCCATCTCTTCGCGATCCATTCGAACGACTTCATTTATCTCTTCAATTGGAAGTTTAACGGAGGTGATTTCATTAAGTTTCTCACGACTTGTCCAAGCCTCGACCCTAGTTCCTCCCCAGTATGATCCTATTATACCTATAGGAATATTTAATTCGTTGTAAAGTTCTTTTGCAAAGAAATAACCTACTGCACTATAATTTTCTGTGCTAAAGGAATCTTCCATTTCGGAAGCAGCTTTTGGATTAACAGTTTTCCACTTTTGAGAATTGATAATTGTTCCCGAGAGATCCATTGGATTGTTGAAAAATCTTATCTCATTGTAATTGGCATTTTCAATTTCTTCGTCTTGATTATCAATGCAATCTTTACACTGGTTTAACTTCCATTGCATGTTTGATTGACCAGATGCAAGCCAAACCTCCCCAATTAAAACATCTTTATATACAATTGAATTTTTAGAATCATTTACCACAACCTCGTAGGGTCCTCCAGCTGAAGGAGTAGATAGTTTTAATTGCCATTTTCCATTATTGTCAGCAATTACTGAAGAAGTACTCCCCCAGCTACCCGTAATTTTTATGTTTTCTTTTGGACTAGATTTTCCCCAAAAAGAAACCTCAGTTTCACGTTGTAAAATCATTTGGTCAGAAAAAACTGATGGTAGACTTAAACTAATTTTATTATCACAACAAATTGTCGTAATAATTAAAATTGATATTAAAATTATCTTTTTTATTTTCATAAATTTAGTTTCTAGGGTGGGATTTTTTGTAAATAGATTTTATTTTTTCCATACTAGTATGAGTGTATATTTGAGTTGCGGCAAGAGATGTGTGCCCAAGTAATTCTTTAACACTATTAATATCAGCACCATGGTTTAGCAAATGAGTAGCAAAGCTGTGACGAAGCATATGAGGACTTCTTTTAGATTTTGTTGATACTTTATTTAAGTAATTATTTACAACTTTATATACATAAATATTTTTGAGTTTAATGTTCTTTTCGTTTACAAAAAAAAATTCACTTTCAGGACCATTGATTATTTGCTTTTTTAATTCTTGAAATTTCAATAGTTGATTTTTTAAAGATTCAATTATAGGAATAATTCTTTCTTTGTTGCGTTTTCCCAAAACCTTTATTTTTTTGTTCACTAAATCAACTGACATGTTTTTAAGGTTTGTAACTTCGGAAAGCCTTAATCCTGTGGAATAAAAAAGTTCAATCAATGTTTTTATCATCGTACCCTCATAATCTTTTTTAAAAAAATCACCTTCAAGCAACAGGTTAATTTCTTTTTCAGAAAATGGAACTTGGACTTTTTTTTCTTCTTTTAAAGGCTTGTGGTTTTTTAAAGGACTTTTATCAATTTCACCTATTTTCAATAAAAAATTAAAGTAAGACCTCAATACAGATACTTTTCTATTTATTGATCTATTGCTTAAACCAGATTCAACTAAGTATACAATCCAGGATCTTATATAACTGTAGTTTGATGTATTTAAATTTTTATGATTAAATTCTTTTAAACAGAAGTTTTGAAATACGTCCAAATCATTTTTGTACGCAATTATAGTATTATTAGAATAGTTCCTTTCTTTAACCAAATACTCAATAAAACTATTTAAAGACATAATCGATCTTTAAGATAGTAAACTTTTAAAACATTTAATTAGAAAAGGATGTATAGTCTATTGTAAAAGTGCGTCCTTTAATCTTTGAACATGTTGTGCTTTTTGTATCCTTGACCTATTTTTTACAGACGGTTTAATAAACTGTTTTCTTGTTCTAAGTTGACGCATAGCACCAGTTTTATCAAATTTTCTTTTGAAGCGCTTTAAAGCCCTGTCTATATTTTCACCTTCTTTTATAGGTATAATTAACATGTTTCAAATTTAAGTTGCAAATATAAGTTGTTTATGATAACCTATGAAATTTTAATTCAGTTTGTTTTATTTTTTATTTTTTCAATATAAATTGATAATTCTTGTTTTACTTTAGGATAAAGGAAAAAAAGACCAATCATATTAGGAAAAACTAAAGCTAAAATCATAGCATCAGAAAAAGCCCAGACTGAAGACATATCTCCTGCGGCTCCAATTACAATAAATATAAGGAATAATATTTTATAAGTGAGGTCAGCTAATTTTCCTTTGCCGAAAACATACATCCATGATTGTAAACCATAATATGACCAAGAAATCATAGTTGAAAGGGCAAAAAGTACTACAGCTAATGTTAAGAAGGGACCAGAGAACGAAATATACTCAGAGAAAGCAGCAGAAGTTATTCCTGCTCCACTCAATTGTTGTCCTTGAATCATTACGGCTGTTCCGTCTCCAACAGTATTTCCATATGTAAATATTGTGTTATCACCGTTAAAAATTATTATTACAAGTGCAGTCATTGTACAGATAACTACCGTATCTATAAAAGGTTCTAATAGAGCCACAAGTCCTTCTGATGCTGGATAGCTAGTAATAACAGCTGAATGTGCAATAGAAGCAGAACCCGCTCCAGCTTCATTGGAAAAAGCACCTCTTCTGAAACCTTGAATAAGAACCCCAATAAAACCTCCAACTGCAGCCGGTGGAGTAAATGCCTGACTGAAAATTAATCCAAACGCATCATCTATATAGGAGAAATTTGAGAAAATGATATATAAACAGGCTAAAACATAAATTCCAGCCATAAATGGAACTACTTTTTCAGTTACAGATGCAATTCTTTTTATCCCCCCAATTATAATCACCCCTACAACAATCATCATTATTAATCCAATTACTGTTCTCGCACTCCCTCCTGTCATTCCAAAAGAGTTGACCAATTGCATTGCTGCTTGATTAGATTGAGCGGCATTACCTCCACCAAAAGATGCACCAATACATAAAATTGCAAAAACTATTCCTAAAACTTTTCCGAGCTTACCATATCCTATCTCTGACAATCCTTTTTTGAGATAATACATAGGGCCACCATAAACTGTTCCATCTGAACCGATTTCACGATATTTTACACCTAGGGTACATTCTACAAATTTTGATGACATTCCTAAAATACCGCAAAGAATCATCCAGAATGTTGCTCCAGGACCTCCCAATGCAATAGCCATTGCAACCCCAGCAATATTTCCGTTTCCTACGGTACCTGAAACAGCAGTTGCTAAAGCTTGAAAATGGCTTACTTCGCCATTATTTGACCTTTCTTGATCTAACTTATCATACTTTCCCATTACTGTTTTTATCGATAATCCAAATCCTCTAATATTTATAAATCCGAAATAGAATGTGAAAAATGCTGCTCCACCAACTAATAAAAAAATTATAGTTGGTATTCCTGTTCCAAAAAACTCATGCAAAACTAAATTTTCCCAAAAACTAGATACTGGCAAAAATGCTTCATTAATAATTTCATCAATACCTTTTTGTTGAGAGAATAAAGATTTTGAAAATATAAAAAAGGATGAAAAAATTAAAAGTTTAGATTTGAACATAATATATAGATTTAACTTAGAAGTGGCTAATATTAAAAATTATTCTCGAAATACAAATTATAATCCTATTTGGTTTTTATAAATCAAAAACAGAAGTCCTTTTACCGTATAAAAGATCTTTCATTTTTAACCAAAAAGCAAGTGTCAAATAAATAACGAAACCACCAAAAACAGTTGCAAAAGAAGCATATATAAAAAATAATCTAACTGATTTTACTTTCATACCCAAGAAGTCTGCTAGTCGTGAACATACCGCAAAACCATATTTTTCAAGTAAAACTCTTAAACTTTTAGTCATTTGTTAATATTTTTTCTCTTTTGCCATTCCAATATTCCACCATTTAAGTTGTACGTTTCTTTGAATCCTAATTGGTCAAGTATATTACATGCTTTTTGACTCCTTATGCCTGACCGGCAGTAAACAAAAATTTTAGATTTTTTTTCTAATTTTCCAACTACATTCATAAATTCATTAGGTTCAAGTATGTTTGCTAAAACGGCTTTAGGAATTGACTTTTCTTCGAATTCCTCAACTGTCCTGACATCCAAAATTATCGACTTTTGGTCTGATTCTATATTTTTTAACCACTCTTCGCACTCAAGATTTATCATAAATCAAAAATAACATATGTAAAAAATAATTCTTATACTTTAGTCAAGTTTTTTATTTTTATAAAAAAATAAAAATGAAATTAAAAAATATAACTTCCATATTATCCTTTATTCTATTTCTTTCTAACAATGTTTTTGCTCAAGAGATGATTCTTAACAAAATGAATAGTTCAATTAAATGGGCTGGAAAGGAAATAACTACAAAAACTCACTATGGTTCATTAAAGTTTAAAGAAGGAAAAATTAGCATGAAAGGAGAAAAGATTATAAGCGGTACGTTCATCGTTGACATGAAGTCTATAAATTGTGAAGATCTTTCAGGAAAATCCAAAAATTATCTTGAGTCACATTTAAAATCCGAAGATTTTTTTTGGGTTGATAATTATCCTGAAGCTTCTTTAACAATAAAAAACTCTGTATTGATGAATGATGGAAATTATCTTGCAGAGGGTGATATAATAATAAAAGGAATTACTCAGCCTATAAGTTTTAATATATCAATTCAAAATAATGAAGGAAAAGCTAAATTGATCTTTGATAGAACAAAACATAATGTCACGTATAGATCAGGAAATTTTTTTCAAAATCTAGGTGATAAGTTAATATACGATGATATAGAAATAGAAGCTCAATTAACTTTTAATTAAAAAGTTAAATTGTATAAATTTTTAATATATATTTGTCAAGTGAAAATTTTTATTAATAATTATTGGTGGACTTTTATGGATTTATAGATTCGTGTAAACAGTTCCTATTATTAACATTTGGCTTGTCATCACGACAAGCTTTTTTATTTTAATACGATTTGGAAAAAATAAAATTTAAAACATATCATAAAAAAATACTTTCGGATAAATTGACTCCCGTTAGTATTTATTTGAAGCTTAGAGATAAGTTTGCAAATAGTTTACTTCTTGAAAGCAGCGATTATGATGTAAATAATAAAAACTTTTCCTACATATGTTGTGATGCTATTGCATCCATTAGTGTTAAAGATGGAAAAATAACTTATACATATCCATGCCAAAAAAAGATTACTACAAAAATTAAAAAAAATGAAAGCCTCCCTAATATTATTAAAAACTTTTCTAAAAAATTTGATTACAAACACAAAAAATACAACTTCATAACTAATGGTCTTTTTGGATATATTGCACACGAAGCTGTATCACATTTTGAAGATTTAGATTTAGACAAAAACAAAGACGATTTAGAAATACCAGAATTATATTATGCTGTTTATAAATACATAATTAGTGTAAGTTTATTTAATCATGAGGCGCACATTTTTTGTCATTCAACCAATAATAAAAACGATATAGAAATTATTGATAAGCTTTTAAAAAAAGATGTACCGACAAATTATAATTTTAGTAAAAAGGGTGAAAAAATTTCAAATTTCAGTGATAAAGAATTTACTAATCTTGTAAAAAAAGGAAAAAATCATTGTTTTAGGGGAGATGTTTTCCAGATAGTTTTATCAAGACGATTTTATCAAAGGTTTTATGGAGATGAATTTAATGTTTATAGAGCATTAAGGTCAATTAATCCATCTCCATATCTTTTTTTCTTTGATTACGGGAGCTTTAAAATTTTTGGTAGTTCTCCAGAGGCACAAATAATAATTGAAAATGGAAGAGCAGAAATACACCCAATAGCAGGAACATTCAAAAGAACAGGAAATGACGCAAAAGACAGAGAATTGGCAGAGAAGTTGGAAAGAGACCCTAAGGAAAATAGTGAACATGTTATGCTTGTAGACCTGGCTAGAAATGACTTAAGTAGAAACGGAAGTGAGGTTACAGTTGAAAAAAACAGACAAGTACAGTTTTTTTCACATGTAATTCATCTTGTATCAAAGGTGACAGGAAAACTAAATCCTTTAACTAATAATTTTCAGGTGGTTGCAGATACATTTCCCGCGGGTACTTTGTCAGGTGCTCCAAAACACATGGCTTTAAAACTTATTGATAAATATGAAAATATTTCAAGAAATTTTTATGGAGGTGCTTTAGGATTTTTTGATTTTGAAGGAAATTTTAATCATTGCATTATTATTAGATCTTTTTTAAGTAAAAACCAGATTATTCATTACCAAGCGGGAGCAGGTGTTGTAGCAAAATCGATTCCAAAAAAAGAGTTGGAAGAAGTATATAATAAATTAGGAGCTTTAGAGAAGGCTCTGGAAATGGCTGAGAAAATAACATGAAAAAAATATTTGTGGTTGATAATTACGATTCTTTCACTTACAACCTAGTTCATATACTTAGGGACTTAAATTGTACTCTTGAAGTTAAAAGAAATGATTACTTTAATTTAGATGAAATAGATAGTTATGAATACATCCTTTTGTCACCTGGTCCAGGAATCCCAAGAGAATCGGGTTTATTAAATGAAGTAATCAAGAAATATCATAAAACTAAAAGTATTTTGGGAGTGTGTCTTGGGATGCAAGCAATAGGCGAAGTTTTTAGTGGTGAAATTGAGAATTTAAAAAATGTGTATCATGGAGTTGAAACAAACATTAAAATTATTGATCACGAAAAATTATTTCTAGATATTCCAAAAAACATAATGGTAGGAAGATATCATTCATGGGTTGTTAAGCATCCCTTGCCAATTTGTCTTAAGGCGACATCATTCGATAAGAAAGGTCACCTAATGTCTTTAAGGCACAAAAACTATAAAGTATATGGGGTTCAATTTCATCCCGAATCAATATTGACGAAATACGGGAAAAAAATTCTTCAAAATTGGATAAATGATTAGTATGAAAAATATTTTAGAAAAATTAATCGCAAAAGAATACTTGACTACATCAGAGGCGGAAAAATCTCTTATTGAAATAACTGAAGGAAAACATGATGATATTCTAGTATCTTCTTTTTTAACCATTTTTATGATGAGAACAGTATCTATAGACGAGTTAAATGGTTTTAGAAATGCTTTACTTAATTTGTGTGTTAAGATAGATTTATCAGATTACGATACAATTGATTTGTGCGGTACAGGAGGAGATGATAAAAACACTTTCAATATTTCAACTTTGTCCTCTTTCATTACTGCTGGTTCTGGAATTAAAGTTGCAAAGCATGGCAACTATGGAATTTCTTCTAATTGTGGCTCTAGTAATGTTTTGGAATTTTTGGGAATTAAATTTTCGGATGATGAAAATTTCATAAAAAATTGTATCGATAAAGCTGGAATATGTTTTTTACATGCTCCATTGTTTCATCCAGCTATGAAAAATGTTGCTCCTGTTAGAAAAAATCTAGGGATTAAAACTTTTTTTAATATTTTGGGACCTCTAGTAAATCCAGTTAATCCTAAAAATCAGCTTACTGGTGTTTATAATCTTGAAACTGCAAGATTATATGGCTATTTTTTCCAAAAAACAAATAAAAACTATACAATTACTTATTCGTTAGATGGCTACGACGAAATTTCTCTAACTGGTCCAACAAAATTGATTCGAAATTCTGGAGAATTTATTTTTGAGCCTCATCATTTTGGATACAAAAATGTAAGAAAAGATTCAATCAGTGGAGGAAATAGTGTAGAAGAATCCGCTTTCATTTTTAAATCCATATTAGAAGGAAATGGTTCAGAGGAGCAAAATAATGTTGTTTGTGCTAATGCGGCGATGGCAATATCCACATCTAAAAAATTAAATATTGATGAATCTATAAAAATAGCTGAGGATTCATTATATAATAAAAAAGCTCTCAAGTCTTTTGAAAAACTAGTTAAAATTTAAACATGTCTATTTTAAAAAACATTATAATTGACATAAGGAAAGAACTGAAACTTAAAAAAAGTATTATTCCTATATCGGAGTATGAAAAAATGTCTCTTTTTAAAAGAAATACAATTTCAATGAGTAATTCAATTAAAAAGGATAATTTTGGAATTATAGCCGAATTTAAAAGACGTTCTCCATCAAAAAATGAAATTAACAACAAATTATCTGTTCATGAAGTTTGTAGAAACTATCAAATTTTTGGTGCAAGCGGATTATCAGTATTAACTAATTTAAAGTATTTTGGTGGGAGTTTGGAAGATTTGGTCTTAGCTAGATCTATATCTTCTTTGCCAATATTAAGAAAGGATTTTATAATAGATGAATATCAAATTTATGAGTCTAAAGCCTATGGAGCTGATATTATTTTACTTATATCTTCAATACTTACAAGAGATGAAATAGTCAATTTATCAAAAAAAGCAAAAGACTTGAAATTAGAGGTTCTTTTAGAAGTTCATAATAATGATGAACTAAAAAAAGGGTTAGTTGAAAACGTCGATATTATCGGAGTAAATAATCGAAACCTTAAATCTTTTAGAACTGATTTAAAAATAAGTGAAAAACTTTTCAATCAAATACCCAATGAATTTTTAAAAATTTCAGAAAGTGGATTAAATAACGATAATTCTATAAAAAAATTAAAGAAAATTGGTTATCAAGGATTTTTGATTGGAGAAAAATTTATGATATCCAGTGATCCAGGTAAAGAGTTAAAAAAAACTTTAAAAAATTTAACTTATGAAAATTAAAATTTGTGGATTAAAATTTGAATCAAATATTTTAGATCTTTCTAAATTAGAACCTGATTATATGGGTTTTATTTTTTGGGAAAAATCAAAAAGACTTGTTACAGGTTCCTCTCCTAATCTCTCACAAACCAAAATAAAAAAAACAGGAGTTTTTGTAAATGCTGATTTTGAAAAAATTAAGGATAAAGTTCATGTCCATAAATTGGAGGCTATTCAGCTTCATGGCCAAGAATCTCCTGAATTTTGTAAAAAAATAAAGAATTTAGGAGTTGAAATTATTAAAACTTTTAGTATAGATGAAAATTTTAATTTTAATATTCTAGAAAAGTATAAATTATGTAGTGACTATTTTTTATTTGACACAAAAGGAAAATCTCCTGGGGGAAATGGTATTTCGTTTGACTGGGAAATTTTAAGAAACTATAATTACGAAAAAAAGTTTTTTCTTAGTGGAGGAATAGGTATTGAAAGTATAAATGCCATAAAAAAAATAAAAAATCTTGACCTACCTTTATTCGGCGTTGATATTAACAGCAAATTTGAAATAAATCCAGGA
>MDSV01234999.1_pt1 | contig 10199 bp, 12 predicted proteins | sample 810851 | NCBI WGS metagenome assembly MDSV01 (sample SAMN05326640, study PRJNA326480) | marine metagenome | isolation source: seawater | place: Atlantic Ocean: North East | collected 2012
CATTTGGAGTTGCTCCATCATAGATAAAGTCTACTTTCATTTCTTTTAACAATTTTGTAAAGTAAAGCAATTAAACACTGATATGAAAGATTTTTCAAAATATTCTGCAATTATTATTGGAGCTGGTGATGCAACTGGATCAGCGCTTACTAAAAAATTTGCTAGTGAGGGATACAAAGTTTGTCCTGTAAGACGCTCTAGAAATATTGATAAGGTTGATCAGTTGGCTGATGAGATTACCAAATCAGGAGGATGGGCAAAAGGATTTGGTGTCGATGCAAGAGATGAAGATGCCTTAAAAGCTCTTTTTAAAGAAGTAGATGAAAATATAGCTCCGATAGATGCTGTAATATTTAATCCAGGTGCTAATGTTTTTTTTCCAATTGAAGACACTACTTCAAGAGTTTTTAAGAAGGTATGGGAAATGGCAGCCTTTGCAGGGTTTTTGACTGGTAGAGAAGCTGCAAAGTACATGAAAAAAAGAAATCAAGGCAGTATTTTCTTTACCGGTGCTACAGCTTCAATAAGAGGTAGTTCGGGTTTTTCTGCATTTTCAAGTGCTAAATTTGCCTTGAGGGCAGTTGCTCAAAGCATGGCTAGAGAGCTTGGGCCAGAGGGTATTCATGTTGCTCATTTTGTAATTGATGGCGCAATAGATACAGCATTTATTAAAGAAACCTTCCCAGATATATATGCACTGAAAGAAAAAGATGGCATTCTACAACCTGAAGCAATTGCTGAGGCGTATTGGTTTGTTCATACTCAGCATAGAAGTGCGTGGACTCATGAATTAGATCTGCGACCATATATGGAAAAATTTTAAATAATTAAGAGGAAAAAAGATGAGCTTAAAAGATAAAGTAATATTTATTTCAGGTGGAAGTAGAGGAATTGGTTTAGCAATGGCAAAAAAAGCAGCTAAAGACGGTGCAAAAATTGTTGTTGCTGCAAAGACAGCTGATCCCCATCCAAAATTACCAGGAACAATTTATACCGCTGCAGATGAAATTATTGAGGCCGGCGGCGAAGCATTACCTATCATTTGTGATATTAGGGATGAAGACAATGTAAGAGATGCTATAAATACATCTGTTGATCATTTTGGGGGCATTGATGTTTGTATTAATAATGCTTCAGCAATTCAATTAACAAATGTTACTGACACCGAAATGAAAAGATATGATTTAATGCATCAAATAAATGGACGAGGAACATATATGGTAAGTAAATATTGCCTACCCCATCTAAAAAAATCTTCTAATCCGCATATTTTAAATTTATCACCCCCCTTAGATATGGATCCTAAATGGTTTGCAGGCACGGTTGCATACACAATGGCTAAATATACTATGAGCATGTGTGTTCTTGGAATGGCAGAAGAATTTAAAGAATTTGGTATTGCTGTAAATGCATTATGGCCAAGAACAGCTATTGCTACTGCAGCAGTTCAAAATCATCTTGGAGGCGATGAAATAATGAAGCTCTCAAGAAATGTTCATATCATGGCTGACTCAGCATATGAAATATTAACAAAAGACTCAAAAGAGTTTACCGGTAACTTTTGCATTGACGATCTAATTCTTCATGAGGCAGGAGTAAAAGATTTCACAAAATACGCAACAGTACCTTTCGCAGAATTAATGCCGGATTTCTTTGTGCCTGACGATACTCCAGTTCCTGATGAGGTAAAAAACAGCTAATTTGAAAGAAGAAGAAGTAATAGCGTTAAGCAATCTTTGTAACTTTAAAGCTGATAATGCCTCTCCGCTAAAACAAGAAGCTAGTGGCCGAAAATATTGGAGAGTATCAAATACTTCAGATTCCTTTGTATTATGTTATCTAGATCCAAGTATAGGCAATCATTTAGACTTCATTCAGATAACTAACTCCCTTCAAAATAACAATATAAATAGTGTAAACGTTATCTATCATAATGATGAACACGGCTTAACTCTGCAAGAGGACCTTGGTGATAAAGATTTATTATCAATTTTGAATACAGAAAATAAAACTGAGTTAATTGAAAAATCTCTAGATTTATTAATACAAATACAGAATGCTGATATAAAAAATATTGATAGATTCACAGATAATGAATTAACAGACCAAATGTATCTATTTAAAAACATCTTTCTTAAAAATTTTTTAAACATAGAGATGAACAGCTCAATTGATGATCTTATATCAATAACAATGAGCAATTTAAAAAAACATCCTTGGTTAAATTGCCATTTTGATTATGAAAGACGAAATCTTATTTTAAATGAACATCAATCAATAACTGCGATCGACTATCAGGATATGAAAAAAGGGCCTATAGGAATTGATATGGCAGGAATATTAATTGATCACTATTATCAATGTGATGATGACAGTATTAGAAACTCACTTAAATATTTTTCTAATAAGATCAATTATAAATACTCAGGAGAGGAATTACATGAATTTTTAACATATGGTTGTTTACAAAGGAACATGCGTATTTTAGGGACCTTAACGAACCTATACTTGATTCATAATAGAACATATAGACTTAAAGATTTGCCAATGATATTTTCAAACTTAGTGGCCATGATTCCAGATGAGCTTAATATAAAAGAAGATATAACAGATAAAGTTCAATCTTTACTCTTGAAAAGGATCTCTGAAATATGAAAGCTATGATCTTAGCTGCTGGTTTTGGAAAAAGGCTACTACCCATAACAGAAAAAATACCAAAACCCTTGCTCACCGTTGGAAATAAATCTTTAATTCAAAGAAATATTCAGTTATTAATAGAGAGTGGGGTTTCAGAAATAATTATTAACGTATCCCATTTGGGGGATTTAGTGAAAAAACATATTGACGAAATCTTTCCAAGTGAAAATATTTTGTTTTCATTCGAAGAAAAACCGCTTGGAACTGGTGGCGGTATTTTAAAAGCACTTCCATTAATAGGTAATGACTGTTTTCTCTTAATGAATGCAGATATCTTGCATAAGATTGATGTATCAAATGTACCTAAAGATGTTAAAGCTGCCCATTTAATTGGAGTTTCCAATCCAGATCACAATTTAAATGGAGATTTCAATCTTGTTAACGGCCTCATTGACATTGATTCAGAATCAAATTCTTACACATGGAGTGGCATATCTGTAATGAATCCAAAAATATTTGCAAACAATTCTTTCAAAAAAGATCACTTCAATATTTGGAGTTCTGTGTTACCAAAGTATATTGAGGAAGGAATTGTTACCGGACATGCTTCTTCTAAATTCTGGTTGGATGTTGGAACAATAGAGCGTTTAAAACTTGCCAATACTGTATATAATGACGAAAATTAAGTTATGAGTGATCAAGATTACATAATTGCACCATCTATACTGGCATCTGATTTTGCTAACTTAGGTGATGAAGTAAGAAATGTTTTAGACGCAGGCGCAGACTGGGTCCATTTTGATGTTATGGATAATCACTATGTTCCAAATTTAACTATTGGCCCTATGGTCTGCAAGGCTCTAAGGGATTTTGGTATTAAAGAATTTATTGATGTTCATTTAATGATCGACCCAGTTGACGAACTTGCTCAAAGTTTTATTCAAGCAGGCGCTGATTTAATTAGTTTTCATCCCGAAGCATCAAAACACATCCATCGTTCAATTCATGCTATCAAGGATAAAGGTTGTAAAGCAGGACTTGTTTTCAATCCAGCTACATCATTAAGCGCTTTGGAGAATGTTCTAGATGATATAGATCTTGTTTTAATAATGAGTGTAAATCCAGGCTTTGGAGGCCAATCTTTTATTTATAGCTCTTTAGATAAAATTGCACAGGTAAGAGAGATGATTGATAGTTCTGGAAAAGATATTCGTCTTGAAGTTGATGGAGGAATTAATAAGGAGACTATTGGTCTTGCTTCAAAAGCTGGAGCTGATACCTTTGTTGCTGGCTCGGCAATTTTTAACACAGAAAATTATGAGCAAACTATATCCGAACTGCGTTCAAAAATCGTTTAAATATTTTTTCTTATTATTCATAGTACTCGAACTAGAGTCTTCTGAAAAAATAGATATAAAAGAATTATTACCAAAAATAGAAATAGCATCTAGTTTTGAAGAAAGAAAAAATGGCCTTATGTTTATTCCATCTATGTCAGATGAATTTGGTATGTTTTTTATTTGGGAATATAAAAAGAAACAATGCATGTGGATGAAAAATACTTTTATTGCTTTAGATGTTGCATATATTGCAGATAATGGAGAAATTATTGGTATTTATGATATGGTTCCTTTTTCAAAAAAATCAGTTTGTTCAAAAAGGCCAGTCAGATATGCCTTAGAAGTAAATAAGAATTGGTTTATGAAAAAAAATATCAAAGCAGGTGATGTCATAGATCTTCAAGGGATTATTAAAAATGATAACTAGTAAAGAATATGATGAATTAAAATTAGAGGGATTTAATATTATTCCGCTAATTAAAGAAATTGATTCAGATTCAGATTCTCCAACGAGCTTATATTCAAGAATTAAAGACAAAAGAAATTCTTTTTTACTTGAATCTATAGAAGGTGGAGAGAAATGGGCTCAATACTCAATAATTGGCCTTGACTGCAAAGACACAATTAAGGTGACTGGAAATAAAATTGAAATTAAAAACAATGAAGCCACAACTATACTAGAATCGAAAGATCCCTTGAATGAGCTTGATAATATACTCACAAAGTTTAAATCTCCTAATTTAGAAAATATGCCAAGATTTTATGGAGGCTATGTTGGTTTTTTTGCATATGAGAGTGCTCAATATGCTGAAGAAAAAATTAGATCCCTTCAAAATAAAAATTCAAAATTTAAAGAACATATGCCGGAGATATATCTTGTTAAATCAGAAAAATTAATTGTTTATGATAATTTTAATCAAACTATGCATGCTATTTATAACTCTGATCCTGCAAGTACTTCATTTAAAGATGCTTTAGATAAATTAAACGAAATCGAAAATAGTATCGATCAATCACATAGTTATATAGAACCATCTTATAAGAGTATTACTGGTAATTTTGAATTTGAGTCAAACTTCACAAAAAATGAATTTATTCATTCCGTAAATACAGTTAAAGATTACATCGAAGAGGGCGATGTAATGCAAGTTGTCTTGGCTCAAGATTTCTATAGATCATTTGAAGGCGATTCCTTTAAATTATATTCAGCACTAAGACAATTAAATCCTTCTCCATATATGTATTATTTGAACCTTGATGAATGCGAGGTTGTTGGGTCTTCCCCAGAAATTTTAGTAAGGGTTGAGGATGATGATATTACTCTGAGACCAATAGCTGGAACTAGAAAAAGAGGAAAAGATAAAAAAGAAGATCAATCAAACGAAAATGATTTATTAAATGACCCAAAAGAACTGGCTGAACATCTTATGCTAATTGATCTTGGTAGGAATGATGTTGGCAGAGTTTCAGATATCGGCAGTGTAAAGCTAACTGAAAAGATGGTAATAGAAAAGTACTCTCACGTAATGCATATCGTTTCAAATGTAGTGGGAACACTTTCTAAAGGATTAAATTTTATTGATGCTTTGAAGGCAACTCTTCCTGCCGGAACACTTTCTGGGGCACCAAAGATTCGTGCTATGGAAATAATCAACGAACTAGAGCCAAGTTCTAGAGGCATCTACGGAGGAGCAATTGGTTATATTTCATGGAATGGCAATATTGATACAGCAATAGCAATCAGGACAGCTGTTATTAAAGATAAATTAATTCACGTAGGTGCAGGCGCTGGAATAGTTGCTGACTCTGATCCTGAAAGTGAATGGTTGGAATGTAAGCAAAAAGCTAAAGTTTTCTTAGATGCGATGGAAATGATCTCATGATTATTGTTATTGATAATTACGATAGCTTTACCTATAACTTGGTTCATTATATTGGCGAGTATGAAAAAAATATAAAAGTAGTTCGTAACGATGAAATGAAAGTATCGGATATTCTATCGCTAAATCCATCAAAAATTGTTATCTCACCAGGACCATGCACTCCAAAAGAAGCTGGAATTTCAGTTGAGTTAATTAAATCGTCAACTGTGCCAATTCTAGGAGTATGTCTTGGACACCAATCAATTGGATCTGCCTTTGGTGGGAATATTATTAAAGCTCCAGAAATTTTTCATGGCAAAACTTCAAAAATAATCCATGATGGAAGTTCACTATTTTCTGATATAGAAAATTCATATGAAGTTGTCAGATATCACAGTCTGATAATAGACATGAATACTTTGCCAGAACAACTTAAAGTAACAGCTACACTAAAAGGCAATCAAAATATAATTATGGCAATTGAACATAAAGAAAAACCAATTTATGGCGTTCAATTTCATCCAGAATCCATAAATACAAGTAATGGAAAAAAACTTATTAAAAATTTTTTAAGATTGAAATGAAAGAATTTATAAACAAAATAAATAGTAAAAATGATCTGAGTCTGGATGAGATGCGAAACGCTATTAATTCAATCATTACAGGACAGGTGAATGATGTGGAAATCGAGTCCTTTTTAATTGGACTTAATAAAAAAGGAATTTCTGAAGAGGAAATTACAGCAGCAGCAATGGTTATGAAAGATAAGTCTTTAAAATTTGATATTGGAGATGGGTCTCATATTGATACATGTGGAACTGGTGGAACTGGATTACATACTTTTAATTGCTCAACTGCTTCATCATTTGTAGCTGCAGCAGGCGGAGCAAAAATTACAAAACATGGAAATAAAGCAATCTCTAGCAAATCTGGCAGTGCAGATTTTTTAGAAGAAGCAGGAGCAGATATCAATCATGATAGAGAGAAATTAAATTTAATTTTTGATCAAGTTGGCTTTATCTTTTTATTTGCACCACTTCATCATGAAGCTATGAGATATGTTATGCCAGTAAGACAAAAAATAGCCGAAAAAACTATCTTTAACTTATTAGGACCTCATACCAATCCATGTAATGCAAAAAGACAGGTTTTAGGGGTTTATGATAAAAAATTAGTAAGAACCTTTTCAAGTGTTGCAAAAAATCTTGATATGGAACATGTCCTAATCGTTCATGGTGATGATGGTCTCGACGAGATAACAATATCCTCAGAGACAGTGGTTTGTGAATTAAAGAATAATTCAATTCTTGAATATAAGATTTCACCAAAGGATTTTGGAGTTAATATTTCATCATTTGATGACATCATTGCTAACTCTGCTGAAGAAAGTCTAATGTTGGTAAAGGAGGCTTTTTCTGGAAAAAATTCTGCTGTTCAAGACATGATTGCTCTTAATAGTGGAGCGGCTCTTTATGTTGCCGGTATAGTTAGCTCCATAAATGATGGAGTTGAAATGGCATTTGAGCTGATGAACAATGGAAAAGCTGCAGATAAATTATCAAGCTATGTAAAGGTATCTAATAGTATATGAATGTTCTTGATGAAATAGTTTTAAATACGAAATCCAAGCTTGAGGTTATGAAATCGAAGACCTCGCTTAATGAGTTAATTTCGCAAGTAAACAAATTAAAAATTGAAAAAAGTAATTTTAAAGAAAGCCTTACTTTTAAAAATCAAGCAATTATCGCTGAGATCAAAAAAGCATCACCAAGTGCTGGAATAATTAGTGAAGATTTTGATCCTGTCACTAAGGCAAAAGAATATGAATCATTTGGCGCATCAGCACTTTCAATTCTAACAGAGGAAGACTATTTTCTTGGGAGTATAAAGTATCTTAAAGATGTAAAAGCTATTTCAAATTTACCAATCCTAAGAAAGGATTTTGTTATTGACGAATATCAAATATATGAATCAAAGTTAATTGGAGCAGATTGTATTCTATTAATAGTAAGTATATTGAGTGACAAAGAATTAGAGAGATTTACCAGCCTTGCTGATACTCTTGGTTTGGATTATATAATCGAAGTACATGATGAAGTTGAACTAAAAAGAGTTGAAGATTTTTCAGAAGCAATTATTGGAGTAAATAATAGAGATCTAAAAACTTTTGAAGTGAATATAGATAATTCTATTAGACTTCGTAAACTATTTAAAAAAGAAAATATTTTTGTTGCAGAGTCAGGTATAAAAAAGCAAAAAGACATCGATAAATTATCAAAGCACAATATTAACGTGTTTTTAATTGGTGAAAGTCTTATGAGAGGGGATTTTCTTTGAAGTTAAGAGAATGGCAAGAAAAAGCCTTTCCATTATGGTGGGCAAAAAAAAGAGGGATAATAAAAGTTGTTACTGGCGGTGGTAAAACCTTTTTTGCTATTCATTGTCTTAAAAAGTATCTAGAAGAAAGCCCCAAAAAATCGATCCTTATCGTTGTTCCATCCATCGCGTTATTGGATCAATGGTATGAGGGCCTATCTCAACATTTTAATGATAAACAAATATCTCTTAATGGAGGAGGTGAACAGGCCTTAACAATTAAGAAAATCTGCATAACAACAATAGATTCTTTAAAAAATATTGTTAATGAAATTGTGGCAGAGGAAACTCTTTTAATCGTAGATGAATGTCACAAAATAGGGACAGAAAAAAGAGGTGAAATGCTTACAAATAAATGGCATGCAACCCTTGGTTTGTCGGCAACACCTGAAAGAGATTATGATGATAACTTTTACATCATTATCAAAAAAATACTTGGTGATATTATTTTCGATTATGACTATATAGACGCAAGAGAAGATGAAGTAATAGTTAATTTTAAACTCTTGTATGGTTATGCAGCCTTGCTGCCTGATGAAGAAGATAAATATAAAAAGTTTACAAAAAGCATCCAGAGGAGAGCTGCTACCATTGGCGGACAAGATATGAATGATTATCCATTGAAGATGTTAATTTTTAATAGGGCAAGGTTAGTAAAAAATTCTAGAAACAGAATTCCATATGGTCTTGAATTAATACAAAAATATAAAAGGGAGAGCTGGATTGTATTTACAGAAAATAAGAAACAAGCAAAAGAATTTAATAATGTAATAAATAAAAAAGGATTTAAATCTGGTATTTATAACACTGACCTTAATGACGATGAAAGACAAGAAAATTTAGATGCCTTTAAGTCTGGTAAATTAAATGTTCTGGTTAGTTGTACTGCCTTAGATGAAGGATTTGATATGCCTGAGGCTGATGGTGCAATGATTTTAAGTGCCTCTTCGTCAAAAAGACAGCGAATTCAAAGAATGGGAAGGGTGCTCAGAATAACTGCTAATAAAGAGAATGCATTAATAGTAACTGTATATTCTTCTAAGACCGAATATGAGAAGTTAAGAGAAGAGTCCAATAGATACAAACTTGAAGGCGTGCCAGTAAAGTGGCAACAAATGACTTTATAATATTTTTATGTCATTAACTTACTCAAGCATGTTGGATCTTCAAACAGATTTAATTCCTTTTAATCTTCTTAATGTCGTGACTAATCAAAATTTTTCAAATCATGACTTAGACGCTTCAAAACATTCAATAATTATGTTTATCTGCAATCACTGCCCGTATGTTATTCACTATCATGCAGAAATTATAAAGATGGCAGATGATTTTAAGAATGACATGAATATAGTCGCAATAAGTGCAAATGATATAGTTAACTATCCTCAAGATAGGCCCGAGCTGATGAAAGACTTATGGAATGATTTAGATTTGTCATTTCCATATTTATTTGATGAAACTCAGGAGATTGCAAAAAAATACAAAGCTGCGTGCACGCCTGAATTCTATTTATTTAATTCAGATTCAAAGCTTGTCTATAGAGGTAGGATGGACGAATCCTCTCCCGGATCTAATATTGAACCCTCAGGCAAAGATCTTAGAGATGCAATTAATAATTTGTTAAATAATAAATTAATATCTAAAGAACAATTACCATCCATGGGTTGTAATATTAAGTGGAAGCAGAATTAATCAGTATTATTTAGATCTGATTGATAAGTTTCTGTTAGCGCCATTACAGAGATCAAAGTAAGCAATGAAGCTAATGCAATATATGCAGAGACCCAGATAATATCAAATTCAGTCCATAGCTTTACTGCAATAGTAGGTGCGAAGGCTCCACCAACTATTGCTCCAAATTGATAACCTAAAGTTGCTCCAGAATATCGAACTTCAGTACTAAATAATTCTGTAAAGAAAGCAGCTTGAGGACCATACATCATTGCAAGAAAAACTAATCCTCCTGTGATTGCTAAAACTATTA
>MDSV01014022.1_pt1 | contig 10198 bp, 10 predicted proteins | sample 810851 | NCBI WGS metagenome assembly MDSV01 (sample SAMN05326640, study PRJNA326480) | marine metagenome | isolation source: seawater | place: Atlantic Ocean: North East | collected 2012
ATTTATAAACTCTATTTCTTTAGTTTGATTCTCTTTATGAAATTCATACTGCACAAGAAAATTGGGGATTTCAATACCACCAGATAAATAACTTAAAAGTTGTCTTTTCTTTTCTTGTTTGGCAAGGTTGGTTTCAAATAATGGTGCACTTATTCCACTTGAAATTAAAAATTTCTCATATTCTGTTCGTGAGAACTTATTATCTTTAAAAAATGTTTTATCGTTTAAAATTAGTTCTTTTAAAGATAAGTCTTCAAGAATTATTTTTAAATCTTCTAATTCTAAAGTAAGAACTTTTTTTCCAATATAGTCAGATAAAATTCTATTAATTAAATCTGAGCTAGGTAAATTTTTGCGTTCTTGTTCACTCAGATCAAGTACATTTAAATAGTTAACAAAATCACGTGTACTTATTTTCTCAGAGTCAATTTTAGCAACTACATTTTGGCTCCCACCACTGAATACATCACCCATACCCCAAAATAAAAATGGCAATATAATTATTCCTACAAGAACTTTGAATAGAAAGGTCTTTGAGTATTTTTTTATTGAATTTATCATATTATTATTTTAAATAACTAATAAATTATAAATTCGAATAGATCAAACCCAATATAAAAACAACATGAAATATTTTATCGGAAATTGGAAAATGTTTGGAATTCCTAAGTCTATAAACATACTTAAAAGGATTAATGCCTTTTATTTAAAGGATAAAAATAAAAGAAAATACAAAATAATTATAACCCCTCCCTATACATTAATTGAGTCTTATTCTAAATATTTCAAAAATAAACCAATATCTATCGGGTCACAAAACTGTTATCAAAAAGACGAATTTTCATCAAACACTGCAGCAATAAGTCCATTTATGTTAAGCAAAGTTGGGGCGAAATATACTTTGATAGGTCATTCTGATAATAGAAGCGAAGGCGATAAAGATATAACTCTAAAGGAAAAGGTAAAATTTGCTCTTAGAAATAATTTAAAAGTGGTTTTTTGCATTGGAGAAAATAAAATACAGAAAAAAAGAAAAAAAACTATCAGCACACTGAAAAATCAACTCACAAGAGTTTTAGAAAAAAAATTAAACAAAAATAATATTATTATTGCTTATGAGCCAATCTGGTCTATTGGAACTGGTAAATTACCAACTTCTAACGAGCTTCAGAAGACAATTCTTCAAATTAAAAATGTGCTGAAAAAAATATTCAGAACAAAAAAGACTCCCGCAGTACTTTATGGCGGTTCAGTCGATGAAAATACTATAAAGATGTTCAAAAAAATTAATGAAATTGATGGTTTTCTAATTGGAGGGGCTTCAAAATCTCCAAAAAAATTTATTGATATAATAAAGAATTACTATAGATAAGCACCATGGAAAATATAATTGTTGTAATAAATATTGTTCTCGCACTTATTTTAGTAGTGGTAGTTTTATTACAAAGATCAGAAGGTGGTGCTTTAGGCCTAGGTGTTTCACAAGATAATTTCACGTCATCAAGATCAGTTGGTACATTTCTAACAAAATTAACAGCAATTATTGCATCTTTGTTTATAATTTGTAGTATTATTTTAGTAGCAATTAATAGAGACGAGATTCGGAAAACGCAATCAGTTTTAGAACTTGAAGAGGAAAAAAATTCTGATTTACCTAAAATACCTGAGACTAATAAATAAAACTTTTTTTTAACACAATTTTACAGTATAACATACTTCCATGGCGCGATACATATTCGTTACTGGCGGCGTGGTTTCATCTTTAGGAAAAGGATTATCATCTGCATCGTTAGCATACCTATTACAATCAAGAGGATACAAAGTTAGAATCAGAAAATTGGATCCATACTTGAATGTAGATCCAGGAACTATGAGTCCATTTCAGCACGGAGAAGTTTATGTTACAGATGACGGAGCGGAAACTGATTTAGACCTAGGTCACTACGAGAGATTTTCTGGTATATCTGCTAAAAAGTCTGACAATATTACTACCGGAAAAATTTATAATGATGTATTAAAAAGAGAACGTCAAGGCAAGTATTTAGGCAAAACTGTTCAAGTAATTCCTCACGTTACCAATAGAATAAAAGAATTTATTAAAAACGATGTTGTAAAAGAAGATTTTGTTATTTGTGAGATTGGCGGTACAGTGGGTGATATAGAAAGCCTACCTTTTCTTGAAGCTATTAGACAATTTTCAAATGAAGTTGGAAGAAAAAATACGTTATTTATTCATTTAACTTTAGTTCCATATATGAAAACCTCAGATGAAATTAAAACAAAACCCACTCAACACTCAGTAAAAGAATTAAGAAGTATAGGTATTCAACCTGATATAATAATATGTAGATCTGAAAGAACTATCCCATTAGATCAGAGAAGAAAAATTTCTCTATTTTGTAATGTTGCTATTGAAGATGTAATAGAGACAGTCGATGTTAAAACCATTTATGAAGCACCAATTAGTTTTAATAAAGAAAAATTAGACGAAAGAGTTTTAAAATTCTTTAAAATCAAGTCTACAAAAAAGGTAAATTTAAATCCTTGGAAAAAAATTACTCAATTAGTTCTAAAAACTAAAAATTTTGTTAATATTGCGATCATTGGAAAATATGTTGAACTAAAAGATGCCTATAAATCTTTAGATGAAGCTTTAACTCATGGTGGCATAGATAACAATTTAAAAGTGAATTTGATTAGAATTGAGTCTGATAAACTTAAACCAAAAGAAATAAAAGATAAACTTAAAGATGTTTCTGGCATTCTAATACCCGGGGGATTTGGCAAAAGAGGCACCGAAGGAAAAATAGCTGCTATTAATTATGCGAGAATAAACAAGATTCCTTTTTTAGGTATTTGTTTTGGTATGCAAATGGCTGTAATTGAATTTGCTAGAAATAAGCTAAATATGAAAAATGCAACATCAACTGAATTTGGTCCGTCCAAAGTATCTGTGGTTGGACTTATGAGTGAATGGACAAAAGATGGAAGATTAATGAAGGGGACGGATAAAGATTTAGGAGGAACCATGCGTTTAGGCAGTTATGAAGCTAGACTTAAAAAAGACACAAAAGTGAGTAAAATTTATAAATCGTTAATAATAAATGAAAGACATCGTCATAGATATGAGGTTAACATTAATTACAAAGAGAAATTTGAGAATAAAGGAATGATTTTTTCAGGCCTATCACCAGATAGCAGACTACCAGAAATTATAGAACTAAATGATCATCCTTGGTTTATTGGAGTTCAGTTTCATCCAGAATTTAAATCTAGACCTTTAACGCCACATCCATTATTCTCGTCATTTATTAAGGCAGCTAAAATCAATTCAAAAAAATGAAAAACTTTAGAGTAAAGTGCAATAATTTTGAAATTGGAAACGATAAACCTTTCACCTTAATAGCCGGCCCATGCCAGCTTGAAAGTGAAACTCATGCTTTGAAAATTTCAACCGAATTAAAAAATATTACCAATGAATTAGGAATTAATCTAATTTATAAAACATCATTCGATAAAGCAAACAGAACCAGCCTCAAAGGAAAAAGAGGTTTGGGATTAGATAAATCTCTTCCAATCTTTGACAAATTAAGAAAAGAAGTAGATGTACCAGTTTTAACTGATGTACATACAGCCGAACAATGTTCAATAGTAGCTAATCATGTAGATGTTTTACAAATACCTGCATTTTTATGTAGACAAACAGATTTATTAATAGCTGCAGCTAAGACAGGAAAAATAATTAATGTAAAAAAAGGGCAATTCTTGGCACCTTGGGATATGGCGAACGTAATTAAAAAGATAGAAGAGTCAGGAAATAAAAATATTTTAATTACTGAGAGAGGAGCAAGTTTTGGATACAACACACTTGTTTCAGACATGAGATCCTTGCCAATAATGTCAAAGTTTGGTTTCCCAATTGTTTTTGATGCAACACATTCAGTTCAACAACCTGGTGGTATGGGAGAGAAAAGCGGCGGTCAAAGAGAATTTGTTCCATATCTCGCTCGAGCAGCAATTGCAGTTGGTGTAGGAGCAATATTTATTGAAACTCACGATAACCCAGACAACGCACCATCAGATGGACCAAATATGGTTCCATTAAAAGAACTAAAAGATTTGCTAAAAAAATTAACTGAAATCGATAAGTTAGTAAAATAAAATGTCAATTATTAAAAGTGTAAAAGGCAGACAAGTCTTCGATAGCAGAGGTAACCCGACTATTGAAGCAGAGGTAATTTTGCAAGATGGTTCAGTTGGAACTTCAATAGTTCCATCAGGCGCTTCTACAGGTCGTTATGAAGCCCATGAACTGCGAGATAAAAATAAAGATTATTTAAACAAAAGTGTTTTTGATGCCGTCAATAATGTAAATAATAAAATTTCTAAAGTATTAATTAATAAAGACGCAATAAATCAAAAGAAAATTGATGAGACACTTATTAATTTAGATGGAACAGAAAATAAATCGAATATTGGTGCAAACTCTATTTTAGCTGTCTCTTCTGCAAATCTCAAAGCTGCTGCAAATTTTTCAAAAAAAGAAATTTATGAGTACTTGAGCAATGACAATAAATCTTTTTTTATGCCTTATCCTTTAATGAATATTATAAATGGAGGCGCACATGCTAATAATTCGTTAGAGATTCAAGAGTTTATGATTAGACCTGATGGAGCAAATAGTTTTAAAGAATGTATGCAAATGTCTTTTCTTGTTATACAAAATTTAAAGAAAAATTTTGAAGGAAAAAAAATTTCTACTAACGTAGGTGATGAGGGTGGATTTGCACCTTCATTAGGCTCCGATGAAGAAGCCATAGCGGTAATTATGAAGTCCATATCCTCTGCGGGACTCAAACCAGGAAAAGATGTATCAATTTGTTTAGATGTAGCTGCCAATGAGTTAGATGAGCCAAAAAATGTTGAGTACTTTTTAAATTTAACAGAAAAATATCCAATAAAATCTATTGAAGATCCCTTTGCAGAAGATGATTGGGATAATTGGAAAAGGTTAACTCAAAAAGTCAATACTCAAATTGTTGGTGATGATTTATTTGTAACTAACAAAAAAAGATTAGAAAAGGGGATTAAAGAAAAATCAGCAAATTCTATTTTAATTAAGCCCAATCAAATAGGTACAATAAGCGAAACTCTTGAAGCCATCAATCTTGCTAAAGATAATAATTTTGCGACTATTATTTCACATAGATCAGGCGACTCAGAAGACACTTTTATAGCTGATTTAGCAGTTGCGACTAATTCATCTCAAATAAAAACAGGCTCTTTAGCTAGATCTGAGAGAGTAGCCAAATATAACAGGCTTTTGAGAATAGAAGAGAGGCTTGGAAAATTGTCAAAAATGGCTAAAATTTAGATATGAGACTTTTTAACTTTTTTATTAATAAAAAATTGCTGTTATTAAACATTCTATTAACTTTTTATGTTTTTACTAACATGATTGGTGGCGAAAGAGGTTTGGTTGCTTTTTATGAAAAGAAGAATGAACAACAAAGTTTAATTGTAAAAGAAAAGGTACTATCTGAAAAATTAACAGCATATGAAAAGAAAAATAAACTTTTATCAACCAACTTAAACTTAGATTACGTTGATATGATTTATAGAGAAAAATTAAAATTTGGAAAAAAAGACGAACTAATAATAAAACTAAAATGATTGATAGAGATAAAAGACACCCAGAAAAAATTAACAAACCTATTAATCCAATTAAAAAAAAACCAGAGTGGATTAGATCTAAAATAGTTAACTCTCAGGTTTTTTTTCAAACTAAAAAAATTGTTAACCAAAATAATTTAGTTACCGTATGTCAGGAAGCTAATTGTCCTAATATAACAGAATGTTGGAGCAAAAAACACGCTACATTTATGATAATGGGAGATACATGTACTAGAGCTTGCGCGTTTTGCGATGTTAAAACTGGAAAGCCAACAACTCTTGATATTTTTGAACCTTTAAAAATTGCTAAAGCTGTAAAAAAATTAAATTTAAAACATGTGGTAATTACATCTGTCGATAGAGATGATTTAAAAGATGGTGGATCAGAACATTTTTTTAAAGTTGTTAAAACTACAAGAGACATGAATCCCCAAACATCGATCGAAGTTCTAACACCAGATTTTTTGAGGAAGGGAGACTCATATAAAAAAATTTTAAGGGCTGATTTAGATGTTTTCAATCATAATATTGAAACTGTCCCAAGGCTTTACACAAAAGTAAGGCCAGGTGCCCGTTATTTTGCATCTTTGGATTTATTGAATAACGCAAAGAAATATAACAAAAAAGTTTTCACAAAATCTGGAATTATGGTTGGGTTAGGTGAAAACAAAGATGAGGTGGTTCAGGTTATGGACGATTTAAGATCTGCCGAAGTAGATTTTATTACTATAGGTCAATACTTACAACCTTCGCCGAAGCACCATCCTCTATCTCGATATTATACTCCAGAAGAATTCAAAGAATTTGAGAGGATAGCAAAGACAAAAGGTTTTTTACTAGTGTCTTCGTCGCCTTTAACAAGATCTTCTTATCATGCTGATGAAGATTTTAAAAAACTACAGGACGCAAGAAATAGGCAGCTTGAATGTCATCCGCATCAATAAAAAAGATTATTCCTTGTAAAAAAAATCAACTAATTGAAATGGTACTTGATATTGAAAAATATCCAGAGTTTGTACCCTGGTGTTTAAATGGCAAAGTTCATTCTAGAAAAGAAAGCGTTGATTTGGTTGAGATAAAAGCTGATTTAAAAGTTGGCAAAAGTATTATTAATGAAACTTATACAAGCTTAGTTCATTTTTATAAAGAAAAAGATAAAATTTTAGTTACAAATATAGAGGGACCTCTTACTCATTTAAAGAATGAGTGGAAATTTAGAGAAATAAATAATTCAACACAACTTGAATTTGAAATTGATTTTGAACTAAAAAATAATTTATTAAATTCGATAATGAAAAGATCTTTTAATTTTGGTTTAAACAAAATTGCTGATGCTTTTGAAAAAAGAGCATTAGAATTATATAAGTAATGATCGGCACTTTTTCTCTTATAATAATTTTTTTAGTTTTTTGGTGGTATTTGGTGGAGTACATAAAATATTTTAATACGGGCGATCCAAACGAAACTGATACAAACTACTGGAAATTTTCATACGATTTTAAGCCAAATAAGAAAGAGGATTTTAGCCCTGACAAACCAAACGTTTTAAGAAGAAGAAGATTTAGAAACAGATTAGTTTTCATACTTTATCTAGACGTATTAGTAATCTTCTTCTTAGTAAATATTTTAGCAGCTCAAATTTTAGAGATGATTATAAGCTAATTTTAAAGCCCAATTTAATTATTTATCTAAATCTAGTTCTCTAATTATTTTCTTTATAAAAGTTGATAATAAAACCCTATCTTCTTCTGAAAGATAATTTTCTTTTGAATTGGCCTTTTTAATTTCTTCTTTTATTTTCATTACAACTTTTTCTCTATTATGCTTGGCGGTTAACTCGTTTATTTGTTTTTTGAATTCATTAACTCTACTCCCAATTAAAAATTCAAATACAATTACAAATAAAATAGTAATGATGGCAGATTTATAGATAAAAATTTTCATTCTCATATCTTATATTATTTAGGGTTTTTAATATATATAGTATTTATAGGTACCTTGTTAATCTTTGTCTCGTAATAAACCTCAAATAGATTTTTTTCTAACAACTTTTTTTTATTAATTTTCACTGCATCCCACCTTGAATAACCATCAATCAAAAATTCAGCTTTTCCGAGCTGATCTGTAATTAAAATTTTTTTCTTTTCTTGATCTGATAAAAAAGATTTTGATAAATGAAGGTCTCCTTTACCAATTAATCCGATAATCAATGACTCTTTTTTTTTATTGTTGTTTAAGATATACTTCAAAGAGTGAAAATTGGTTAGTCCCCAATAATCCATATCAAAATATTTATCAAAATTATCTTTAAAAAAAGAATTGAAGTAAACGTATTGAAAAGGATGATTTTTATACATCCATAAAGTAGTAGGGGTTAATATTAAAAAAACTAAAATAATAATATATGAAAGTTTTTTGATAAAAAACATATTCAATATTTTGATTGAGTATACAGCAAAAAAGATAATAGAGGGATAAATGAAATAAAGGTGTCTCCAACCCGTATAAAGAGAAGAGTGCATTATAACAATTACAAGAATTGGAACTGTAAGGTTTAAAAAAAATAAAAGATCTATCATTTCCTTTTCACCTCTCCATAAATCTTTATAAACAGACTTCTCATCGATATTTAAGATTCTAAAAGTTATTCTTCTAAAGTAGTAAACAAACCCTATTAAAAATAAAATTAGATATGATATAGGCGTTGATATTCCTATCCAAATCAAAGAATAATTCCAAGGCGGAAACTCTACAGGAATATAGTTACCAAGAAAAAAATTGTAGATACCAACCTCGAGGTTCCCAATTTTAAAAAAAATATTATAAAAATTTATAAAGGGATTAGACCAAAGGTAAGGCCAAAATATGTAAATACATAAAATTATTAAAATAGAAACTATAATAAGGTTAATAATCTGCATTTTAATTTCTTTCTTAGATCTTAATATTTGAATAATTTTCATTAAACAAATGATTATTGGAAGATAAATTCCAAGAACTCTTGAACCAACACTTAACCCTGAAAAAATTGAAAAAAGTATTCCATTTTTTAAATTAGATTTTTTTAAATATCTTATCCCAAAAAATAAATTTATAATATTTAGAGACATAAAAACTATATCCTTAGAGTTATAAAAACTTTGAGCAAAAATTCGTGGTGAAATAAATAAAAATAGCACTGCTATAATTCCAAAAGCAAAAGAATTATACCTATCCTTTATAATAAAAAAGAAAAATATTAAGGATATAAAAAAAATTGTAAATGTAGAAATATGTCTTAATAAATAAATTTCTCTTGTACTATTTATATCAAAAATAATTTCTAAAAGAGATAATGGTAAATCAAATATTACGCCATTTCCTTGTTGGTGATATTCATGAATTTGAGGTAAAGATAGATCTTTTAAATTGTCATATAAATTAAAATTCAATAATTCTAATATATATTTTAAAGAAATAAATCCATTTTCTCTAGAGTTGTCTTCATCAATACTAATTCCATAATGCTTATATAGATTTAATCCAATTAAAAAAATTAATAAAAAAATAGTTGCAGAAATTAAATAATTAAAATTAAGAAACTTCTTCATAACTTATTTTTTGAAATATTCTTCAATTTTTTTACAAATAAAGTCTACTTGTTTAAATGTTAAAGTATCATAAAGAGGTAGTCTTACTACCTGTTTAACATATTTATCTGTATTTACTAACTTTCTCTTACCTATAAAAAATTTTTTTCCTGCAATAGATTTATGAAGAGGAGTATAACTTATTACAGCATTAATTTTATACTTTTTTAAAAATTTTAGAAATTTTTCACGATTTATTTTTTCAAGAATTAAAACAAAAGCATGAAAATTATATTTGTATTTAAAATCATTAGGGATATAAAATTTTCCATTTTTAATTTTCGATAAGTATTTTAAGTATCTAAAATATAATTTTGACCTTTTAAAAAATATTATTTTAAATTTTTCTATTTGTGGGCTCAAATAACTTGCGGCCAACTCTGTCATTAAAAAAGCAGATCCAATCCCAACCCATGAATAATATCTTATTTTTCCTTCATTCATTAAATGTCTATTTGTGCCTTTATCATGTATAATCTTTATCTTATTCATAAATTTTTTATTATTTACAACTAACATACCACCCGCTCCGGAGTGTAAATTTTTAGTTTCGTGAAATGAAAAACATGCAAAGTCACCGAATGAACCTAGGGCTTTCTTTTTAAAATAAGATCCAAAAGCCTGAGCAGCATCTTCTATTAGATAGATTTTATTTCTTTTACAAATTTTTTGAAGTTTGTCTAGATAATCTACGCTGTAACCTTGATAGTGAATAATTACTATTGCCTTAGTTTTTTTTGTTATACATCTTGTAATATCATTTAATGAAGGCATTAAAGTTTTTTTCTGAATATCGCAAAATCTTATCTTGCATCCGGTCCTAGCAAAGCTTGATGCAGATGTGATAAATGAAAATGAAGGCACTATCACCTCATCTTTTGCTTTTAAATTAATTG
>MDSV01071066.1_pt1 | contig 10198 bp, 9 predicted proteins | sample 810851 | NCBI WGS metagenome assembly MDSV01 (sample SAMN05326640, study PRJNA326480) | marine metagenome | isolation source: seawater | place: Atlantic Ocean: North East | collected 2012
CGTATGTATTTATAATTTCAATCGGATCTAAAATATTTCCTTTTGATTTAGACATTTTTTCTTCGCCAGAAAGTATCCAGCCATGTCCATAAATTCTTTCTGGCAATGGAAGATTTGCTGCCATTAAAAAAGCTGGCCAATAAATTGCATGAAATCTTAGTATATCTTTACCAATTAAATGTATATTTGCAGGCCAAAAATTTTTATATAATTCATCATTAGTATTAGGATAGTTTAATGCACTGATATAATTTGTAAGTGCATCTAACCATACATAAATTATATGATTTTTATTATTAGGTACGTTGATGCCCCATGAAAATGTTTTTCTACTTATAGATAAATCTTTTAATCCAGATTTAATAAAATTTACTACTTCGTTTTTTCTAGATTTTGGTAAAATAAAATTTTCATTCTTTTCGATATGTTTTAAAAGTTTATCTTGCCACTTTGATAATTTAAAAAAATAAGATTCCTCATCAACCCATTCAACTTTAGAGCCCGATACTGTGGAAATTTTAATGTTCTCAGAATCTGTTGAAATTTCATCATCAGAATAAAAAGCCTCATCTGATACTGAGTACCAGCCGGAATATTTTGATATATATATATCTCCACTTTGCTCTAGTAAATTCCAAAAATGTTCGACTGAAATCTTGTGCCTTTCTTCTGTAGTTCTAATAAAATCAGTATTAGATAAATTTAATGTTTTAGTTAAATTTCTAAAAGTTAAACTTATTTCATCGCAGAATTTTAATGGATCCATTTTTGCATTTTCAGCTGATCTTTGAATTTTTAGACCATGCTCATCAGTTCCAGTTAAAAAATGAACATTAAATCCATCAATTCTTTTAAATCTTGCAAAAACATCTGCTGCAATACTTGTGTAGGCATGACCCATATGTGGCTTTGCCGAAGGGTAGAATATAGGTGTTGTAATATAATAGTTTTTATTCATTTAAAATTTTAGTTTTAAACTCAATAAATAGGCTTTCTTCATCTAAATTAAACTTCTTAAGCTCACTAATTTTATTAATAAAATATTCGTATAATAAACTTATATTTTTTTTGTTCTGGTTCTTATTATTTAAATTTAATAAATACAACTCTATAAAATTATATATATTATTTTTAATAAAAGTATCTTTTTTATAATGCTTATCATCTATTATATTTTTTATAAATTCCTTTAAGCTTATATCTTTTAAATTAATATTGGTGTTTTTTGAAAAATTAACTAAATTAATTAAATCACCTGGAGTATTATAATAATTAATAAGGCTAGGATTTAAATAGCTATGTATGTTTTCATCAAGTATTTTATTTGTTACTTCAATACTTTCATGATGCGACATAGATAAATTAAATATTAAACATCTAGAAAGTAAAGTTTTAAGAATTTTTTTAGTGTTGTCATAAATTAGAAGAAAAATTAGTTTTTCATTTGGTTCTTCTATGATTTTTAAAAGAGCGTTTAAAGAATTAATATTCAAATATTCTATATTATCTATTAAGATAATTTTTTCTTTATTATTAAATGATGACTTATTTGCATAAGTAATCATTTCTCTAATTTGAGAAATTTCTATATTTTTTTTTTCTTCAAATATATCAATGTTATAAAAATTTGGATGAGAGTTGTTTGTTAATAAATTAAATGATCTGTTAGATTTATTAATTGTATTGCTATTTATCTCATAATTATACTCTTCATCCTTGGAAAGTATATAATTAGTCAAATGATAGGCAAGAGTTGCTTTTCCTATACCTTTTTTTCCAGAAAAAATTATCTTATTTGGAAATTTTTTTTCCTCATAAAGATTAATTAATTTAATAAGCTCATTTCTAAAAGAAAATAGCTTTATTTGATTCTTAGATGATAGCTCAGATACAAACATTTATATTTTTAATAATTGATTTATCTTATTTTCAATTATTTTTTTATTATAGTTTATAGAAAAATCTGAATTGACTACTAAATATTTTTTTTTATTATTTGCTAATTTTAAATATCCTCTTTGTACTTTTTGATAAAAAGAATATTTAAATTTATCATATCTATTTAAATGTTTTCTTTTACGTAGTCTTTCAAATAAATTTTTTTTACTTACAACATTCAAAAAAGTAAAATCGACTTTAATTTTTTTTAATAAATATTTATTAATATAATTTATTAATTTTTTGTTTATACCCATGCCATAATGTTGATATGCAATGGTAGAATCGGCAAACCTATCAATTAAAATAACTTTTTTTCGATAATTTTTATTTATTATAGTATCAATATTTTCACTTCTTGAGGCCAAATATAGTAATAAATCTGTATGTTTATTAAAATTAGCCTTTTTATTTAATATAAGGGATCTAATTTTTTCAGCATTTTTTGATCCACCTGGTTCACGTATCTTTATAAAAATTATTTTTTTTTTTTTAAGATAACTTTCTACGCTTTTTATATGTAAGCTTTTTCCAGATCCTTCAATACCCTCAAAAGTAATAATTAGTTTTTTAGACATCACCCCAAATCAAATAGTTAACTGATTTAAGAATTCTTAAAAAAATGTTTACGATTTTGACATCTTCGGCAGCATAAAGTTCATACTCATTGTAAATTTGCTCTTTATAATAAATTATTAGCTTTCCGATTTTGTCATGCTGTTTAATAGGTGCTAAAATAGGACCCTCGTATTCAATCTTACCTTTTAAATATTTTTTTCTAGCTTTTGGTATAGTCTTATAAATATCTACTTTTGTGTAAACATTAACTTTGTCTTTTTTGCCTAACCACACATCAAGAGAGTCAAATATTTCATCTTTTTTAGCAATTCTAATTGTATCAAAATTAGTGATTCCATATGTTAGAAGTTTTGTAGATTCTTTTGATCTTGATGTTTTTGTTTTAAAACCACTACCAACAGCAATTAATCTTCTTCCATTTCTTATCATTGATGATGCTAATGAGTATTTTTCTGTCGAAAGATATCCAGTTTTTATTCCATCAACTCCTAAATTTTTTTTATATAATAAAGGATTTCTATTACCTTGTGTAATTGGATCACCGCCTGTTCTGTCCCATGTAAATTTTGTCTCTTTAAAATATTCGTAATATTCAGGGTAGTTTTTAATTAGATAGTTCGACATTATCAGAACATCTTTAACAGTAGAATAATTATATGCAGAAGTCATTCCAGAAGAATTACTAAAATTTGTATTATCCATACCAATTTCTTTAGCCTTAGATGTCATCATTATTGCAAACTCTTCCTCAGTTCCCGCAATACCTTCGGCTAATGCTATACAAGCATCGTTACCAGATGCTACTATTATTCCTCTTAATAAATTTTCTACACTAACTTCATCACCTACCATAATAAACATGGATGAATATCCCGCCTGTGACCATCTCCAAGCATTTTCGGAGACAATAAATTTATCATCTAAATTTAAATCACCTTTTTTTAATAATTCAAAAGTGATTATACTCGTCATAATTTTAGTCATAGATGCTGGAAAAATTTTAAGGTTAGGTTCTTTTTGATAAAGAATTTCACCTGATAAATAATCTTGAAGTATTGCAGTTCTCGCTTTTATTTCAAACTTTGCATTTAATGGCGTTAAACAAAAAAAGAACAAAAGAAATGTTATAGCTATTTTTATTTTTTTTATCATATTTTATATTTTAATTACTTCTAAGTTTTCAAATTCTAAAACATTTATAGCATTAAACGATTTTTTTAAAGAATTTAAATCATCATAAGGGCCAATAAATACTCTATAATTTGTATTTGATATTTTTTTAATTTTAACTTTTTTTATTGTAGTTTCTTCTAAAACTCTAGACTTCATTAATTTAGCTGATTTTAAGAAGTAAAAGTCAGCTACTTTTATAATATAATTAAATTTATAATTTTTTTTTAAAGTAATATTTTTTTTTTTATTTTCAGATAAATCTTTGATTTCTATATTTTCTATTGGTACTTTTATAGCAACATTTTTTTCTTCATCAAAAGTGATAGTTTTTTTTGCAACAAAAGTTGAACCAGGTAGAACTTCTCGAATTTCTATATACGGTTCATTTATATTTAAGTTTAGTTCTTTACTAATTCTGTCAGATATAACAGAGTTATAAAAAAAGGGATAATCTGAATTATCACCAACTTTAGCAATTATATACTTTGAATTAGATAAATTAGTTATTCTAACATTTGTATTTTTTTTAAGATTTCTTTGAAATATGATTAGACTTCTGTTGTCAATTTTATTACTAACTATTTTTTTTTTATACAGAGAACTTTCATAAATCAAAGCAAATCCTGTATTGGTAAAAAAACTTTTTTGTGGTTTTGTGTTAATTTTTTTTTCATGAACTATTTCCGCACATGAAGTTAAAAAAAATATAATAAAAGTTGATAATATTTTATAATTCATTTTTAAATTTATCCTTTAAAGTGCATACAGCCAAAGCAAATCTTAATGATCTGTTCCATTTTAAAATTAGTTCGTAGTTATCAAATACTATATATGCAGGTTTCAAATTTTCAGAGTTCGGAACTATATCTTTATCCGGAGTAATAATTCCAATAACAAAATCACCATCAATATTTAATTCTTTAAAATTTTTAATATATTTTTTAAAAAAGGAGATTTTTTTTTTATTATTAATTTTTTTTGCTGAAGTATTTAAATATTTTTTAGGTATATTTTCAGAAAGATTAATTTTAAAAAAACATGGTTGATTGCTTTTCCATCCCATTTTATTTAAATAATTTGCTGCAGATGCGAATGAATCTTCAATATTTTTTAATTCAATTTTTTTATCATTATTAAAATCAATTGCATAATCTTTTATAGTTCGTGGCATAAATTGAAAATTTCCATATGCTCCTGCCCAAGAACCGTGCATTGTTAAAGGATTAATTTTTTTTTGATCTATAAGTTTAAGTAATATTAAAAGTTCTTTTGTAAAAAATTCACTTCGTCTTTTATCATAACTTAATGTTGCTAATGACGATATAATATCCATTTTACCTAGATAAGTTCCAAAATTTGTTTCTATTCCCATTAATGATAATAATAATTCCTTTTCAACAAAAAATTTTTCTTCGACTTTATTTATTAGATTAATATTTTTGTTATATAAGTTTTTGCCTTTTTTAAGTTTTGAAGTAGTAACTCTTTTATTTATGTAAGTTTTCGTATCTTCATAAAACTCAGGTTGAAACCTATCATATTCAATAACTTTAGGAATAAAAATAGCCTTGCTCAATACTGATTTGATTGTTTTGTCAGAAATGCCTTCGCTTTTAGCAACATTTTTAAAACTTGTAAGCCATTGGTTAAAACTTATTTCATTTGCATATAATAATGATTGTGAAAGAAAAGCAAAAATAATAAGAGCTAATTTAATTATTTTCATAAAGGTCCCTTAAATAAATTGATACAGCAAACCATATCAAAATGAAACTTAAGAACTTATCAACAGAAAAAGGCTCATTATAATAAAAAAAACCAAGTAAAAATTGTCCTGTTGGAGTTATAAAAAATATCATACCAGATGGACCTAGTCCTGTTAATTTAACTCCATAAACGTATAAGAATAATGGAATCACTGTCATTGGACCAGCTAAAATCAGTAAAAACATTAATGGTATATCGTTTAAAGAAAAATAATTTAAATTATTTATATAAAGATAGTAAAAAAGAATGATGGCGACTGGCGTAAAAAAAATACTTTCAATAAATAAACCTATATCTGTATCTACATCAATCTTTTTTCTTAATAGATTATACGTAGACCATAATAAAGCAACACTAACACCAATCCATGGAAATTCGTTAAAACTAACAAGTAAATAAATTATAGAAACTAAAACTAAAAATAATGAAAATATTTTTTTTTTATTTAAATTTTCTTTAAAAAAAATATAACCAAAAAAAACACTTATGATTGGAAAAATAAAATAACCAAAACTCGCATCTATAATTTTATTTTTTTCTACAGCATAAATCCAAATAGTCCAATTTGCAAAAATTAAAATACTAGTAATAAATAAAACAGTTAAGTTCTTATAATTTAATAAATTTTTTTTAACTAAATTCATTTTTTTAAAAATTAAACAAGTTATAAAAAGAAAAAGTGAAGTCCAAATGCATCTATGAATGACAACCTCAAGAGTACCTACGAAAGTGATATATTTAAAGTAATATGTACCTAAAAAACCCCAAAAAAATGCGCCTGTTGACGAGGATAAGACGCCTTTATTAAATTTTTTAAATTTCATTGTATATAAAAGTGTAATTTAAATATATTTAAATTTTTTAAAAATTTTTTTTCTAAATATATAAATTAATATTAATATACATAATGCAAGCAAGTGATTAAATTGAATGTTTTTTTTATTTTCTAATACTACTTTTTTTTTATATAAGTAATAATCATCCATTGTTAATTTAGTATTTGGACACTCTGTATTTAAATTTATAATTTGATTTTTATTTTTGTGTTTATTGTATGAGGCGCTTATACTATTTATAATTTTTTTATAATAAATTTTTGAATTTGAACAGTAAATGTATGTTGAATGATATCCGTTTCTAGTAACTTTAAAAAATTCACCTACCATCAAGTTATCATTTTCATCTAAAAAATAACCAGTCCAGTGATCTCGAAATGATCCCGTTATATCCACTACTTTTTCATAAACATAAATATTACGCAATCTTTGTGTGAAACTATAGGATCCGTATCCTGCATATTTACCGTTTATAAATTTTGGCACAAATGTTCCTGTGTCTCCATCTTCCCAGCGACCAAATCCTGTTGATAATGCAATTCTTCTATAATAATCTTGCCTTGCTACCATATCATAATCTTCAGCCATAAATTGCGCTAATTTTTTTTGTGTACTATATTTATTTTCGTAATTTTCTATTCTTCCAATATAAAAAGATCGATCAGGCCAACCAAATTGTCCTATACCATCAAATTTACCGTTTTTAAAATTTCCAATATAGTGACCATTCCAATTTAATACTAAATATCCAAAGCCATCATAACAATCTCCTTTAATATAAAAATTTTGATTATTTGCTCCCTTATCAACTAATTCATCAACCCATTCATAATCTGTTGGATTTACATCCTTGCTAGTTTTAATCAAATTTTGGTAAAATTTTATATCTTTAAATAGATCATAGGATATAGGCATACAATTAGCAAAACTTTGATTTATAGGAAACATAAGAATAAAAAATAAAATGAAAAATTTTTTCATATTTTAACTATACAATAATAATAAAGTAAAAAAATAGTAATTAATTTTATCACTACATTATATCTCTTAAGGATTTTTTTAATTTAATATTTCCTAATTTATTTTTTAATTGATTATTATCTAAATATTTTTTTGTCTTATTTAATATTCCAGAATATTTATCTAAAATTTTATCTATTATGTAATTATTATGAGAAAGCGATAAAATATTTGCTCCTTGCGTAAGAATACCAGAGGCATTTAATTCTTTCACAACATAATCTCTAATTATATTGGCGTTAGAATTTGGATGATCAAAAGTGACAATAAAACTTTTAGCTGGAAATCCTATGATTTGCATGTAATTTTGCAAATTTTCATTTTGAATAATTTTGTTTATACCTTTTATTAAACGAGTACCTTGGTAATTTATTTTTTTATAAGCTTTTGTCTTATTTAAAATTGATAATGTGGCTTTAGCAGCAGCCAAACTTAAAGTTTCACCTCCATAAGTTAATGAATAAAATATTTTATCCGATTCTTTCATTATCTCTTTTTTACCAACAAGAGCAGATAATGGCATACCGTTAGCTAAAGCTTTAGAAAAACATGAAAGATCTGGCTTAACATTGCATATAGTTTCGTACCCTCCATTGCTAAATCTAAATCCTGTAACTACCTCATCAAAAATAAGAAGTACGTCATGTTTGTCAGCTAATTTTCTCACATTTTTAAGATAATTTTTTTTTGGATATACTTTTGAAACTGGCTCCATAATAATGCATGAAACTTTACCAGAAAATTTTATTAACAAACTTTCTAAATCTTTTAAATCATTATACTTAAATCTATGTGAAAATTTTTTTATATCTTTAGGTATTCCAGAATTCATTGAGGTTTGACAAATATACCAATCTTGCCATGCATGATAACCACAAAAAAGAATATGATCTTTTTGTGTATAGTGTCTTGCAAGTCTTATTGCTGCAGTTGTTGAGTCATTACCATTTTTACCAAACCTAACCATTTCTGCAGAAGGTATTCTGTCACACAATATTTCAGCTACTTCGTATTCTAATTTTGTTGTTAAAGAAAAACTTATTCCTTTTTTTAACTGTTGTCGTATGGCTTGATTTACAATTTTGTTAGAGTGACCCAATATTACTGTTCCTAAAGACATAATTGTGTCAATATATTTATTTCCATCTATATCCCAAGTATATGCACCTTGTCCTTTATTAATTGCAAACGGAGATATATCAGATAGATACTCATCGATGCCTTTACTAAAAGTAGAAGGAGCAGCTATTTTTTTTAAAGATTTTTTATATAATTTTTTAGACTTATAAAGTTTCATTATTAACTTAATTAATTTTGATTACGGCTCTACCTAAAATTTTTCCATTTTTAAATAATCTTAATGCTTTATTTATTTCATCAAATTTAAAAACTTTAGTAACAGCTTTATTTATTAGCATTTTTCCTGATGAATAATCCTTATAAAATTTTGGAAAATCTATTAATGGCATTACACCACCTCCTCTTGATCCAATTATTTTTTTTTCCCCTAAAAGTAAATCTTTTGTATTTATTGGTATTTCTTCTTTTGGAAAACCTATAATAACAACTGAACCACCTGATGAATAACCTGGAATGCTACTTTTAATAATTTTAATCGACTGCAATTGAGTAGAACTTTTTCCAATTACATCAAAAGCAAAATCAACTCCTTTTCCATTAGTAATTTTCAATATATTTTTGACAGGATCGATTTTAGAGCTATTAATTAAATGTGTAACACCAAATTTTTTTGAAAATTTTAGTTTTTTATCATTAATATCTATACCAATAATTTTTTTTGCTTTTAAGTTTTTTGCAGCATTTGCAGCTAGAACACCAAGACCTCCTAGGCCAAAAATAGCAACATTGTCTCCTTTTTTTATATTAACACTATTGTAAACAGAGCCATAGCCAGCAATGCCAGCGCAGCCAATAATTGATGATTTATACTTGTCTATATTTTTCGGTAACCTTGACACAAAATTTTTATGCATAATACTATGTTTAGAAAAAGTAAAAAGTGAAACAGGCATTTTTTTTCCTTTATAAATAATTTCAGAGTACTCTAAATAATTAGATTTTTTACTTTTTACATAAGGCATCCAACTAATCAGCACATCATCACCCTCTTTAACATGCTTAACATTTTTACCTTTAACAACAACTTTGCCAGTACCTTCATGGCCTAATATTTCAGGATTTTTAGGATCTCTATTCAAATTATATAATTGAGAATGACAAAGTCCACTTGCATAAATTTTTACAATCACCTCATAAGGTTTTGGCGAATTTATTTCAATTTCATCAAAAACTAATGGTTTGTTTTTTTTTTTATAAATTGCTGCGATGGTTTTCATTAAAATATTATTTTAATTTTTTAAATGACTATTATAATTTAAATCACAAAGCAATAAAGATAGGTAATAAAATTTTAACTATTTTTGATATTTTGCTACTATATGCAAATATGCTCCATTAGGATTTGCATAATTGGTTGATTTATCATTAATTAAAATTTTTTTCATTTTTTTAAATGATACAAGGTTAAATTTATTGTAAATCTTTTCTAGAAAATTTTCATTTTTAAAAATGCTTTCATCTGGTGGATAGACTGAACAATTGTCACTAAATAAAATTTTGAAACCACTTTTTTTTAAAATATAATTTATTGATTTTTTGGAATATATAGCGACCTGATCATTTAAAGTATTATTTTTTAAACGATCATCAGAATGAAAATATTCATTTTTAATTGTTTTGCTATTAAGTATATCTATAAATATAAAACCAGTATTATTATTTGATACTAATATTTTTTTTAATTTATTTAAATATGAATAAAGATCATAAATGTAATAAATTAAATTATTACACATAATTAAATC
>MDSV01160101.1_pt1 | contig 10198 bp, 11 predicted proteins | sample 810851 | NCBI WGS metagenome assembly MDSV01 (sample SAMN05326640, study PRJNA326480) | marine metagenome | isolation source: seawater | place: Atlantic Ocean: North East | collected 2012
CAATAGAAGGAATAAAGGAAAAATTTCTTTTGAGTATAAAGACCTAGATCAGCTAAATAAAATTATAGATATAATTAAATCTAATTATTAGTAACGGTAGAAGCCTGTTCTAAAATAAAATTTGTTACTAGATTAATCGATATATTTATATTTTTTTTAATTAAAAGTTCTATCTCATTCAATTTATAAATTAATTCATTAATATTGTTTGGTGTCCATTTATAAATTTGTTGCTTTGTAATCTCTTTATCTTTCCAAAATATAGCTGGCTTTGCTGAAGATATTGTTAAATCAATATTTTTATTATTTTGAAATTCCTTTGCAAGTTTTAATATTTTTTTTGATTTATTTAAAAAAGTTCTGGTAATTAAAATGCAATCTTCGTTATTAAAATTATTTTCATTCAAAATAACTAAAATTTTTTTTTTATTTTTTGCGAGACAATTATCTATGAGTTCTGAAATGCTATAATTTTCAATTAAATTAGTTAACTTTGATATGTTTTCAGAAGTAATTTTTTTTCCATTCTTACTAAAAAATTCTATTTTTTTTAGCTCATTTACCATAACCTCTCTATTCCCATTACATTTGTTGACTATTAAGTTAATATTTGATGAAGAAATAGGTATGTTATTTTTTTTAAAAAAACTAAAAGCTAACTTTGAAAGTGTTAGATCTGTATCTGGATAGAAAGCTACACAAGTATATTTTTTACTTTTTTCAAAAAAAGATCTTAGTTTGGATTTTTTTTCTAAATTGTCTGCATTAAAAATAATTTTGATATCGTTAATATTTTTTGAAATAATTTCGTCAACAACTTTTATTATTTTATCTGTAGCTCTTTTAATAATGATTATTTTTTCATTTTCAAACAGAGATTTAGACAATATACTTTCAATAAAATCATCTATATTATCTAAAATTTCTTTTTCTTCATATTTTGTAATTTCATCTTTATTTTTTATTATAATATTTAAAATCTCATTCTTAAAACCTTCATTTTTGCCATAAAATAAAATTAATTTATTTTTATTTAAATCTAATTTATTTATTTCATAAGATTTAACTATCATCTAAATTTAAGATTTTTAATATTAATCTTTCCCTAATCGAAGAAGCAAAATTTCTCTTAATATTTTTTTCATAAATACTCTGCTCAAAGGAATCTGATTGTTTTTTAATATCAATATTTTCTGAAAGTTTTATAATTTGAGATTTTTCTCTTGAATTAATTACAAAAGTTGATGTGATAGAGAGAGTGTAATCTGTAATCTCACCTGAACTATCTTTTGTTAGAATTTCCTTATTATAATCTGTATCAATTTTAAGCTCGTAAACTTTTGTTGAGTTTTTATTTGAATATAATTTCAATTCATTTTTTATGAGATTATTCATCTCTCTGTCACCTTTTATTTCAACAATATTAACTTTGAAATTTTGTACTTTTTGGTTTTTATAAATTGATGAGTAGCCACAATTATATAAAAATAATACTAAAATAATTAATGTAATATTTTTCATAAAATTTATATAATAATATTAATAAGTTTGTTTTTAATATAAATCTGTTTTTTTATTTTATTATTTATTAAATATTTTTCTAATTTTTGATCTTTATAGACTAGCTTCATAATCTCTGCTTCAGTTATGTTTAAGTTTGTGTTTAACAAGCCTCTTTTTTTCCCATTAATTTGAATTACAATTAAACATGAGCTTTCTTCAAGTTGTTTTTCATCATAACTAGGCCAATTTATTTTGTCATTTTGTTTAATTATCTCTAAGCACTCATTAGCTAAATGAGGTACAATTGGACTCATTGTGATCAAAATTTTCTTATAATTTTCCATAATTGTTTTTTTTTCATAGCCTTTACCTATTTCTTTAATTAAAAAAGAGTACATTTCATGCAAATTTGCTACAATTATATTGTAGCTGAAACTTTCTAGATTATTAGTCATTTTTTTTATGAATTTGTTCGTAAATTTTATAAATTCTTCACTAGAGTTTTTGGTGTGATCTTTTTCAATTTCTTCAAGTATTTTTGAATGTAAAGTCCATAACTTTTGAATAAATTTATGAGAAGCTGCCATTCCTTCTTCAGACCATTGTACATCTTTTTCAGGGGGACTATCAGATAAAATAAATAATCTTACTGAGTCTGCCCCATAACTATTTATTATATTTTCAGGATCTATAGTATTTTTTTTAGACTTCGACATTGACTCAGATGGCCCAACCCTGATCTCTTGTGAAGTATCATTTTTAAGATATTTTTTTCCATTTTTTGAAATTATTTCATCTGGACTTACCCAGTTATAATTTTCATCTTTATATGTTTCATGACAAACCATTCCCTGAGTGAAAAGTCCTTCAAATGGTTCTTTAATATTGAACTTTTCACTTTTATGAGAAAGAGCTTGCATAAAAAATCTTGAATATAATAGGTGTAGTATTGCATGTTCTACACCTCCAATATATTGATCTACTGGCATCCAATAATTTATATCTTCATAAGAGAATCCATAATCATCATTTTTTGGAGAACAAAATCTTAAAAAGTACCAAGAAGAGTCCACAAAAGTGTCGAGAGTGTCAGTTTCTCTTGTATACTCTTTACCATCAATCATTAAATTTTTCCATTCAGTTTCATTATCAAGTGGATTTCCCACCAGTTCTAACTGATTAATTTTAGGGAGTTCAACTGGCAACATTTTGTCAGGAAGTTTTTGCGGATTATTATTCTTATCATATATTATTGGAATAGGACATCCCCAATATCTTTGTCTTGATATTCCCCAATCTTTTAATCTAAAGTTTATTTTTTTTTCTCCCAAATTGTTTTTTTCAAGATACTCAATAGTATTTATAATTGAATCATCTGGACATTTTAAGCCATTTAAAAAACTTGAATTAAAAATATATCCAGGTCCTGTATAAGCTTCATCTATAACTCTAAAATTCAAATCATCTTTTTTTGGAGTAACAACAGTCTTAACATTAAGTTTATATTTATTAGCAAAATCCAAATCTCTTTGATCATGAGCAGGACACCCAAATACTGCACCCAAACCATAATCCATTAAAACAAAATTAGCAAAATATACAGGTACTTTAATATTCTTGTCTAAAGGATTTATGGCTATAAGATCAGTTTTAAAACCAATTTTTTCTGCATTTGCAATAGACTCTTCAGTTGTACCAGTTTCGGAGCATCTTTGTTTAAATTCTAGAAATCTTTGATCATTTTTATAAAAATTTGATAATGGATGATCTATTGATAAAGCTATAAAAGATAGTCCAAATAATGTATCTGGTCTTGTCGTAAAACATTTAATTTCTTTTACATTTTTTGTTGAATTTATTGGGAATTTGACTTCACATCCAAAAGATTTCCCAATCCAATTTTTTTGCATTGTTTTTACTTTGTTAGGCCATTTTTGAAGGGTGTTTAAACTCTCTAGTAGTTCATTTGAAAATTTAGTAATATTAAAAAACCATTGGTTTAATTTTTTTCTTTCTACTTGAGCCCCTGATCTCCAACCTTTTCCGTCAATTACTTGTTCATTTGCAAGTACTGTTTGATCAACCGGGTCCCAATTAACATCTTGTTCTTTCCTGTAGACAAGTCCTTTATCATATAATTCTAAAAAAAATTTTTGCTGATGTTTGTAATAATCTACGGAGCAAGTAGATATTTCTCTATCCCAATCTATCGAAAGACCTAGTCTTTTTAGTTGAGATTTCATATTTAAAATATTAGATTCTGTCCAATCTTTAGGACTTAAATTATTTTGTCTGGCTGCATTTTCTGCAGGCATGCCGAAAGAGTCCCATCCCATTGGATGTAAAACATTAAATCCTTGAAGAGCTTTAAATCTTGCCAGAACATCACCTATAGTATAATTTCTAACATGTCCCATATGTATTTTGCCAGATGGATAGGGAAACATTTCTAAACAATAAAATTTTTTTCTATCCTTATCTAATTTTGTAGAAAAAGTTTTTTCTTTTTCCCAATATTTTTGCCATTTATTTTCAACTGATTTGAAATTATATCTTTCCACAATAATTAGATTAAATTTAAAATATGGTTTCTATTTTTTTTTCTTTTCTTTTTCTTCATCTTTATAAATTGCAGCTTTCTTTAAAATTTCTTTTTTAAGCTCAGCAACTAAAACTTCACTTGAGTCTGTAAATTTACAATTAAAAGTATTAAGTTCACATTTTCTATAAAATATTTTTATATCTAGTGCGTCTGATCTTACTTCGTTTGTTAAAAATCTAATTGAAATTTTAATACTTTCATTTGGACTTTTATTTTCTGAATACCAATCAGTTATAATGATCCCACCACTATAGTTAACAGAGGAAAGTGGCATAAAATCAATCACATCCAATGATGCTCTCCATAATCCATTAGAGTTTGCAAATTGAAAAGCTCCACCCATTCTAACTCTGTTAGAGTCAAATAATTTAAAACCTTTACCATCCTCAATGTTTTTTTTAGATCTCTCAATTCCACTAGGGCTTACTTTCCTAGCATCAACAGGTTTATAAATACCACACCCGCTCTGAACGAAAAATAACGAAATTATCAATAATTTAGCTAAAATTGGCATTGAGTTTTTAAAAGACATATAAAATAGCACTAACTATCACATTAGTTGTACCGTTTAAACGAATAATAGTGTGATATTTTTGCAACATAAGTCTAAAAAATCATTTTTTATGACTTGAATAAAAGAAATTTACTCAAAATTTGTTAAAAAACGTCATTGTTAATATTAATAATAAATAAACAAAGGATAACAATATGAACATAAGAAAAATTGGGCTTACAGCCCTAGCAGGTTCATTAGTAGCATCAACTGCTTTTGCAGGTGAATTGTCTATTAGTGGAGCAGCTAAATTTAGTTACAAATCTATGGATGGTACTAACGAAAGAGTAGGAGCATCTGCAGGAACTACTGGTACTGGTATGGACACAGCATCACCTTTTGCTATGGACCAAGATATATCAGCAGCAGGTTCTGCTGAATTAGATAATGGTATGACAATATCAGTATCTCATGGTTTGACATCAACAGGTGGAGCATCTGACACTTCAAGTCTTACATTAGACATGGGTGATATGGGTAAACTATCATACAACGATACTGACGTGGGTGGTGGATTAAAAGCTCTTGATGACTTATCTCCTTCAGCTTACGAAGAAACTTGGGATGGTGTTAATGGTGAAGTAGCCGCAGCAATGGCAAGTGGTGCTGGTTTTAGTTACAGTAACACAATCGGTGGTGCATCAGTTGGAATACAATTCTCTGATAACTTAGGTGCGACTACGGACAGATCTGATGGTAGTCAAGACACAACTGCTGCTGGTGCAAGTTCATCTCACTCTATCGGGATTACTTACCCTGTCGCTGATACTGGTTTAACAGTATTTGGTGGTATAGGTACTGAGGGTCAAGCTGATAGTACTGAGATCGACCATAATACAATTGGACTTAAGTATGCTTATGGTCCAGTTACAGTAGGTTACCAAGTAAATGATGAAGACAATAGTGCTGCAGATAATACTGTTGCTGCTGATGAAGACCTAGAAAGTACAATTATGGGTATATCATTTATGGTAAATGAAAACCTTTCAATTTCGTACGGTGAACACGAAACTACATCAACTGCAACTGGTGCAGTAGACCAAGAGCTTGATGGTGTTTCTATTGCTTACTCAATGGGTGGAATGACTCTTTCTGCTTATCAAAACGAAGGTAAAAATATAAGTAACACTGCTGGAACTTCAAAAGCGACTGAAATTCTTTTAAGTTTTGCGTTCTAATTAAAATAATTACTTAATTAAGAAAAGGCCCCTTTTAAGGGGCCTTTTTTTTTATAACCTGATTTAGAAATGAAAAATAATCTAAATATTTCTCGCTTAAATTAACTGAGCTTTTATAAATTTTTTCTCTGGCCTGAGATATGCTTACAGTGCTAACAGCAGTTTTATTTTCAGTATAATTAATACATCTATCCTCAAATTCTAGATTACAAAACTGTAAGATTTTTTTGGTTTCGTCTAATTGATTTGCCACTAATTTTTCATAGTGGCACTCATAAATAAAATTACCCATTTTTTTTTTCCAAAAGGACATTAAATCGTTGTAAAGATGTACGTATTTTATTAGATAATCTTGACTATAGGCCCAACCCATCATTGGTGTGTCAAATAAATTTCTATATATTGAAAAGGCACTGTCTACATGATTTCTATTACTGTGGATAATCTTAGCTTTTGGAAAAAGTATTTTTATAAAACCAATCCATTTGAAATTAAAAGGCATTTTATCTACTATATTTTTATTTTCATCGTACATTTTATAATTTGATAAAATATCATCAGATAATTTGGAAATTAGATCTTTATTCTTAAGTTCTTTTGAAAAAAATTGTGTGAATGAAGCTTCATCTTTAAATTTTTCTTCAAGGTAAGCACTTAAAAAGTGACTCTCTTCAGCCCCAAAAACTTTTGAATGGGAACTTATAATTTGATGTAACAATGTTGTCCCAGATCTTGGTAAACCTAAAATAAATATAAGATTTTTACCTTTATTGCTAATTTGATTTTGAAATTGAAAATTTTGAAAATGATTTATTATTTGATTAAATTTATTTTCTTCAAATTGAAAATTATAATTATCAAAAGTTTTAAACTTAACTTTATTAGCTTTTATTGTATACTTTACAAATTGTTCAATATCTTTTTGATCAAAAAAAGATTTGGCCAAAGCAAAATATAAATTAGATAAATCCTCATAATTTAAACTTTGATCTTTCACTTTATTTATCATAATTTTTTGATGGTTATCATTGATTTTATACTTATGAATTTTACTATATAGTTGGTAGGATTTTGTATTATTTGGAAATTTAAGATTCAATTCTGTTACAACTTTTTTAGCTTCTGAAAAGTTGCCACTAGAAGAAAGGCTCAGTATATAATAAGTTAATACTTCTTCAGAGTTATTGTTTAAATTATAAGCGTCCAAATAATGTTTGGTTGCTTGTTCATTATGTTTTAAGGTACTTTCAAGATGGCCCAGGTTAATATGAGATGGCACATGCTTAGGATTAAAAGTTAAAGCTTTGTAAAAATATTCTTTTGCTTTTCTTAAATCTCCCAATTTATTATAGGTAATACCAATGTTACAAAAAATAGAGGGGTCAGTTGGTATTTTTTCAATTGCCAACAAAAATGTTTTCATCGCTTTTTTAGTTTCGTTCAATTCTAAATATGACAAACCGATCAAGTTATAAAGTATTGGCTGTTTTGGGTTCTTTTTTAATAGAATTGTAGATTTTTTAACAACAAGACCAAAATCTTTTTTAATAAATAGATTTTTAATTTTATCTAGCTCTTTTGTAAGATAAAAAATATTCGTGTTATTCATTATTTTTTAGTAATCTTGAAACATTGAAATAGATGCAATATTATTTATTTTAATTAATTTAATTTTCTTAATATTTGTTTTGTTGATTCCACCTAAACATACTATATCCTTTTTAGTTAGTTTCATAAGTTTTAAAAATTTATAGATACCTAAAAATTTATTATTTTTACTATTTTTAAAAATTGATGATAAGAATATAGAAGAAACATTTTGTTTTTCTTTGATTCTGATTTCACTCAAATTATGTGCCGAACCTATTAAAATAAATTTTTTTTTCAAATTATATGAATTATGCAAAAATGATGTATTAAAAGCTGGAATATAGGCTCCATCTAAATTAAGTTTAATGGCAAGTTTAATATTATTGCTTAAAAAAAAACTAATATTTCTTTTTTTACATAATCTTTTTAAATTAATTAGATCGTTGATATTTGTCGGATTTTTATAATCTCGGTAAATTAATGTTATATTTTTTGGAAGATGATTAATTAATTCACTTTGATTTTGCTCTATAAAACAATAATATTTGTAAAACACCTTATGCATAAAATAATAAATAATTTAGAGGAAATTAAAGATAAATTAAACCAATTAAACCCTAATTTAAATGAAAATGTTAAAATAATTGCTGTTAGCAAAACATTTTTCATAAAAGATATTGAGCCACTTATCAAACACGGCCATGAAGATTTTGGAGAAAATAAGATCCAAGAAGCTGTTAATAAATGGTCAGATATTAAATTTAAAAATCCAAAATTAAAACTTCATATGATTGGCAAAATCCAAACTAATAAAGTAAAATTTTTATTACCGTTATTTGATTATGTTCATTCACTAGATAACCTAAAACTTGCTAAAAAAATTTCAGATGAGGAAGTAAAAAAGAAAAAGAAATTAAAAATTTTTATCCAAGTAAATATTGGAGCTGAAGATCAAAAAAATGGAATTAATATAAAAGATTTAAATGAATTTTATTTAAAATGTGTTAATGATTATAATTTAAATATAATAGGTCTAATGTGCTTACCACCTCAAAATAAAAAACCAACTGATTGTTTTTTGTTATTAAAGAAATTAGCAAAAGAACTAAGTATTTCTGAATTAAGTATGGGTATGTCTAATGATTTTGAAGAAGCAATTCAATGTGGATCAAATTATATTAGGATTGGTTCAAATATTTTTGGTAAAAGAATTTAAATAATTTTAATTTTTGAATTTTTATTAATTAACTTTATCAATATTAAAAAATCTTTTTCTTTCAAAGCAATACAACCAGCAGTGGGTTTATAATCTTTGGTTAAGTGAATAAAAATACAACTTCCTAGACCAGCAATAGGTTTGTTAAAGTTGTACTTTATTGGAATCAGGAAATCATAATTATGATCTTTTCTTTTTAATTTTTCATGTTTGATTTTTTTTTTTATCTTAAAAAGCTTGTTATATTTTTTTGGAGAGTAAATATCATCACACCATCCCATATTTTCATTAATTTTGATACATTTTAATAAAGTAGATGGTTTTTCTTTTCTATCTTCTCTGAAATATAGATTTTCAATTTTAAAGGTTCCTTTTGGCGTTTTTTTATCTCCCTCTTTTTTATTACTTGTTGTACCATTTTTACCAATACAACACTTAAATTTGAATTCATCTACTTGAAGAGTGTGTTTATTTTTTACAAAAATTGTCATATTCTCTTTTATGTGAGCACACAGTACTTAATAATATATAAGTTTAAATTATTATTTCAAATCCTTGAAGAACTTGATTTAGATTTAAATTTTAAGATTACGCTTGTGGATAGTGATAATTTATTAAAAGATGAAGTAAAAAATCTTAATAATTATTTAATTATATCTAATAAAAATTATTCAAACATTAGTAATCAATTTGTTTTAGACATGAAACCAATTAAAATTTCTAAATTACTAGAAAAGATAAATATTGAATTTTTAAAATTACAATTCAATAGCCAGTCTGAAGTGAAAATAAAAAATTATACTATAGATCTAAATTCAAGAGAAATGAAGACAAACAATACCAATCTTAAGTTGACTGAAAAAGAAATTAATACAATTAATTATTTATCAAAATCTAATAAGCCAGTTAGCATTAATGAATTACAAGAAAAAGTGTGGAGCTATCAATCTGATATAGAAACACATACTGTTGAGACTCATATTTATCGATTAAGAAAGAAAATTCTCAAATCTTTTAATGATCATGAATTTATTATTAGTAAAAAAAATGGCTATCAAATTAAATAAAAAAAACCCAATTATTAAAGATCTGTTTACAAAAAAATATAAGCCAAAAATAGTAAAACCTAAAAAAGGAAAGGGAAGTTTTAAAAGAAAAAAAAGTTAAACTTAAAGTCTTGCCCCAATTTGTTGTATTACTCTTGCTGACATCTCGGTACCCTTTTCTAAACACTCTTTCATTGACAATTCATTAATGCATCCATGTAAAAATCCAGCAGCGAAGAGATCACCTGCACCCGTAAGGTCTACAATTTTTAGATTTTTTTTTATATTACACTCAAAAATTTTTTCACCATTAATTGCAATTGAACCTTTTTCACCTCTAGTTATAACTACTAACTTATGAAGTTGTTTTGAAAAATCTATAACTTCATTAAAATTTTTTGCTTCAATTAACGAAGTAATTTCTTGCTCATTAGCAAAAGTTATATCAAGTTTATTTTTTACTAAGTTTAAAAAATGAGGTTTATGTCTATCTACACAAAACAGATCAGA
>MDSV01194948.1_pt1 | contig 10198 bp, 12 predicted proteins | sample 810851 | NCBI WGS metagenome assembly MDSV01 (sample SAMN05326640, study PRJNA326480) | marine metagenome | isolation source: seawater | place: Atlantic Ocean: North East | collected 2012
AGTATTTTTGAAAATATTGCATATGGTGAATTGCACAATAGATCTGCTAAAAAGGTTAGAGCAGCGGCTCAAGTCGCTCATGCAACAGAATTTATTGAGGACATGCCTGATGGATTTGATACACCTGTGGGCGATAATGGTGTCATGTTGTCTGGCGGTCAGCGCCAGAGGATTGCTATAGCGCGAGCTGTCTTAAAGAATGCGCCTATACTAATTCTTGATGAGGCTACCTCGGCCTTGGACACTGATTCTGAGCGCCATATTCAAGCAGCGCTTGAGGATTTAATGAAAGGACGTACTAGCTTTGTCATTGCACATAGGCTTAGCACTGTTGAGAAGGCGGATCGAATTCTTGTCCTTGAGAAAGGAGAGATAGTTGAGCAGGGAACCCATAAGGAATTGATTGATGCTAAAGGCCGCTATGCCAACCTTTATCGTAAGCAATTTGACGATCCTAAGGAGAAGTAGATTTGTCTACTGAGACCTTTCTGGTAAGAGCTTGGTACAAAAAAAGGATTTGGCTAGTTGTTTTAGTTCCACTCTCTTGGATTGTGAGATTAGTAAGTATCTTGAGGCGTAGGTTTTTACAGTGGCGATATCAGGGCAGTTCATACTCTGCGCCAGTAGTTATAGTTGGGAATATTTCGGTTGGCGGAAGCGGTAAGACACCGCTTATTATATCCCTGGTGAAAGGCTTAATTCAGCGTGGCTTGAAGGTTGGAGTTGTGAGTCGGGGATATGGAGCCCGCGCGCCGTTATACCCTTTGATTGTAAATGCTGATTCTAAGGTAGCTCACTGCGGGGATGAGCCGTTGCTGATTGCTCGAAAGTGTGGCTGCCCCGTTGTTGTTGACCCTAATAGATCTCGCGCTGTTGCCGAGATAATTAAGAAATTCGAATGTGATATTGTCTTAAGTGATGATGGATTACAGCATTATGCCCTTCATCGCGATGTAGAGATCGTTGTAATCGATTCGATTCGCGGGTTTGGCAACCAGTGCATTATCCCTGCAGGTCCGCTTAGAGAGCCTCTGGGGCGTCTTAATGAGGTCCATTTTCTAGTCCACAACGGGGAAAAAGAAAAATTAGAGGATAGCTCTAGTGACATTCACGTCTCGCTCACACCAATTGGTTTGCGAAATGCTAAGACTAATGAACTTGTTCATCAAGCCGACTGGAGAAATTCTTTCAATGTAAAAGCGATCGCGGGCATAGGAAATCCTGAGAGTTTTGCAAGGATCTTATTTGAAATGGGTTTTTCCCCAACATTGTTCGCTAAAAACGATCATGAACCTCTTACTCTCGAGGATATATTTTCCGAAAATCCTGATGAGTCTGTAGTCGTTACTGAAAAAGATATTGTAAAGTATGAAGGTGAAGTGCCCGACAACTTATGGGTTCTAGAGGTAGAAATGTCTCTCAGTCAAAGTTTTATTGATGATATCTGTCATTCTGCTGGACTTACTTTTACTGCGGCCTAGATTAGCCATATAATAATTAAAATATTTAGGATTTAAGAATAGCTTCTATGTCATTTGTGGCAATTATCCCAGCGCGCTATAGCTCTACACGGCTTCCAGGAAAGCCTCTTAGAGAAATAGCCGGAATGACAATGATTGAACGCGTGTGGCGCCAGGTCTGCAAGAGCGAAGCGGCCAGAGTGATTGTCGCGACGGATGATGGCCGTATAAGAGATGTTGCGAAGGGCTTTGGCGCAGAAGTGTGTATGACTCGGGCTGATCATGACTCGGGTACAGACCGATTGCACGAAGTTGTAATGGAGTTAAATCTTAGGCCTGATCAGATCGTGGTAAATGTGCAAGGTGACGAGCCCTTGATTCCGCCCGCTGTGATTAATCAAGTCGCCAATAACCTTTACGAAAATGAGTTCGCAGGAGTTGCCACCTTGTGCGAGCCAATTAGTGAGATTGATGATTTACACAATCCAAATATAGTCAAGGTCGTTGCCAATAAATTAGGAATGGCAAGCTACTTTAGTCGTGCTGTTATACCGTGGCCTAGAAATGCTGATTTCGACATTTCCTTGACTCAGGCGAGACGTCATATCGGTATTTATGCTTACCGTGTAGAGGAATTAAATGCTTTTGTCAGCTGGCCTGTCGCGCCAACAGAGTCCTTGGAGTCGCTTGAGCAGCTACGATTTCTCTGGAATGGCATTGCAGTTCATGTCTCAGATGCTATCGTTAGTGTGCCAGGTGGCGTTGATACAGAGGATGACCTCAGTACGCTTTCTGAACTGTTTTAAATCCTCATAATGAATAAAAAAATACCTACTATGTCTAGAATATCCGTACTTTTTGTTTGCTTAGGAAATATTTGTAGGTCACCAACGGCTCATGTGGTATTCGAGTCTATGGTGAATGCGAAGGGTTTAGCTGATCGAATTCATGTGGATAGTGCTGGTACAGGAGATTGGCATCTTGGCAAGGCCCCAGATACTCGGTCTAGCGCGACTGCGCTGGAGCGAGGTTATGATATGTCTCATTTGAAGTCGCGATTAGTGACATCAGATGACTTCCTAAATTTCGATTATATTATTGCCATGGATTCAAAGAATTTAGCTGATATGCATGCGATGAGCCCTCCAAATTTTGAAGGAATAATTCGGTTGATGCTGGATCACTCACAATCGGACAGATACTTGGATGTCAGGGAAGTGCCCGACCCCTATTATGGAGGAGAGGATGGGTTTCCATTTGTCGTAGATCTTATCGAGGATGCGTCCAAGGGGTTATTAGATACCATTATTGCAGAGCTGGATTAATAAATGAGCTGCACTACATTGAATACTGCCGACTCCGTTGTGATTCAGCGAGATAAATGTTTGAAGACACTCAATAGTCTTTCGCTTTCGGCGAGGGCCGAGTATTTTTGTGAGGTAGCTAGCGTATCTCAAATTAGAGATGCGCTAGCCTTCGCGCGATCAAAGAAGCTTTGTGTCACGCCTCTTGGTGCTGGTAGTAATGTGGTTTTGGCGGGCAACATTAAGGGATTAGTCTTATATCTTGGCTTGGCGGGCATTACATACAAATATCCTGGAAAAGAGCGTGGTACTGTTGATGTTACATTTGCGGCTGGAGAAAACTGGCACGCCGCAGTTAAATACTGTCTATCCAATGGCTGGTATGGAATAGAAAATCTCTCATTGATTCCCGGTAACATTGGGGCTGCAGTCATTCAAAATATTGGAGCTTACGGAGTAGAGATTTCCGATGTTTTAGAGCGAGTTTTGGCGTTAGATATTGCGTCTGGTGACACATTGGTACTTGACAAAGAGGACTGCGGTTTTGGGTACAGAGACAGTACCTTCAAGCGCTCGCTTAAAGATCAATGTATTGTGGCTGCTATTACTTTGCGTTTGTCAACAGATAGGCAGGTCAACATTGAGTATCCGGCCCTGGCTCGGTACTTTGCAAAGGTGAGTGAGCCGATATCTCCAGAAATGGTGAGTGACGCGGTATGTAAAATAAGACGTTCAAAATTGCCTAACCCAAATGAGCTCGCTAACGTTGGAAGCTTTTTTAAAAACCCAATTATTTCCATGAGTAAACTGCAAGACCTCCAAAATAAACTTCAAGCAGAGCATCTAGAAATTCCATTCTACAATTTCAGTCGAGACCAGGTTAAGGTTCCAGCAGCTTGGCTAGTGGAATACTGTAAATTCAAGGGCTATCGTCATGGATCAGCTGGCGTGCACACAGACCATGCAATAGTGTTAGTTAACTATGACGAGGACCAAATCGAAGACTCCTCCACTGACATTTTGACATTAGCAAATAATATTGTTGAGGCTGTAAATACTAAATTTAATATCTCTTTAGAGGTAGAGCCAAGAATTTATGGAGTTATTTAATCAACAAGTCATTCCGTTGTCATTATCTGAGGGGCGCACCGCGGATATTGTTTTCTGGCCTCAGTGGTTAGATCACTGCTCTGCGGACTCCTTACTTAGAACTGCGATAGAGCAAACGCCTTGGAGAGAGGATTTCATCGATATTATGGGTAAAAAAATTCCTATACCAAGACTACAAAACTGGTTTGGAGATCCCGGAACCAGTTATACCTATTCACGCATTCGCCTGCCAGCGGTTGAATTTCCAGCTTGGATGGATGCGATACGTCTAAATGTTGAGATCGATACTCAGTGTCGGTTTAATCGTGCGCTCGTTAATTACTATCGAGACGGTAATGACAGCGTTGACTGGCATGCGGATGACGAGCCAGAGTTGGGAGTGGAGCCAGTAATAGCGAGTGTAAGTCTGGGTGCAAGTCGAGAATTCCAACTCAGGCACAATGCCACCAAGGAGAGGATAAAAATTTTATTACCTCACGGGTCATTATTGCTGATGAGTGGGGGGGTTCAGGAGCATTGGCAGCATAGGATTGCTAAAGTGAAACAATTAGATGAGCCTAGAGTGAACTTTACTTTTAGATATATGGGTGCCGATTAAAATACGAATCTGGTTTTGGAGTAGCAAATGAAGCTGTCTCAGTTCGGAGAAAAATTTTCAGGATTGACCGGTATTGTCGAGCTCATGGACGACCTGGGCGGCGCACTAAATGAAAATCCTGAGATGATTTTCATGGGCGGGGGAAATCCAGCCCGAATTGCAGAGGTTGAATCAGTCTTTAAGTCGCGACTTGAGGCAATATTCAAGGATGCCGATAAATTGCATAGCCTAATGGGTATCTACCAATCCCCGAGGGGAGATAAAGAGTTTTTAACAGAGGTAGCCGCACTACTAAATCGGCAATTTGGATGGGCACTTACGGCTAAAAATATTGCCATCTCAAATGGTAGCCAGCCTGCATTTTTTGTTTTATACAATATGTTAGCAGGCGATATGTCAGATGGATCACAAAGTTCAATACATTTACCTTTGGCGCCAGAATATATTGGTTATACAGATATAGGACTTTCTGATTCATTTTTCACTGCTACGCGTCCGGAAATAGAGATACTTGATGATAATCTATTTAAGTACCGTGTAGATTTTTCCAAGTTGGAGATACAGAAGGAGACGGCGGCTTTGTGTGTCTCTAGGCCAACAAATCCAACGGGTAATGTTCTGACGAATTCGGAAGTGGAGCAGCTTGATGAGTTGGCTGGTCGAGCCAAGATACCTCTGATTATTGATGGTGCTTACGGGCTTCCTTTTCCAAGTATTCTCTTTAATGACGCTCGTCCTCATTGGAATCAAAATACTATCCTTGTGCTAAGTTTATCAAAGCTTGGATTGCCAGGAGTAAGGACCGGTGTAGTGGTTGCAAATGAGGAGATTATTAATGCCTTTGCTAATGCAAATACTGTAGTCAGTCTTGCGAACGGAAATCTTGGACCGTCACTTGTGAAGGAGTTATTTAAATCCGGCAAAATTTTGTCTTTGAGTAATGATTGGGTGAAACCGTTCTATGAGGAGCGTGCGTTTCAGGCGCTAAATTGGTTCCGCGAGGCCTTAGTGGGAGTTCCGTATCGCATTCATCAGCCAGAGGGTGCAATATTTCTTTGGTTGTGGTTTGAAGGTCTTCCAATTACAAGTCATGAACTCTACGAGCGCCTGAAGAGGAGGGGTGTGCTAGTTGTTCCTGGACATAACTTCTTCGTAGGAATGGACAGCGAGTGGCGACATCAGAGGGAGTGTATTCGTGTATCTTATGCTCAGGACATTGAATCAGTTAAAAAGGGTATTACGGTAGTTGGGGAAGAGGTCCGTCGGGCCTTTAAAGAACAATGACTCCAGAGCGCTTCAAAAAGGCTGTGGCTGTCTTGAATCAGCGTCAGCCAGATCTAACAGTGGTAACAGATGAGGTCCACAAGAGCCAGAATATTTCGGCAATAATTCGCACTTGCGATGCAGTTGGTATTATGGAGCTGCACTCGGTCTATGATGAGGCTACTTTCAAGGCTCACACGGGTACAACTCTGGGTACACATAAGTGGGTGAAAACAAAGGTCTACTCTAGTATTAATACACCTTTAATAAATTTAAAAAATGATAAATATCAGATTGTTGGCGCCGATACATCAAGTTCTGCCTTTGATTATCGAGACATTGACTATACTAGACCGACAGCACTACTACTCGGAGCGGAGAAACTTGGAATAAGTAATTCTGCCAAGGAACACATTGATCAATTCGTTAGCATCCCTATGCAGGGGATGGTCAAGTCGTTCAATGTAAGCGTCGCCTGCGCCATTATTTTGGCTGAAGCTCATAAACAGCGTGAGCTATGCGGGCTCTATTCGAGTCGCCAAATTTCCGATGAATGTTTCAGGGAAACTATTTTGGAGTGGACTCATCCTCTTGTTGCTCGATACTGCCAGAAACATTCTTTGGAGTACCCAGAGCTTGATGATCAAGGGGATATTGAAGATCAGGATTGGAGGTCGCAGGATACCAAGTAGAGCAGCCCAAATGTGTGCCTAGATAATGGATTCTAACTTATTTATAAACGCTTCTTTTTCACTTTCTTGGAGCTGTAAAAATTTATATGAAAAAACGTCCAGACCTAGGTGATACGCTTCTTCTAGGCTTATACCTTTCGAATTATCATCATTACCACCCTCAAAATTAAAAGATTCAGTATTATGCAACATTCCTTTGGCTCCTTTTGCTAGTTGAACGTCATTGCTGATTACTAAGAATTTCATTTAATACAAGCAATACATATGCCAATTAAATAAGCTTCTTATGACAGTTTTCTGGCATATCATGGGTAAAATTGCACCAAGTAAGTGCTTTTAGGGGTCATCCCACCTACTTTTAGAGCGTTTTATATAGTTGACTCTAAAAAACTAAAGATAACTGAATTTCAAACATGTACTCAATGACTGGAAAGTTGTAATGTAGTGTCAATTAGGTCAATTGATTAGATATTTTATGATATTTCAAGAGTGTTAATAATTAGGCTGATTTTATCAAGGGATTCGCGATATTCTTGTTCGCCATCTGAATCATTAACAATACCCCCTCCTGCCCAGCAATGAAGTTTGGAGTCGTTTGCAATTACTGTGCGAATCGCAATATTTGTATCCATCCGACCGTTACTGCTCAAATAGCCGATACTTCCGCAGTAAATTGAGCGTTTCACCGGTTCGAGCTCTTCGATGATCTCCATAGCGCGTTTTTTTGGAGCACCGGTTATTGATCCTCCAGGAAAACTGTCTCGAAGCAGCTTCAGCGGTTTGCTTTGGTTATCTAGCCTTCCGGTGACGGTACTTACCAAGTGATGGACATTAGGAAAACTTTCGAGCTCAAATAGTCGAGGAGCATTAACTGTTCCCAGCGCGCAATTTCGACTGATATCATTTCTTAAGAGATCGACTATCATCAGATTTTCTGCACGGTCTTTCTCGCTTGTCGCGAGGAGTTCGCTATTTTTCTTATCCTCATCAGGCGTTTTTCCTCTCCGTATCGTCCCTTTGATCGGTTTCGTCTCTACGATGAACTGTTGATCATCATGTGAGACTTTTAAGAATCGTTCAGGGGAGACAGAGAGTATGGCTCTATCTCCCCACTGCCAAAATACCGAGTAAGGTGAAGCACAGGTCGTTCTCAGTATCCTATAGGCTTCCCACTCATCTCCCTCAAAAGGCGCTGAAAAGTGTTGGGTATAATTAGTTTGATAGCAGTCACCACTTGCGATGTAGTTCTTTATGGTCTCGATAGATGAAACATACTCAGACTTTTCGATACTAGATGAGAATGGTGCTTTCAGGCGAAAGGTACCACGTTTAACATCTTCTGGTTTTGAATTATTTATCAGGCGATCAATGACTGTTAATTGGAGAGAACCGTCACAATCCTCATGGAAAATTATCTCAGCTTCTTTTGTAGTATGATCGATTATTAAAGCCCAAAGATAGCGTCCGACTCTCATATCAGGAAAGTCGAGAATGGAATTTGCAATATCTGGGATATCAATTAGATGTCTTCCCAAATCATAACCATAGAAGCCCAACATGCCTCCAGTGAAAGGAATATTGACAAGGTTAGATTCCATTGGCGCAAGATAATCAAGGGCTTGCTGCACGATAGTAAAGGGATCCTCATCTGATGTTCGAGTACCACAGGAATCAGTTATCGTAGAGAGTTTGCCCCAAGTCTCTATTATGGTGTCTGGATTGCTGGACATGATGTCAACGTATCCCTGATTACTAAAAGGTTTTCCGCTATCTAACCAAATGGCATCCGGCATATCTCTAATGACCTCAAAGTAAAATGAGGCGTCAGAGGAGTAGGGTAATTTGTGCCGAGTTACTGTCTTCATTGGCTAGGGGTCTTTTGCAAAATTATCTGAATTAGTAGTAGCTAGTATGGGCGCTACTCTATGCATTCTGAGTCTGTTACGCAATGATCAATTGACAGTATCAATAGTTTCATACATGTTGTCATTATCTCTAGCTAAAGGGCTTGTTTATGCTAACTATTCGTACTGCAAATCACCTTAATGATTCATCAACTATTATAGAGCACAATTGTGCGATGGCGCTGGAGACGGAGGGTAAGGTTTTGGATAAACAGGCGGCTGAGCTTGGAGTGAGAGGTTTATTCAATCGACCGCATTTTGGATTTTACCTATTGGCTAATATCGATGAGAAACCAGCGGCTAGTTTGATGGTAACTTACGAGTGGTCAGATTGGCGAAATGGTGTATTTTGGTGGATCCAATCGGTTTATGTGAAAACGGAGTTCCGACGTCAAGGTATCTATGCCGCAATGTACTCTGAGCTTAAAAAGATGGCGTCTGAGTCACACACACCAGTCTGCGGATTTAGGTTATATGCAGAGACAGAAAATATTGCTGCTCATGCCACATATAAGAGTAGCGGAATGGATATCTGTAAGTACCTCATGTTTGAGGAGACCAATGATTAGCCAGGAAATAAGCGGCTAATAATGGCGGGAATCGCACTCTCTACTCTTAGAATTCTCTCTCCGATGTGAGTAGATTTGAAACCGTGCTTTTTGAACAAATCAATTTCGTAGGGAATAAATCCTCCCTCAGGCCCGATCGCGAGAGTCACTGAAATATCGCAATCTATTGGACATCTAATGTCGGTAGTCGGGTGTGCTACAAGCGAAAGTGAATCTTCTGCGATCTTAAATAATTCATCCTCTACAAATGGCTTGAATAGTTTTCTAAGGTGAACATTTGGAAGAATAGTGTCTTTTGCCTGCTCCAGCCCAAGGATAAGTTGTTCTTCGATAGATTCGGGCGATAAGAAGGGCGACTGCCAATAGCTTTTTTCGACTCGATTAGAATTAACAAGATATAATTCCTTCACTCCCATGGCGGAGATTGTTTGAAGTATACGCCTAAGCATCTTGGGGCGAGGTAGTGCAAGGATCATTGTAAGTGGAAGAGGTTTTGGTGGTGGTATATTTAAAGTCAATTCCAAGCTCATTTTGGTACTATCTATTGATAGAATTTTTCCATTTCCCATAGGACCGTTGAGGAGTCCAACGTTGATTGCCTCTCCTTTTTTAGCATTATGAATATCAAAAACATGATCAAGTTGCCGGCCTGTCACAACTGCAACACCGTTTGAAATATCTTCCGCTTTTAAAATAAGTAAATTCATGAAATAAATTGTAGCGGAATTTAGTTTTAAAAAATCTAAAAATCACTCAATGGACTATATTTCGGGTATATCCTAAGGTGCTTTCCTCTAAAAGAGATCCCTTCTGCCCTATGTATAGTCATACAGGAGAAAACACTCCCAACTCCCTGCTATGAGTCAGGATGTTGCTAGTGTTGCAGAATCCTTAGTCTCAATAGTATTTGCTGATGTAGACATTAAAAAAATTATTACTTGTCCAGTACTATCCCGTTCCTAATTGGAGCAACATACGGAGGGGATACTGGATTTCCTAAACAATAAGAGTCCCTTAATCTTCTTGGATGCATAAGTGTGGGCAAGATAAATAATGTAGCTGAGATCGCAGGTGTAGCAGTAATGGCTGGTGAAATGGCGCTGATGAGTGCACTAATTGCTGGCCACTTAGTTTCAAGCCATGATGCGTTGGGTAGAAATAGATAGGTCAATATAGAAGAGCTTCTGGTAATTAATTATCACTGCTCTATAATGGCGCGCCGCGGGCTCGTAGTTCAATGGATAGAATAGGGACCTCCTAAGTCTTAGATGCAGGTTCGATTCCTGCCGAGCCCACCA
>MDSV01195441.1_pt1 | contig 10198 bp, 11 predicted proteins | sample 810851 | NCBI WGS metagenome assembly MDSV01 (sample SAMN05326640, study PRJNA326480) | marine metagenome | isolation source: seawater | place: Atlantic Ocean: North East | collected 2012
AATTGTTACGAATTATGTAATTTGGGGATTTATGTGGCAAAATTATGACGCGGGATTAGTGAAAAATGCGGACCCAGCATATTTGCATAATATTGATTTGGAAGCACAAAAACAAGTGACGTACCCAGCAACCCTTGTCATTGAGCCATATCAAACCGGAAATTCAGAAATAAAGGTTGAATTATCAGATTGTTATCTGGCATGTTCAATGATGATACAGGTAAACGCGTTATCAGCGTTTACAGTTAACCCGAATACAAACGAATGCTTATGTACCGCCGGTTCAGTCACACCAACTCCGGACGCATCATCCACCATTACATGGTTTAAAGTCGCCGCCGGTACGACAAAGCCTTGGGACAGTGAAAGTCTACCACTTTGTGCGGCATGCTCTCCCGGTAAATATTCCGATTCAGCCACTGGCTCTTGTGTCACATGTAATCCGGGATTCTACACATCTTCCACAAAAGAAGCCGAACAATTCGTATGTCAATCATGTGCAGAGGGGCGTTTTCAGGCAAATAGTGGCGCTACGGGCTGTTTGCTGTGTCCAAAAGGATTTTCACAAGACGACCACGGCCAATCCTCGTGTGATAAGTGTGGCACGGGTAAGTACAGCGATTCAACGGGAATGCTCACGTGTAAGACATGTCCATGGGGCCAACATAGCGACCGTATTACGCGTGAAAGATGTATTTTGTGTCCCAAGGGTTATTACCAACCTTACGGAGGCGAAGATAGCTGTAAGGGATGTGTCCCCGGATTATTCAGTCAATATACAGGCATGGTTCAGTGCAGTAATTGTCCACATGGCAAATATTCTAATAAACCGGCATCCGAAAGTTGTGATGATTGTCGTGCGGGTAGATATTCCATAGAAGAAAATTACTATGGAGCGGCAACTGCATGTCAAGACTGTGAGCGTGGTCAATTTTCGGTTGCGCCCACATCACAATCTTGCACAGATTGTTATTACGGAAAATATGCGCAAGACCGAGGTCAAACGGAATGCAAAAAATGTCCGGGTGGTACCAAATGCACTAAAACTGGACGGGGTGGTAATTGCAATAGTAATACATATAATTACGCGTCTGTGTGGTCGGAGACTTGTTTTTCATGTCCACGCGAACAATATCCCGTAGGCGCAAATACCGTACATGGTCATACATCTTGTAATTGGTGTCCGGAGGGCAAGACTACACTAGGCGAGGAGGGCCGAGCACAATGTGTCGATTGTCCTACGGGACGATGGAGAACTAGCTTTAATGACGATGATAATGATAAGTCGACAATGAGATTTGCCTCCAATGATAAGTCAATGGGATTAGTCGCTGGCAGCGGTGATTTTCATTTTCATATGTGGAATCGCGATTCGTATCACTCTTGTACACATCCAAACACCGATTTTCCTCCCGAATGCGATGATGGAACTGATGGATGCCATGATTGGACAGTGTATGTAATTCAAAAAAACAGAGGTCCATTGTTTACCAATAGCCCTAAATGGATACCTGGAACGGATTTACCAGGTGTTCTCCCATTTCCAACAGATTGGCGAGAAATATCCGCGATTCCAGAACACTCGAATATATTTCAAGTCGTTGACAGTGACGACTATGTATTTTTCAGCTTTAACTGTCGGGACGGAGTTCGAAGCAGAAAAAATCCTAACCAGTCTAACAATCCAGATTTCTATTGGTTTTGGGACAGGTCAGAGCAAACACCAAGTTTTAACTACCCCACCACCGGCCGGGTTCTTTTTGATGTTCTTTATGGTGAAATATGTAGTTTTCGTATTAAAACATGCAACGACGAGGGTCCATATGATGTCAATGCTTACATAGCACGCTTGGGCATATCCCTAGGCGAGGATAATTTCAAAGCAGGGGTACATCCGGGTCAACCGGGGTTCGACACATTCTGGAGAGACCCCGGAACAAATTTTTGCTCCTTGCGGAGTCACTATATAGATAGAATGACACCAAAAATCTCGGTTATTAGTGTAGGCGAGGTTACTGTTAGTTACAGATTATAAAGATACAAATTTACGTTTTTTACTCTCTACAAAATCTACGCGTTCTTCTTCTTGTCTATACCATTGCGCGATGCGTGGGTCCTTCATATCCGCATCGTGTGATTCTTCCCATTGCATCGACCCAACAGTGCGCTGCATCCAAATGGCACGGTCCTGTGAAATCACCAAATCTACCATGCGAGGGCGTTGTTCTCGCACCATGTACATAACACCGCATGCGTTACACAGCGAGGAAGTACCACAAGGTCCGGGCCGCCACGTCGTTGACACCATACGGCGACAACGTGTACATGGTAACTTATGGCGCGACATCACTTTTTGAGTTTTGCATTTTTGGGCTTTATAATACTCAGATATAACATAGCCTACCACTTCGTCCAAATGCATCTTTGTGTTCTATTATTCAACATGTAAATCCATTTCCACTTAATCTCTACTTTTTCCATTTATTAAGAATCGCAATGTTTTGCCGACAAACGTCGAGCATTTGGGCGCTGGCGGGTGTTTGCGCCTGACTCTCGAGAACGGCCATAATAAACTTGAGTTTCGTCCAGCGGGTTTCTTCGTCCGTCACTTGCTTTTGGATGAACGTGCGCGCTGCAATGATGTTCTGCTGCAACGCGTGAAGCGCCATTGTGCGCGCTTCGGATTCAGGCGTGCGCCGACGCTTGGTAGTCGTCACCCCAGAGGACAAGCCACGCGTCGCCATATTCTTGGCATTTTGTTCTTTGCTCCGAACTTCGAATGGGGCCGAGCGAATCGATTTTTGAGGCTGGCCGTCGGAATATATGGTCGCCACGAACACGAATTGGGGCCATTTGGTGCCACAAGCTTCGAAGAAACCACTACTTAGCTTCATCTTGCGCTTCTTGAATTCGACGAGTCCGTTTGGACCCACATCTTGTGGAGAGACCCATATCCCATTCTGGGTCTCGCCAAGTTGGCGTGCCCATTTCTTCCCGGCCATTTCGAGCGGCTTGCGCTCCAAAGGGGGCATCGGAACCGTCGTAGACGCGTTCATTACGACGTCGTAGTTTAACCAGATGGTCAAATTCACCATCTCGGCCGCTAAGAACTCGGACGGGAGTTCGACCGCTGGCTGGTTACCGAGTATTGCTTTGTCACGATAGTTACAGGCGCAATTTTTAGACAAGTCATAATTTCTCAGCGGCAGAGTCTCGTCCAAACCATCACGGAAGGCTTTTGAAGACGGGAGATACGGCTCAATCGACTCAACACCGCTCAAAAGTTCGTTTTCAAGGCTTTCTAGCTCGTCATCGTCCATATCAGAGCCGGAATCCATATCTGGCACGCGGTGTAGGGCGAGAGACGACATTCGATGTATGTTGTGTATGGAACGTTTTAATGAGAGCAGTTTTAAAACGACAAGCCTGTTTTAAAAAAGCTGTTTTAAAAAAAATTCACATGTTCTATACATATTCTATTCACATATACTAACGCTTATGTTAACCCACAACACGAATATGTTCGGCTCGACCCCACTGTTTGTGACGAAGGCGGCTTCCTCATCGCTTCCCACACTGTCCGTGGGGCGTCAAATGTCACTGGGAGTGTCGTCGCCGCTGCCATTTCGCGAAATCGTCGGTCTTTTTGAAACGGAGACAGTCCCGACCTTTTCCAGGAAATCATGTGAAGGTTTGTTGGAAGAGATACCGTTGCGGAATTTCACCAAGGAAGATTATGGCAATGTTTTGTACAGGTGCGAGAGTGCCAATAAAAAATACCCCGGTATCGAACTAAATGACGCTCTGCGCACCTTTCCGGCGCTCTGGATAACGGTTCAGCTCTTCAACGCCACCACAAAAAAGAATATGCGTACGCCGGACTTGAAGACCAAAGCCGAAGAAAAAGCCATCGAACAATATCGTTCGGTAGATGGCTTACTCGTACGCCCTGACCGTTCAGAGATTTTTTTCAAGAAAAAAAGCGTGAAGAAGGTCAGCGTTGTCGTCGGTGAAGAACAACGCCTTGTTGCAAAAGACTTTGCCTTTAGTCTCAGCTCTCGATTTGAGAGCTTTACGGACGAAGAAGACGCACAGTTTGTGTTCGTGGTGGTCCCTTTTGACCGACGTTTTGTTGTCGAAAAAGCAGTTCGTTCAGAACCATTTACCATAAAGAGCAAACGGCAAGAAAAACGTCTGGGACACCGGACCAAACGGCGTAAGCGTAATGCCTATATTGAGAAACTCGACACCGACATTCATTGTGCAGAATGTACATTGCGTCAATTGAAGGACGATTCTCGACGACTAGAACTGATGTTGGCTCAGTTTGACTCGTGTTTCCGCCAATTGAATAGTTTAGTCCGCCTGCGGAGTCTGAAGGACCCGACGATGCGCCTCGCGTTGGAATTCGCACTGCGGGGCGTCGAGGAAGACGAAACCGCATCTCTATGAGAAAGGTCTTTTTCGGCGACCTTTGTAGGAGTACCACATGCATGCTTTCGCCAGCGTATCGACAAGCGCGATGGCCATCCATATGTCGACCCGAGTCACGGCGACTAATATATGAAGAATCGTACCCAGCCACTTATAAAAGTTATAGCAACACAATAAAAACAATTCACTATCCGTAAATGGCTCTTTCGCCAAATGTTTTCTTTCAAAATGTCTACCCGAGGTCTCGTCAATATAGACATGTGCTGTTTGGTACAAGACCAACAATCCCACTAAAATCCACCACTGTCCCCATGTTTCAATGACAATAGACCCAATACGAAATGGCGGTCCCCAATGGTAAAAATCCAACCATAACTCCTCCCACCACAAAATACCAAAAGATGCGAGCGTTATAACCAGCGAAATAAAAACACACGCGCCGGACATTTGTTAAGTAAAATGGACGTATAAATACTACAGTTTGATGGTTAATATGCATGTAAATTTAATTTACAAGGTATTGTCACTCGCGGCGCTTTGGGCGGGTATTGCCTTATTGGCCAATGGGGGACAAATGATGTACGATTCTGCATATAGACCGCCAAAAACGCCCGCAGGGTGGGCGATGGGTATGTTATGGGTCACCGCAGGTATATCACTGGCCATAAGTTGGGTCATATTCATGACATCGCGTCTGTTGGACCAGTGGATATCCGGTAAGCCGCGCTGGTCCACCACAAAGATGATGTCCTTTTCTTTGATTTTGCTCGGGGCCGCTGGCATGGGCATTGCCGGTACATTTATGACATGGCGGTATCCCTACCGTATAGGTCCGTGCGACTGTTCACTCACCGAATGGGGACCCAATTGTGAACCCTGTTTATGTAGCGACCACGGTGTTTGCGATTCCGGAACATATGGTTCCGGACGTTGTAGTTGTGATTTTGGATGGGATGGGCCGCGGTGTGATGTCTGTGATGACCGCCATAAAGGTGAAGACTGCGACATATGCAAAACTGGATACGCAGGCGAACGTTGTGAATATTGCGCGAGAGGATATGATGGGGAGGAGTGCGATATTTGTGCTCCAGGATGGCGTGAATGGCAAAACTACTCCACGCTGTTCCCATACGTCATTAGTAGTGATGATAACCGCCATATTTGCGACGAATGTGCGCCAAATCATTTTGGGTACTATTGTCGACCATGTCCATGGGGAAACGACGCGCCCAAACGCACACTTCAACGAAACACGCCAATTATCAAAGGAACGCGCGCGGCTGACAATCAAAACAGAGGTGGTTCGATTGAACAGATGCAAGTGTATGCCGATGATACATGGTCAGACTCATTTGATTATAATGACCAAGATTTTAAAGTGTTGGAACACGCGCGGGTCAAAATAAAATATGATTATACACACCAGATATCACCATGGATAGAACTTGCGGATTTACGCGGCTTACAATGCAATAATCGTGGTATATGTACAGATGATGATATGCATCAAGCACAAAATCCGAATTGGCAAGACACCTGCACATTTGACCCGCTTGGAAACAACGACGGCGGCTTTTGTACAACGGATGACGATTGTACCGTGTCCGAAAATTGCCAAGGTATATGTCAGGGAACGTTACCAACACCAGTCTTATGGACTCTTCAAATGGATGGCGTGGCTTGTAAAACGGACGAGGATTGCTTTCGAAGTGACATATTCGTAGATGAGCTCAATAATACATATTCAGGCGGCCAATGTGTATCTCGCGCTTGTTGCAAAGAATCTAGACATGGGAATGGACGATGTCAGTGTGACCCGCAGTATTTTGGTACAGAAGACCCGGATTCAGAACTCATACCACATTTTCAAAAATCACCAGCGTGTGACTTTTGTCCCGGATACGACTGGATGACCGAAGAACCATCCACCATTTGCTCAGGTGGAAAGGGAACATGTCTGACGTCCAACAGTCGGACGGGCGAATATCTTCAAATGCGTTGCAAATGTGGCCAAGCGCCATATATACCACCCGACACAGGGATTCCGGACCCGACTCGCATCATTCAATGGACGAAAGATTTGTGCCAAGCGGGTGACTGGGACGACGACAATGAATATGATATTTGTGCTTCTGGTTATTGGGGACCCGATTGCGAGCAGTGCCCCGGTGGGTTTGGTCTAATGTCTTGCTCTGGCCATGGTACTTGCCACGGCTCCTCGACGAATTCAGGAACGGGTCAATGTATATGTGATATAAAACCGAATAGTGCATGGATGCTCGCGCCTTTTATCAAACGTTACAGTAGCGAACGCGTGGGACGCGACGTCTACGGAACCACGAATACGTGTAGTGAATGCGCTCCCAACCATCACGGCAACACTTGCCAAGAATGTCCCGATGTCCAGCAAATGATTGCGGCGCAACTTACAGACATTTTCCAGCCCGCAAACACCTATACCGCCCAATCCAGTTCAATTCCGGCACCCCTGTGCCACCCACAAAAGCCCACAATGTGTTGGACAGCGTGTGGTCGCGGTGGATGGTGTAATTGGGGACGTCAGGGGGATGGCACGTGTACATGCTGGTCCAATCGTCGATTTAATCCGGACACGTGGAATCCTGTGGACAGCGTGTGCATTGGGAACGACCGCTACGACGGACCTCTCGAAAATTACACAGGAATTGGAGAACGCTGCCCGTCTTACGGACGTTGTTCAGGCGGTGACTCCGGTCGCAACACGTTGGACACTTGTGGTCCGCAAGATTTCATCGGAAACAAAAATATGAGTCAAACGATTTTTGAATCCGGTTGGACACCGCAATCGGATTGGACGGGTGCGGTGAAACAGTGTCCAGGAACACAGACTTGCTTTGCGCGCAACGCCATTGACTACACACCTAAACGTAAATCATGTGAATTAGACCAATAAAAAGTATATAAGATGTGTTTTTATTACAAATGTCTATCGAAATTGATAACAAAATTCGACGAGACCAGCGTTTTGCCAAAAGAAACAAAACAGAGTATCATGTATTTTCAAACGCATTCGAAGACGCAAATGCCATCGAGCAATGGGTCGGCGCATCGGCACCAGTGCCAGTCTTGATGGACCCGGAAACATACAGAGTGCTTCGGGATAGACGCATTGAGTGGGTCTTTGACCAGGACAACGTACTCGTCGCGTGCAGAATCAAAGGTAAGAAGTGACCACGGGACCTTTGTACCATTCGAGGGCCCTTGCAGACGTCTTGAAGGGTTGCGAGGGCCACGGCTCAAGTCTTGGCCAATAGCTCGCCACCGTATGGTTATTCTGCACGTACCGAATGACCATCCGCGTGTCGCGTGTCATGTGTAGCGGTGTCAATGTGTCCACCAATAATAAGTGACCGTAATGATTATCACGAAATGTTTTGAAGGGGTCATGGGTTTTTAACACGCCCATGCGCAAAGAACGGCGATTTGACGCCGACAACGCAAATAAATCAACTGAATCCGATGAGTAGCTCAATGCGAAATCGCGAATAGACGTAGGCGTTAACAAAACTGCCATCGTATCCTTCTTAAAAATATCCACGAAATGTCTGTAGTAGCTGTAGGACCATAGAAGAAAGATTATAACTAAAAAAACATATTTCATTCATTCTTAATCTTTGTTGACAATATAAATACTACAAGAGTTAGAATAACGATTGCTATCTTGGATTCAAAAACGCACGCCTGAGAGCGGACACTCTTCCTGAACAGTCTGGCCATTAAATTGTATGGTGCACTTTTTATTTCGGAGTGCCATACATATACCATGCAAGCGTTTGTGAGACGGCTTATGCCATGCCATCACAACGTCTCCAACTTCGACAACGGTTGGCTCAATATTTTCAGAGGCGTCAATGCGGAATTTTTTGCCCGTACGAGTGACTAAATAACTGGCTTCCTCGACCTCCACAATCGTAAATTTAGAACCGCGCACGAGTATGTGGTCGCTCTTACCAAACGAAGGACACAACATGTGCTGAATACGCAATAATAGATTGTCGATGGCGTAGTATTGTGCCTCTTCACGCAACAAATTCATTTCCGCTGACGCTTTTGGTGGTAGCACACAGGACCCGCGCAGATAATTTAAAATCCACCGGAAGGCATTCGGGTCGCGGTCAATGAAATACGCATCGCCGACCATGCGGGCAGGATTTGCATGCTGAATCATCGCAGAAAGCATATGTGGACCCTGCGAAGTAAGAGTCTCTTGGGTTGTCCAAAAAACCGTCCCGCCAATGTTCAATTTAATCAACATCGCTAGAAAAAAGTCAAGACTTTAAATAGGCGGCGCCACAAAATATGTGTTTGTGTTTTTTAGGTAATATACATTACAGATATATAATTGTACTGAGGTTTTAAACCTAAACAATCTTGTCACACGTAAGACAGACACAAGTTGTGTGGCTGGGCGTATCGAGGTTTTGAACTAAACAAACTTGTCACACGTAAGACAGACACAAGTTGTGTACCGGCTTCTGCCGAGGCGCCCATGTCGGCTTCTGCCGACATTCATCGTATTCTTTTTGGCCGCGAGTTGCATAGCGAGACGTCGCCGGAGTTTTTAACGTCCCTACGTCAGCTTATGTATGCTGACACTGTCCAACGCACGCCAACCCAAATGCGCCTGCACGCGTTTCGTCTTCTTTCAACTCTCAACAAACTGGGAATGGACACCAGTGTGGGCATTCTTTGGTGCCTTCAACGCGAAGAGAACTATCTACGCGCACTGGGTTACGCTAAAAGTTTCTTTGACGAATCGTTATACACGCGAATTTTGAAAATCCTCACTTTCATCGGCAATCAACTTGCTCGTCTAGAGGTTGCTTTTAATATTTTGAATATTGAAGATAGTTTCAAGGACAGACTTGAAGCTATTGAACAACAAGAAAATATCCACAACAATACGCCCTGTGTTATTATTGCACAGCGGCTAAAACAGATTTTTGAACATCGGGCCGCGCAACATTAGGCCATTTCAGGTCGCGCTCTTCTCAAAACAACAAGGTATTGAAACCTCAAAACAACAAGGTATTGAAACCTCAAAACAACAAGGTATTGAAACCTCAAAACAACAAGGTATTAACATGAACCTTTTCGCTTTATGACGTTTATCTCGCTTTATGTCGTTTATCTCGCTTTATCTCGCTTTATCTCGCTTTATGTCGCTTTATGTCGCTTTATCTCGCTTTATGTCGCTTTATGTCGCTTTATGTCGTTTATCTCGTTTAATTTCGTTTATTTCGTTTATCTCGCTCAAGGTCTACATGTAAAATTTTGCCTTAAAGTTACAATAAAATGATTTTATTTTTCCTTTAAATAAATTCACCCGCTTCATGACCGCTGTGAATATATTCGAGAGTTGTTTTCGTATCTTTGTGACCAAGCGCCCGACTAATATCGACCAACGTGCATCCCGCTTCATAAGCATGCGTGGCAAATGCATGTCGAAAGTAGTGAGGCGTAAAATATTCCATACCGAGGTCTTTTCCAGCGTTTTTCACGTAATCGTAGACCGTGCGCGTACTTTTGTGTCCTAATTTCGTGCGTCCAGTGAAAACGTAGCCTTTTTTGTCTTCGTTGGACCGCGATAAGTGTTTCAAATAGCTGCGAAGATATTTCGTGCCGTTGTGGCCGATGCGAATTTCGCGAACTTTACTGCCTTTCCCAGAAATAGTCAACGTCATTGAACGTACTGTCTTGTTGGTTTCCTCATTTCGCTCTGACT
>MDSV01120723.1_pt1 | contig 10197 bp, 8 predicted proteins | sample 810851 | NCBI WGS metagenome assembly MDSV01 (sample SAMN05326640, study PRJNA326480) | marine metagenome | isolation source: seawater | place: Atlantic Ocean: North East | collected 2012
TTTCATTGATGAAATTGATAAAATAAGTGGTAGTTCTAATAAAGGTGGTGGTCCCGATGTGAGTAGAGAAGGTGTTCAAAGGGATCTTCTACCAATTGTAGAAGGAACCTCCGTAACAACAAAATACGGCATAATAAAAACTGACCATATATTATTTATTGCTGCTGGGGCATTTCATCTTTCTAAACCCTCTGACCTAATACCAGAACTTCAAGGAAGGTTTCCTATTAGAGTTGAATTGGATAATTTAACTCAGGATGATTTCTTAAAGATATTATCTGAACCAAAAAACTCTTTAACAAAACAATATAAAGCTCTTATAAAATCTGAAGACGTAGAAATAATTTTCAATGATGATGCATTAATTGAAATATCTAATAAGGCATTTCTTATAAATTCAGAAATTGAAAATATTGGAGCCAGAAGACTCCACACAGTTATGAGTAAATTATTAAATGAAATACTCTTTGATATTCCTGAAAAGATTGGCCCAAATGCTAAGGTAGTAATCACAAAGAAAATGGTTGAAGAAAAGTTAAATTCTATAACACAAAATAAGGACTTGAGCGAGTATATTCTTTAACTAAATTTCTTTTGGAAATTTTATTAATTCAACCTTTCCAGATTTATAATCAAACTCTAACCAACTTTTAATTGGAAATTTAATAATTACAACTCCAGTAGTTGGCAAGTTAAAAATATTAATATCAGTTTTTTTATTAATAAAATCAGTAAGTCCTGGATTATGACCTATTAATAAAACTGAATTAACTCCTGATTCTATTTCATTTAAAGTTTTTATAATTTCTTGAGAAGAAGCATGGTAGAGCCTTTTTGAAAAAATTGAATTTTTGAATTTTATTTCCTTCTGGAAATAAGAGGAAGTTAACCTTGTTCTTTCAGATGAACTAGAAATTAGTAAGTCCACTGAACTAATATATTTTTTTAAAAGTTTAGACATTTTTTTACCGTCTTTATTTCCTCTTTTATTAAGAGGTCTATCAAAGTCTAAAAGGCTACTGTCCTTCCAACTAGATTTAGAATGTCTAACAACTATTAATTTTTTCATAGAATTATATCATCAAATTTTAATTCATTCATACATTTAAAATGACCTGCAGGACAGTCTGAATGTCCAATTTTTGTACATGGCCTACAGCTTAATCTGGTATTTTGATAAACAAAAAAATTCGTTCTATACGGATAAAAACCAAGGGAGGGATGTGTTGAGCCAAAAATTGAAACTACTTTCTTTTTTAAAGCCGCAGCTATATGCATAAAACCAGTATCATTGGAATATACTACATTTGCTAACTTCAAAAACCATGCTGACTCCATAATTGAAAGTTTTCCACATAAGTTATGTATTAATGTTTTCTTATTTAATACCTCAGAAATAGAATCATCAGTATCTATTTCAGATTTAAAAAAATTTTCAATTTCAAGTGAATCACTCTGTTCATTTTTACCACCAATTAAAACTATAGGTTTATTTATTTTATCACATAACTCAATACATTTCTTTACAGGTAATCTTTTTGTTTTATGTTTTCCACCTAGAACAAGAACGTAAAAGCCACTTCTGAATTCATAAGGAAGTTTATTTAAATCAATCATATCCTTTTCGTGTAAGTAAAAATCTAAACCATTATTATCATCTCTTATTCCTAATGTTTTTAAAGTGTCTACATATGACTCTGAAATATGTTTGAGTTTTGAATAAATTTTAAAATTTGTGAGAAGCCATCTCCTAAATGATTGTTTATCATAAGTATAATTCTTAACAGCTAATGAAAACTTTATAAAATTTGATCTTATATTATTGTGAAGATCAATAACAAGATCATATTTTTCAGATCTTAAAATATTAATTGTTTTTTTTAAATTTTTCTGAAGATGAATAATCTTATTTACATTATTATTGTTGGTATAGATGTCAGAATATTCAGCCTTTGTTATGAAATGTATCTCACTTTTAGGAAACTTTTTTCTTAAAAGCCTTGGAACTGGAGTTGTTAAAACAATATCACCTAATGAAGAAAAACGAATTAATAAGATTTTCATTACTATTCTAATATCATTAATTTTTAATTTAAATAATTCTCATAAACTTAAATCTCAGAACAATTTAGAAAGTATAGTTGATCAAAAAAAGAGAATTGAATTCGAAATAGATTTTTTAAATAGAAATAACTACTTCTCAAAAAGTAAAGAATATATTTTTTTTTTAAGAGAGTATGAAAATGAAAATCAGTTAAAATGGAACATCAACTTATTAGATACAAGTTTAATATCTACTCAAGATACTACAATACTTCTTGATAGATCATATTTTTTAGAGAGTATAAATTCATTTCAAAATAGCTTTTATATGTTATTTAAAAAGAATTATTCAAATGACAAAAAGTATCTAGTCGTAAGATATGTGCCTAAAAATAGAAGAATAATTTATAATGAAATAGAGTTCCCCTTAAGTCTTAAGGTGAAAGAAATTTTATATTATAAAACCTATTACGTGTTACTATCAGAAACTAAAAACTCAAAAAATTTAATTAGTATTTATAATAGTAACAACAGACAACTTAGTAACATATATGAGTTCATGTATCAAGATAAAGACATAACTAATATTAGTAAAATTGACTCCTCATCATTTGGAGTATTAATATCCGATAATTATTCCAAAGGCTTTAGAAAAAATTCTAGAAGAGTATATGATCTCAGAGGAGAGTTGAAAAATATAATTGAGATTGAATTAGATAATTATTCTATTATTGATACAAAATTTTTAGATAATAAATACACCTTATCATTATTAGCCACAAAAAAATCTAAAGAGGCAATTGCTGTACTTTTAAATGAAATTAATGATGGGAAAATAATTAATACTAGACTACATATGTTTCAAAATATGAATTCAATAAATAAAATTATCTCTTCTAAAAATTCAAACAAAAATAAATTTAGAATTGGAGAAGTCTTCTTAATAGACTCATTATCGAGAAATGATGGTAATATATTATTTACAATTGAGTCCCTGAAAGAAGATTTTAATAATGACGGTTTTAGTAATTACCAATATAAACCTTTTTATAACTCATATACAGGAACATACGATAGAAAATTAAATCCAAGATTTGGTGGATATATTCATAATTATTTTATGATTTTATCTTTTAATATGAATGGGGATTTAGAAAATGATTTCTTTAAGAAAGTAAATTCACTTCAGACATTTGAAAAGAAAACATATCTAAAATATTTATTTAGAGAGGATCATTATATAGCTTTTTATATAAATAAAGGTAAGATATCATTAACACAATTTTTTAAGGAGGATGGCAAAGAAAATCAAGAATATTTTTTTGATATAAAAAGTTATGATAACAATAAAATTTTAAAAACAGAAACAAATCCTGAGGGCACAAATTTTTGGTATAATAAATATTTTATTACATATGGGATTCAAAATATTATTACATCTGATAAAGTGAAGAAAAGAGTTTTCTACCTAAATAAATTTGAAATTATAGATTAGTATCTAAAATTTCGTAAAATGAATTTATATTTGTAAACAAATGACAAATATTTCTAAGCTATTTGATAGTAAAAGGTTAGAAATTACAATTGATCGTCTCTGTCAACAGATCATTGAAAATCATAAAGAGATTAAAAATTTTATCTTAATTGGATTACAGCCCAGAGGAGTCTACTTCTTAGATAGAATAAAAGCTAAGTTAGAGAAGAGCTTAAATGATGAAATTGTAACTGGATATCTTGATACTACTTTTTATAGAGATGATTTTAAATCAAAAAATGTACCTGAGGTAAGGGAAACAAAAATACCTGATTCTTTAGATGGAAAAGATGTAATAATTGTTGATGATGTATTATTTACAGGCAGAACTGTTAGATCTGCGATGGAAGGAATAATAAATTTTGGTAGACCAAGAAAAATAGAATTATTAGTCCTTATCGATAGAAATTATAGTAGAGAGATACCTATTGAACCAACATATTTTGGTATTAAATTAAATACAATTACGTCAGATAGAGTTGAAGTTAATTTAACAGAACAAGGCTTTAAAGAAGATAGTATAACAATTAAAAATAATTCCAATGATTAATTTAGATTCAAAAGACCTATTGGGTACAAAAAATCTTTCATTAGAAGAAATTAATTTAATATTTGAAACAACAAAAAAATTTAAAGAAGTCTTATCTAGACCAATTAAAAAAGTTCCAACATTAAGACACTTAACCGTTGCTAATATTTTTTTTGAAAATAGCACCAGAACTAAACTCTCTTTCGAGCTTGCTCAGAAAAGACTATCAGCAGATGTGATTAATTTCTCTTCTTCAGTAAGCTCAGTTAAAAAAGGTGAGTCACTATTAGATACTATTAATAATATATTGGTTATGAAGGTTGATATGATTGTCATGAGACACCCAAACCCTGGCGCACCTCATTTTGTTGCTAATAATATAGATATACCAGTTATAAATGCTGGAGATGGGACTAATGAGCACCCTACTCAGGCTATACTAGACTCTTTTTCTATAATAGAAAAGTTAGGTGATATAAAAAATAAAAAGATTGCAATAATTGGTGATATATCTCATTCTAGAGTAGCTATATCAAATATTCATCTTTTAAGTAAATTAGGAGCTAAAATTATGCTCTGTGGGCCATCAACTTTAATACCAAAATATATCAAAGATATGGGAGTCCTAGTTCGAAATGATGTAAAAGAGGCTCTAGAGTGGTGTGATGTTGCTAATGTTTTAAGAATTCAACTAGAAAGACAGAATGAAAAATATTTTCCATCATTAAGAGAATACAGTCAATACTTTGGTATTAATAAAAAACTTTTAGATTCAGTTAATAAAGAAATTATTATCATGCATCCAGGTCCAATTAACAGAGGTGTTGAGATAAGTAGTAATGTTGCCGATTCTAGTAATTCAATAATTCTTGATCAGGTTGAAAATGGTGTAGCAGTTAGAATGGCAGTTATGTATCTATTATCATTTTACAATTCAAAATGATTTTATTTTATTTATTTGGATCAGTAATATTAATAATCCTTCTATCTACCAAATTTAAATTTCATCCAGTAAGCAGCCTGATCATAGTCTCACTTATTTTAGGTGTGTTACTGAAAATTGAAGTTTTAGATATAATTAAATTTATTTTTGATGGAGCCGTAAACTCTATTTTGGGAATTGGTTTAATAATTTTTTTTAGTTGCGTAATTGGACAATGTCTGAAACAAAGTTCATCACTGACTTTATTTAGTCAACTAATTTTAAAAACATTCAAAAGTAAAACATTATCATCTCTCAATATTGTGGGTTTATTTATTGGGAGTGTAGTGTTCTGTGATTCTGCATTTCTTGTATTAAGTGGTATTACAAAAACAATATCTTCAACTACTGCATATTCTCTTAGCAGCCTAAATATTTCATTAGCTGGTGGACTTTACACCTCTCATAATCTAATTCCCCCTACTCCTGGTCCAATAGCAATATTAAATAATTTTAATTCAATGGAATTAATAGGAGATACAATTATTTATGGATTTTTAATTAGTATTCCCTCATCAATTATATCATTAATCTTCGCCTCTAAAATTATTAATAAAACAAAAATTAGTATTAACTATAAGTTTGATATTTCATATAGAGATGTTTTCTTACCTTTTCTAGTAATTTTAATCCCACTATTAATAATTAGCGTCAATACTATTACAGAGTTCATTGGCCTCAATCTTTCAAAACAGCAAATTGAAAATATTAAAAATTTAAGCAATCCTAACTCTGCTTTATTTATAGGAATGGCTTTATCTTTTTTTTTACCAAAAGTTAGAAGTAAAAAAATGATAATTTTTAAAGAAAGTTTTAAAGATTTTTATCCTATAATTTTTCTAACATCAGCTGGAAGTGCCTTTGGTAACATTATTAAAAATTCAGATCTTATTAACTTTTTACCTCTATTCTTTGAATCTGTAGATATAAGCTTAATAAATATATGTATCATATCTTTCATGTTAGGTGCAATAATAAAGACCTCTCAAGGTTCTAGTACCAGTGCAATGATTATATCCAGCTCTTTAATTTTTCCTCTTATATCACAACTTCATTTAGAATCATTCGGAATTATAATGACAACTTTGTCAATAGGTGCAGGATCCATGATGATATCACATGTAAATGACTCATACTTTTGGATTGTATCTAAAAAATCCGAAATGAAGCTAAAAGATAGTTTATTATATTTTTCATCTATGACAGTTGCCCAAAGTGTTGGAACATTTGTATTTATTATTTTTTTAGTTGTAATCAATTCTTAACTAAGCAAGATTAAACAACTAATGACATCTAAATGCGTATAGTGTTTAAAATCCTTTTATGAAAAAATTATATATACTTTTTACTTTTTTATTTATATATGACATAGTAAAATCTCAGGAAAGATCTAATTGGTCTAGAGGTTCATCCTCTAATTTCCAGCAAACTAACATGAGTATTAAAGGGAAACTAATTGATAATGAGACATCTGAAAATTTATCATTTGCAACAATATCTATAGAAACCATTGATTCTATTCTAGTTTCGGGAGGTATAACTGACGAAAATGGAAAATTCAAAATAGAAATTTCTCCAATGCAAATGATGAAAAAGATTAGAGAAAACAGAAAACCAAATCCTTCACAAAGACCTAATTTATCACTTTATGCCTCTATCAATTATGTAGGTTATAAATCCAAGAAAATAAAGATTCCTTTTACTATAGAAGATAGAAATATTGACCTGCAGATAATTAGTTTAGAAACAGATGCCACTAATTTAGAAGGAGTTACAGTCCGAGCTGAAAAGAGTAGTTTAGAATTAAAACTTGATAAAAGAGTTTTTAATGTTGGAAAAGACCTAAGTAATAAGGGTGGAACTGCTGAGGAGATTCTAGAGAATATACCTTCAATAGACCTTGACATAGAGGGAAATATTAGCCTAAGAGGTTCTCAGAGTGTAAGAATTCTTATTGACGGAAAACCAGCTAGTATGATGGGTTTTGATGGACCAAACGCATTTAAACAATTACAAGGTAATGAAATTGACAAAGTAGAAATTATAACAAATCCTTCTTCAAGGTACAGTGCTGAAGGGTCATCAGGAATATTAAATATTATTTTGAAAAAAGAGAGACTAAAGGGTCTAAATGGTTCAATCAATATTAATACTGGATATCCTTCTCAAAATGGTATTTCTACAAGTTTCAATTACAGAAAATCTAAATTCTCCGTATTTGCATCTTTAAACGCGAATCAAAGAGAAACTAGAGGTGGTGGATTTAGCAACTCAGATTTTTTTCTAACCGATACAACATATTCATCTTTTGTTGATAGAGATAGATTTAATAATAGTTTATCTTTTGGTGGTAGAGCTGGATTATCATTTTATCCTAATAGTAAGAATATATTTACCTTCTCAGTAGGCACAAGGCAAAGTGACAGAAACTCTGAGGAAAATAACAAGTATATAGATTATAATTCATCTGGAGTTGAAATTTCTAGAAATGACAGGCTTGAAACTTCTGATGATATAGATAAAAACATGAGTTATAGTTTTTCTTACAATAAAAATTTCAATAAAAGAGGTCATGGAATTAAATTTAATATGTCATGGAGTGATAATAATTCTGATAATACAAGTTATTACGATGAACCACCTAGAGATCTTAGACAAAGATCGTTTCAAGAAGGAACCAGATACGATCAAAGTATAAGACTTGATTACACTTATCCTTTTAACGATAACAATGGTAAAATAGAGTTAGGTTACAAGAGAGATTATGATAAGATGTCTAGCAAATATTATGCAGAGCAATTATTTGATGATTCTTGGAGAAGTATACCACCATCAAATATTTATGATTACTATCAAGATGTAAACGCATTATATGTACAGGCAGGAAATAAAAATGGTAAATTTTCTTACCAGTTAGGGCTAAGATATGAGGATACTGACTTCTATGCATACATGGAAGAGAGTAATAGAGAAACTAGCTTAAAATATTCAAATTGGTTTCCTTCTGCATTTTTTACATATGAATTATCTAATACCACCTCATTTCAACTCAGTTACAGTAAAAGATTACGAAGACCAAGGTTTTGGGATCTTAACCCTTTTTGGGGCTTGAGCGACGGAAGATTCAACTGGGAAGGTAATCCATTTCTTGAACCAGAGCTTACAGACTCATACGAGCTAGGTTTTTTAAAAGAATTTAAATCTGGTAATATTTATGTTGGTACATATTATAGATATACTACAGATGAGATTGAAAGAATTTTTGATGTAAATGATGTTGGATATTCTGTTTTTAAACCGGTTAATCTTGGATTTACGAATGCATATGGTATTGAGATGAATGGATCTGTTGATATTTCTAAATGGTTAAGAACAACTGGATCATTTAATTTCTTTAATTCTGAGACAGATGGAAACTATAAAAATCAAAACTTTTATTCAAAATCATATAGTTGGAGAACAAGATTAAGTAATAACATTAAAATGTTTGATAATAAACTTGAGGGTCAGGTAACATTTGACTATAGGGGACCTTCTGAGTCTCCTCAAGGAAAAAACCTTTCTTCATATGGAATAGACTTAAGCTTATCTAAAGATATATTTAAAGATAAAAGAGGAACATTAAGTTTCACTGTAAGAGATTTAACTAAGTCAAGGCTAAGAAGATATGAGAGGGGTGGTAAACAAGGAGATAATTTTTTTACTGTTGGAGAATTTGCTTGGAGAAGGACTCAAGAGTTTAGATTATCACTTCAGTACAGAATAAATCAAAATAAGAGAAGAGGCGGTGGAAGAAACTTTGACTCATCTGAATTTGAAGGTGGAGGAGCTATTTTTGGAAATTAATCATATTTAAAATATTTTTATACGATAACAGTATAAAAATTGTATCTATCATCGCTTCAAAAATCAATACTTTTAAAGTGTCTTAAAAATAAAAGACAAGAAAACCTTAGTCTTGAATCAGATGCCATTGAAAAAGAATTAATAAATCATTCTACTAAAGAGGGTAAACTGGATTTTATCAATTCATCAATAGACGATCTATTGAAGATTAATAATACTAAAAAAAGTAAACTCGAGACTATAAGAGAGTTAGGAATAATAGAATTAGATTCAAATGCACATGCTCACATATATTTTTATGAGCCATTAATTCACTTTTTTAAAATAAAACCAAAAGAGAAATATCAGAAAAGTGATGTTTTTTCATATAATCACAGCGAAAAAAGGAAAAAGTTTGAGATTATAAAAAGAAAGTTTATTAGAAGGGATGGGAACCATAAAAGAGGAGTTATAAGAGGAGAGTGTAAATTATTTAAGAAAACTAAAGCATCTTTAAGTAGGTCTTTTTCAAATCTCATAAATAAAAAACTAATAAGAAAAATATCTATTATAAATTATGATAACAAAGAAATTGGAATTGGATTTAATATAACTCAGCCAGGAATTAATGCTATTAAATAATAAATCTCAAAGTTTATTAAGAATATATTTTATTCTTTCAATCACATTAATATCGTGCAATAATGTAAAGGAAAGAAAGGGTTCTCCTAGAATTAAATCAAGTATTTTAATTAATTCCCCATCATCATTTGAAATATTTAATGATGATGACATAATAAAAATAAAACTTTCTAAAAATGATGGTAGTACAAAGACAATTGAAAACTCTATCTTGATATTTGATCAAGATACAATCAAGTTTTTAAATAAAATTGAAGTCAAAACAAAAGGCAGATTTGATTATGGTCAAAATTTATTAAAGTTTAAAATAACATATTCTGATAACTCTACTGAAAATTACAGTAGGTCTATTTTAATATATCCTAAAGATGAACCAAAAGAGCTTGAATATAAAATAATTAAAATTTTACCCCATGATACTAAGTCATATACACAAGGTTTATTAATTGATAATCAAACCTTCATAGAGAGCTCAGGACAATATGATAAATCATATATTAGAAGGTACTCCCTTGATGGAAGTAAGATAGAAAAGGAAGTAAAGATTCATCCAGACTTATTTGCTGAGGGAATTGCAATCTTTAATAATAAACTTTTCATGTTAACATGGAAAAGTAAAAAAGCCTTAGTTTTTGATAAAAA
>MDSV01159101.1_pt1 | contig 10196 bp, 13 predicted proteins | sample 810851 | NCBI WGS metagenome assembly MDSV01 (sample SAMN05326640, study PRJNA326480) | marine metagenome | isolation source: seawater | place: Atlantic Ocean: North East | collected 2012
CAACTTTAATAACAAATAATTCAGTTTGGTCTTCAAGGATATCTCCGTTAAATCTAAGTCCTGATGTTTCATTAAAGTCCTTCTCATAAATTAATTTAGTCCCTGTAGAAAGATCATGATTTTGTATCGTTAATGTATGGTTTTCGAAATCAGTATTTTCTATCCTATGAATAGGCATCGTCAATCTTTGTTTTGCTGTCCATGTAGATCCAGATCTTTGAAAAACAAAAACAGCGCCAGACTCACTTATATTTCTAAAATCATTTTCATCAATTGTACTGTCTTCAAGAACAACTTTACCACGAGATTGTTCTAATAACAAATCACCAACTGAACTTAACTCAGACCCATGACGAATGTTTATTTTGTTTGCATTGTTGCCATCGATGATATTTTCTCTTTCAAATCCAGCTACTATTATATCACCCTTGACATCAATGTTGAGTGGTGTGTAACTACTACCATCAAAAGCCTCAACAACATGATCACTAAAATATATTACTTGGTTTCCTTCTTCATGAATAAGTGTTCCAGTTGCAGAACCAGAGTCGCCCTCTATTAATAAATTACCAGTATTATCTTCAAGAACCATGTTACCATCTATAATAACTGATTCTTCAAGTGTCATCGGGCTGCCGTTAGATGATGTTGTATAGTCAATGTCTATTCTAGATCCATCTTCTAGACATAAATTATCACCAGCATTAGTGCTGTCTGAGTCAGTTCCATTTAGAACTATTTTATTATCTAGAAATAAAACTGTTTGTTCAACAAATATTTCACCTTGTCTTACATATACATGTATTCCTCCACGACTACTATTTGGATATTTACTTCTAGTAACAATAGCTGTGTCGCCTGAGATAGCGACCTCTCTACCAAACTGATCATAATCAAACTCATTATCTAGTTGAATGAAACTACCGTCCTCAGTTAAAACACCATCACCTTTATTGTCTTGTGAAGTGTTAGTTCCATTTAATACTAATCTTTCAGTTTCGTCAATGTCTATTCTTTGCAAGAATGACCAAGTTTTAGATACTGAATTAAACTTATAAAAATATATTGCACCATGACTGTCATTTACATCCTCATAAGGAGCTCCAGCTATAGCATAGTCACCACTGATGTCAACACCGAATGCATAGTATGTGTTCTTTAGTTCTTCAGTTGTCAACCCTGATTTTTCAAGTCTATCTGAATCCGAACCACTAATAACTTGACCCAATTCAAAAGGTGCAGAGTGTGATGATGTTAATTCTTCACCAGCAATAAATGTTCCACTGATGTCTTTTATAAGCACATTGTTAGAAGGATATAATGAAGGATTAACCGTATATCCAGAACCAGAGTCATTTATAATAACTTGTTCTAATGAACCGACACCACTTGTGGAAAATGGAACAAGATTTGCACTTGCTCCTGATGTAGTTGTTATAGAGGATATTATTGGCAACTTAGTGTACCCATTACCTCTTGATATTATTCTAATATCAGTTATTTCACCAGATTCCGAAGCTACACTCAAATCAGTAAAAGTATTTGTTTCTAAAACAAGTTTATTGCCAAAGTAGGTGTCTGCCATAAAAGATTCAGTGAAATCTTCCATAACAATGTGGTCAGTTGCAGACATTCCATATGCAGTTAAGTCCCCAGACTCAGGGGAAATACCACCACCGACAACTGAAACCTTAGCGGAAACACCAGAACCGCCTGTTCCAGTATTATTAAAATTTATTGTGTCATTTACTGCATAACCTGTTCCAGAGTCATCAATAAACAAACCGTCCACTTTACCAGATCCAGTCTCGAATACACTGATTTGTGCCTTGGCGTCAACAGAATTTGTATCAACAGTATTATCTTCTATTGAAACAAGATCTTGTTCGTTGTAATAAGAACCAGTAGATGTGATTGATAAACTCGATATCGAGTACTGAATTTCAAATGTTATAGTGGTCTCACCATCAGCTGATGTGACAGATACAATTTCGCCATTCGTAAATGTTCCAGCAATAGAATCAGTGTCTACTTCAATGTCATATATTGTAACACCTGACACCACTGTAGTTCTACCCGAAACTGGAATTGCCGTGGCTCTTGATTTTCTTCCAGTCATGACTTGACCAAAAATCTGAGACAAGTCACCTGTTAAATTTTTAGCTTTGAAACTACTTCTATCAGTCCAGTTACCATCAGATGACCTTAATACATTATCTGTGGGATAGGTAATTACTGGTGTTTCATCAAACAACAATTCAAAAAATAACTTATGTGCTTTTTCTGTGCCTTTAGCAACATAAAGATCTCGAATATTTTTAATAAGTTTTCTTTTATCTACTTGACTGTCAAGATTATCAACCATTCCCTCCAACAACATATCTCTAAAGTTATCGAGATATTGATGTATTGTTGAATCAACATTTGCATAATCTATCAACTGTTGTATGTTTTGAATGGGGTTAATTCTATAATTAGAGATTGTTCCAGATCCACCATTAGACCCTACTATTTTTTCCCCTATAATAAACTGTGTATTTGAGGTTACAAATACTTTTTTGTTAAGTGATAAGTCATCAGATAAAACAGTGCATGTTGCTTTTGATGTTTGTCCTGTTAAAGTTTCACCAGTATAAAAAACTAATTCTGATGCTTCATTAAGAATTTTACTACCAGACTCCTGTAAAACATTCGAACTTCCTTCAAGTTCCTGTATAATAAATGAGTTGGTGTTATCAAAAGAAAGTTCAGCACTTTCTAAAAACTCAAAATATTTTCTTATAAAAGTCCCAAAGATAGGGTGGTCTGCCTGAATAAATTCAGGCAGTTGTGATTGTATTTGAGACGAGACTTTATTAACTAGTGTATTATCACTGTTAGACATTTTTAATAACCATACCCTGAAGACCCACTACCACCAGAATCACTTGATGAACTGGATGATGACGTAGAAGTAGTGGTAGAAGTAGTACCAGTTGATACTGATGTAGTGTCAGCTGTCGTTGCACCTGTAGAACCACTGAATGAACTAGAAGTTACAACATCCGTTCCTGCTGATGTGCTTCCTGTTTCTATGGTATCTACGATTGAAGACACAGAAGAGTTTTCCAAATCAATTTCTAAAACTTGATCTCTCACAGCAACAATATCTTTAGACTCAGGTGTAACAGCAACACGAACAGATGTAGATGCGACACCATCAACATTAGATATAGAGGTTATATCTAAAGATGTTATTACAACTTGTCCTGATGAATAGTCAATAGTTCCAGCAGTCGAATCAAGATAATTTCTGACTGACCCAACCAAATAATATGATCTAATATTGCCATTTCCATCTTCATCTAAAAATAATTCGTTATCATTTCCAGATATTTTAAAACCAGTAGACGACAAAATACCACCAGCTGTTGAGTTATGGCCAGGATGTGGATTATGTAAAGTGTTATTAAAATTTAAAGTATACTTTGTCGATTCATTTAATGTGACTTTAAAACTTTGACTTAGTTGGACATTGGTAATACTTGATAAAATAGATTCATCAGTATCATCAACAAGTCCAGAGAAAAATGAATGTCTGTGAATAGTGTTAAATGTTTTTAAGACATCATCATTGTAATTTACTATTGTGGATACGACATTTGATCTTAAAGACTCAGAAGACTTAACTGTCTTCTTGGGATTATATCTAAATGTTGTTGACAGTTTTATTAGTGTAGTTACTGGATCTACTATTACGGGCCTTATAGATGCTATAGCATAAGTATTTTTTAAATCATTTATAAGTTGTGTTTTTGCAGCTGATGTAACAGATCCAACAATAGGAACAATCGATATAAAAACCTTACCGTATGTTTTAACATCATTATCTTCTCCACCCCAAACTTTAATTGCCTTTGTGTTTGGATAAAGTTTTGGAACTATGGTCTGATAGTCAGCGGTAGTAACTGCACGACCTTGTGAAGCATAATCTAATGGCGCATTAAGTTTTATTGATTGTATACTCTCTGGTTCTGAACCACCAGAAGCAGATGATAAAAGGGTTGGTGTAACAGTTACAGATACTCCGTCAGTTGTAGTTACTGATATGGCAGAGAAAGAACTTGCACCATTTGCCTCTTCCTTGTTTGTGACAACATATGATAGTTTAACAATATTACCGTCTGATAATTTTTTACCAACTATACCGTCACCAAAATAAATTTCATTTTTACCATCAACTGATTCTTGAATAAAATAAACTAAAGAGTTTCTAGAAACTTGTGTTATGTCATCTGCAAGACTATATGTTACAGATGTAGAATCGGTTGAACTTGTCAGGACACTCACTGATAATGTTGTTGTGTCTGATCTGTTATCATTTAACAAAAACTTTTGATCCACGTTTGTTGAATCTGCAACGTAACTGGTAGTAATGTATGTTCCTTCATATAAAGAAACATTTTTTGCAACCATTGATCCCTGTTGAATTGTTGCAGAAATATCAGATATGGTTGTAAAGTTATAGGTTAAATCATTTAATGTAGTTTGAAAAATAGTTCCTTTAGGGATTGTGATTGTGGTATTAGAACCATAACCAGTAATCGTTAAGTCAACGATAACGATTGGACATCTTGCTGATCGAGGATGATAACCAATTGTTTTTGCATGTGAAACAACCGACTCTCTTAAAGATGCGGTGTCAAGAAACATTTCATTAGCTGCCATGTTAGCATTCATTGCTAAGTAATGTGTGTTATAAGCAAGAACATCTAACAATGCATTCAGACCTGAACCTTCAAAGTTATAGTCAGTAAACTCACTTTGAGAACGCATGAAGTTTTTTAGATTATTTTTTATGTCGTCAAAATCTAATTCTGTAGTGGTCAATCTTTTATCGCTAGTTGCCATCTATCTTAGTCTCTCCAATGTAAAAGACAAGTCGACTAGTTCAGCAGGCGCATTGTCAATATAAAATTCTACGGATGTATTGTATCCAAGTTCATCAGATCTGGGTATTACGCTTACTGATGCAAGTGTAACTCTCGGTTCAAAGTTTTTGATTACATCCTCTATCTTTCTTGCTAACGTGTTGGCAGTAAACTCAGTCATGTTCTCAAACAATAAATCTCTCACGCCTGAACCGATTTCAGGGTGAAATGGTTTTTCAAAATGACCGTATTGAACTAAATTACGAACACTTCTTTTTATTGCAGAAACATCAGAGATCACAGCAACATCACCTGAGAACGGATGTTTGTCAAAATTTAAATTTAAATCCTTGAACTTTCTAACGGAACGATCAGAGTCGTTCGTTCTCTCTGCATCTCTGTAAGCTGATTGAACTGCCATTGGGAATCCTTTTTCTTTTTATTTATAACGAATTAAGCAATTGCAGTTATGGTTAATGAGGGTTGATGAAATACATCACTGTTAGTGCCGTCCCAGTCCCTAGTTTCGTGTAACTTGGTGGTGAAACCGCTGCTATATCGTCTTGCCTGCATGTTTAAGGTTTTAGATGTTGTCCAAGATGTAAATGATCCCTGATCTGCTACACTAGAACTAGCATTACAATCTATGATCCATCTAAAAAGAATTTGTCTGCCATAATCTGTTGAGGCGTTGCCAGCTGAAAATCTAGAATTATTTACATCGGTGTCATCTATCTGAAGTTTAAAGTGTCCTAGATTATCACTACTAGGAGCGGAAAGATGAAAATAAAACTCATATATAACTTTTTTAGCACCTGTTGGTGGAGTATATGTTATTTCCGAACCAGTAACATCTACATGAGAATCTGTTAAATCTTGGACTGCGGTTACATTTTGAAATGTATAGTTGCCACTAAATGCATTAACAGTAGAACCATTACAGAGTGATGATACAACCTCTATAATCTGACCACTCCTAAATTGAGAAGTTTGTGTACCAGTAGAGTTCATGCCAGCCAACTTTGCAGTATTAGTTGCTATGTTAGCTGTGTTAGTTGCTATGTTAGATGTATTTGTATCTACTTGTGTAAAGTTAGCATCCAACTCATCATAGGTTAGTGCAGAACCTTTTGTCGATCTTTTGTTAGTCGTCAACTTCTCTCTCCTGTATCACTATAGTATGATCCAACATAACTTTTAAATACTCCGTCAACTGTCGATGGATTATTTTCAACATACTCTTTGTTCATGTAATCAAACAGTTGTTCTTCTTCTGTTGTTAACGGTTCACTGAAAACATAACACTGTGCAATCAAGGCATCTCTTGCATCTCCAGCTGGAGTGCTCGCAATCTGTCCGAGTAATGTCGCGTAATCTGGATTAGCCATTTGCGATCACATCTCCAGAACCAGTCGCAGCTGCATTACCGCCCCATGATCCATGACCACCAGTTGAGTCGCCTTTGCGGTGAACACCAATACCATTTACAATTACATTACCAGAACCACCAGTAGCAGGATCACCACAACCAGTAGAGTCACCAATGCGTACCGCAGATGCACCATTTACAAATACATTACTTGAACCACTTGCATAAGATGTTTTATGAAATGGGTTTGGTGTCGGACTTGCATGTCCTATATGACTGTCTGTTCCTTTTCTAACTACGCCAGGCATATTGACTCCTTAGTTTAATAATATGTTTCCAGATGAATCCATATCAATGTTTCCACCTGTTGCATCGATATCCATTGTCTTGGCAGAAGTAGTCAAGTTACCTGTATATGTTTCCGTAACATCTTTCTTCACCACTTCCGTCTTTGATCCATCTACCTGTATGTTCCAATCGCCCTTTATGTATGTGTTGCAGTTTGCATCTATCGTAAGGTTTACATTACCTTTTATATTACAGAATGAATCGCCTGCAACAATCTCATAATCATTACCTACCACTCGCGTAACCTTGTTTCCATCCGCATCTATTTCGTAGAATGTTCCTGTGCGGTGCGACTCATAGATTCTTTCTGCAAAGGGGGTGTCATCATATTCTTTGACATGTCCACTTTCGGTTTCTCTTACATGATTATACGGATACTCAGAGTTTCTTCTTTTATATGATGATCGATCTTCTGCGGTTTCAGGATTTGTTCCTGAAGCAGTTGCACCTCTTGTGGAATCATCTGTCGTCTTGAGTTCGTTCCATGTTGTCGTAACATTTGCAATAGGTACGGAAGCAGTTGCAGATGTATCTCTTGTTGCGATCTCTGGATGCACATTGTCTGTATCATTCTTTGCGAGTCTGTTTACATCGGAGTCGTTTGTGCGTAGAGGATAAGGGCCATAATCGGGGGCGGTTCTGGGATCATTGAAACCTAAATTAGAATCCGCACTCTCTGACGGAATGCCAGGCAATGTTCCCATGATGACAGGTTCTTGCATTGTTTCTGGATCACGAAAGAAACCAATCACCCACGAACCTTCAACAATAAAGGAGGGCGTTTCTCCGAGACCATTCATTGATGTGGAAGTATTAGGCATCATGACCCAAGACCAAGGCAGGTCTTCGGTTTTTATTTTTATTTTATCTTCTGTGTGATATCCAAAACAGCGAACACGAACACGACCCAGTTTGCTGGGATCATTTCTATCCTCAACAACACCAGTGAACCACACAAAACCATCTCTACCAGAAAAATAATTATTCATAGTGGTATTTATAGAGAAAGGATAAACCTACTGTCTGTTCTTATAATCTTCTATTGCGGCTTTGATTGCATCTTCTGCTAGGACAGAACAGTGAATCTTTACTGGAGGCAGAGCGAGTTCCTCTGCAATGTCGGAGTTCTTGATAGATAATACTTCGTCAAGGGTGCAGCCCTTAACCCATTCGGTGAGAAGACTAGAGCTAGCAATAGCACTACCGCAACCATAAGTTTTAAATTTTGCATCTTCAATTATACCTTGTTCATCTACTTTGATTTGGAGTTGCATGACATCACCACATGCAGGCGCACCAACCATTCCTGTTCCCACAGACTTGTCGTTACGATCTAATTTGCCCACGTTTCGAGGATTCTCGTAGTGGTCTAATACTTGGTCACTGTATGGCATATATCTATTTATAAAAAAAGGGGACATATGTCCCCTTTCTCTCTGAACTATTGCGTCTTAGGCAACAGAAACAGTCGCACCTGCTCGAAGTGCTTGGTAGCCAGCAGCTACAACAGCTTTAGAAGCTGTACCCATGCGGTACTTAGAATATACCTGTCCGTCAAACGTACTGGTACGTTTGTTCAGATAAATAGGGTAACCTTCGTTACGAAGCTTAGTTACAACGGCACGAACATTCTTTACACCATAACGTGCAGAGATTTGTTTTGCAGTAAGTTCAACACCTGTTGCAAGTGCTGCTGCAACTTTAGCAGCTTGTGTAGTTTTAGTACTCATATTTTTTACTCTTTCTTTCATTTTAAATAAAGCGAATTAACGCTACCTGACACCAAGTCCATTTGGTGTTTCGTCTTAATCTCAAAGACTCATCAGAGGTATTAGTTATTACTGAGTATGAACTCTGTGTCAAGACCGACATCTTCGTAATGACTGCCTGACTCATAATCTGGATCTTTAAATGGCCCAGATGGTGTTTCAAGTATTCCACAATGAAGACTATAGAACTCACGATTACTTTTATTGTCACCATACTTGTCAACAAAAGTTCCAACATCGTATGTGTAAGCATCTTCTTGCATCTGAAGGATAAGGTCACCCATCTTACTCATATTATATTTCCTTTCTTAATTTTATACCACATATTATACCACAACTAAAAACAAATGTCAAGCGCCATGATAAGCTAATTTAGAATCTATCAAGGTAACGAACTTACCATCATGCGGTTGACCAATCCAAAAACCTCTTTTTCTTTGAACCACACTGTCGCGTTGAACAAGATCAACATCATAATATTTCTTGACCGACTCAATAACAAGGTTTGAAAAAGACAACGGAACTTCAAGTCCGTCTTGCATCTTATCACAAAGTCCTTGAACCCCATACTTATCTTCTAACTCAAAGTTCATACAAACCACATCTTCAGTCATCATCGAATTCACCATAACTTAACCACCTCACTTTTGATTTTAACATATCTTGTTTTTTCTGTTCTTTAATCTTATCCAAGAGATCCTCAAGATCCTTGATGTAAGTATTCATATCTTCATCACTATCAAAGATGTCTTGTTTTTTTATTTGACCAGCTTTAGACATATGTTTCAAGTCTGAAAGATAACTTCCTAACGCTTCGGATATTGTTAACATAGAAAATTTTCCTTACGGATAACTATTATATTCGTCTTCGATTAAAATATCTTCTTTACTCAAAAGCAAATCCACACCATATCTTTCATTGACAACTAGTCTTGAAGTGATAATAGAATGTGGATACTTTTTATAGAGATCATGTAACTCTTTAATCGTATCGGTTTCTTTTTCATGAGAACTCATGAATTTTCCATCGACATGTATTTTATATACTGCTGACATATTTTTCCTCAGATTTTCGAACGCGATTTTTTCGCGTTTTTTTACAACAGGTTTTGAAGAGTTCCGTAAGTTTCACGCAGAGGTTTTTTCTTAGGACTCATTAACTCTTCACAAGAAGTAGTCTTCATGATCCTCACCTTTGCCTGATGCGGAGTCTCGGTTCTTGTTAGATGATAGATGATCTCAAAGAGATCACTCTCAATCGAATCAAAGATCTCTCTTGCAAGATCACGAATAGTTTCCCGATCATTATCTCTCCAAGATTTATCTTCATCAAAGATATACCAAAGAAAGTCTTCTGGAGAAGAATGATAAGCATCTCGTTCCCAACACATTCCTAATAGATCTTTCAAAAGAATTTTTGCGTGATCAACAGTAAGGTTTTCGAGATTGGCGGGATCAACATAATCAAAGTCTTGAAGAAAATCTTGATCATCCTGATACTTATTAATAATCTTGAAACTCGCACTGACCCTACTCGCATAAGTTCGTAGATAAGTATCGAACAACTTTGTATAACGAGGGGAAACATTATCCCACATAAACTCTGAAACAGACAAACAACTCATAATATATTCTCTCATTAATTTAAGCAGATATTATAACACAGTGAAAAGTAAAGTCAACCTTTTTATTCTATAAAACTTTGTTAGCCGATTCGACAACAACCTCATCGATAAGGTCAAAGTCTGGGTCATGATGATCAAATGAGGGGATAGTACAAGTTGACTCACCAACCTCATA
>MDSV01179799.1_pt1 | contig 10196 bp, 9 predicted proteins | sample 810851 | NCBI WGS metagenome assembly MDSV01 (sample SAMN05326640, study PRJNA326480) | marine metagenome | isolation source: seawater | place: Atlantic Ocean: North East | collected 2012
ACGGGCTATACGACTTTTTGCTGCTGAAACATAAGGCATACTGTCAGGATTCTTGTATGCTTTTGTAAAATATACACTTCCGTCAGATCTTAGATGGCCTTTACATGAACGACTAATTACTAAATCTCGAGGTTCGACTTTTCTATCTCTTACATTCTGAATAAGTGAACGAATGTCATCTACTGCTTTTGTTGTATCACCAGCCAAGATTAACTCGAAAGAAGACATCATACATTGAGTAAGTAAAACAAAAGAATCTGACCTCCGAACTTCATATCCTCGAATTAGAAGATCTTCTTCTGGCCATACTACTTGACCAAAATATCTCTTCTTAGCTCCATGACTAAACATGGCCGCTAATGCAGCTTCGAATTCAAGTTCTGCTCCCGATTTGCTAAATCGACGAGCAAGGTCTTTACCGAATCTAACAGTAATTTCTCTAGCATCTTCAAAATCGGAACGTGACTCATCTTTTTCATCTGGAATTTTAGTGGAAATTCCAGGAGGAACTGGAGAACTAATGAAAATCGAATCTGTATCTCCGTAAACAACTCTTTGTTTTTCAGATTCGAGGGTCGATATTACTGACTGGATATTTGATCTAGCCCAAGAGGTAATCGATGCACCGATTTCTGGATGAGTGAACCTGTAAAAAGATGAAGCAAATACTCCATAAAATGAATTCATTAGTATCTTAACCGCATATTGCATCCTGTCATGAAATCTTTCCAGAGAAATATCTCCAGAACTTTTTGCGCTCTTCATTGCATCCTTCTGTTTATCTCTCTCATTCATCAAATCTTGAAGTAATCGAGGGACTAATCCTATTCTATGTGTTCTATCTAGATATGTAGTGCCGTCAGGAGCAATATTCAAACCATCGTTAGGAGCATCAGTAGAATCTATTCTGGTAGTGAAACAAATATTCTGTTCGATCATAATTGAAGGATACATTGACTTGAAATCTAAAACAGCAACCCAAGGATGTAAGCCTGATTCAACATCTTGTACATGTCCACCAGCAATTTGATCTCCTCTGCCAACATTTCGAGTTTGAGGAACTGCGATATTTTCTCTGTCTGCAAGACGGATCATCAATGAATCAATCCATTGACTAGTAGTACCTGATATTGCTCGTTGAAGAGGGATTTTTGAGACTGAAGCTAATGCTTCCTTACTTCTTATAGCGTGGATTGCATCTAAAATTTCGATTGGAAGTATAGTATCCATTATACAATATTTGAGTACTTCATCAGGACGATTCTTCCATTCCTCATCCATCTTACTTGCATCAATTTCCATTTTTCTTAATTCAGGACGATTGGGAAAAAGTAACTCTGCTACAAAACGTAATGATTCTCTTTGAGGACGAAGAGCCATTCGAGCCTCCCACCATGCATCCATGACACAGCGTCCAGGAATACTCCATCTACGAGATTGCCCTCGAGAGGGGAGAGCACGTTTACCATCTCTCAGAGGTCTTCTACTCCATCCAAACAAATCCAGTGAATTTCCTTCATCTGAACCTGCTAAATCAGATCTTCGTTGTTCAATTCTAGGAAGGTCGAAATTGTCGATATTGTAACCAGTAATAATGTCTGGATCTTCATCTTGAATTATTCTAGTTAATCGTGATAGGATTTCTTTCTCAGGGCCATCTATGGCAAATTCTGTTCTTTTCCCTTCTCGATCAATTACCACAGCAGCGCAGAGAATATCTGGACGAATTACGCTAGTTTCCAGATCGAAAGATGCAATTACAAATGGCGTTCTAAACGGTTCTGTCTGAATAATATCATTAACATTACAATGCAGAATCATATCTGTTGGGTAAAGACCTGCTCCGCCAGATTCACGAATGAAATCACCAATTTTACCCCTGTCAGAATCGGAGAATATCGAAACAAATTCTGTAGGAGCTTTTCTTTGAGCCCAAATTACATCTCCTTTAACCTGTATATGAGGACCTAAATCTCTGTCCAAAAAAAGTCGGAGAGGAAAAACGATGTCTGCGCTACTAACAATCCACTCCTTACGCAGTTTATCACGTAATTTGGGTACGATGTTCGGCTGAGTAACATCTACTCTCCAATGCGGAACTTCACCTTTCTCAGACCAGAGTTTTCGTGACTCATGAATTTTAACTACTCGATCATCATTCCTTACATCAGACAACCTCGCTTCCAGCATTGAAGGAGATGGTGCATCAGGTGCAGCTATTACCACATGTGGGGATAATCCTTCAACCAAAATTGTGAGAGAAAAACCTTCTTTAGATCTTGCAAAAAGTTCGATAGTTGTACCTCCATTTTTGGGTATCTGATAAGAAGTATCGATCACACAAACTGATCCCGACCATTGAGGAGAGGGCGCGACCATAAACTTCGATTATTGCGGTCAGTCATGAATGTACCCAGAATTTCTTAATGATTATCTGAGGGAATCGTTCATAGACGAGTTTTGATTCTAATGTTTACCGGACATAGTCCAGTGGGTGAAGATTGAGATGGAGATTGACTGGGATAGCCTGACTTTCTCGTTTACTGCAACCGATGTGATGTATCGTCAAGTTATTCCATCTGGATCAGAATGGGGAGATGGAGAGTTACTTCCCTTCGGAGATATCTCTATCTCTCCTGCTGCTGGAGTTCTAAATTATGGACAAGGTATTTTTGAAGGAATGAAGGCACAAAGATCAGAAGATGGTTCAATAGTTTTGTTTAGACCTAAACAAAATGCTGCTAGGTTTGCTCAAGGGGCAAGTAGGTTAGGAATGCCTCCTGTCCCTGAAGATATCTTCATCAATGCAATAGAATCAGTTGTAAGAGAAAATGAAAGGTGGATTCCTCCAACTGGAAGAGGAGCTTTGTATGTTCGTCCAGTTTTGTGGGGTAGTGGAGCAATTCTAGGAGTAGCTCCTGCACCTGAATTTACTTTCATGGTATTTGTTTCTCCAGTAGGTCCTTACTTCAAGGGAGGAATGAGTCCTATTTCTCTAAAAGTATCTGATGAATTCCACAGAGCAGCCCCTGGTGGTTCAGGAGGCGTAAAGGCAATTGGAAATTATGCTCCTGGTATGATGCCATCAAAAATGGCAAAGAAAGAAGGTTATGCAGAAATTATCTATTTGGATGCTGTTGAACATCGTTTTGTTGAAGAAGTAGGGGCAGCTAACTTTTTCTGCGTAAAAGATAGAGTCATTTACACTCCTGAATTAACTGGAACCATACTACCTGGAATTACTCGAGATAGTATTGTACAATTAGCCAGAGATTCGGGATATATAGTCAATGAAGAAAAAGTTGATGTGGATTTCGCAATGCAAGCAGATGAAGCATTTTGTGCGGGAACAGCAGCTGTGATTTCTCCTATCGGTCGAATAGAACATGGGGACAAAGTTACCGAATATTGTAACGGTGAAGTTGGAAAAATCACTCATGAATTATATCAATCATTATTAGACATACAACTACGTCGTTCGGAAGATAAACACAAATGGATTCATGTTGTCAAGATATGAAATTATCTTCGACCAAACTTCTTCTTTCTTCGTGAAGATTTGATCTGAGGTCCTTTTCTTTGTGAACGAGCTGATTTATCTCCTTTTCTTGGGCCTTTAGCTTTGGATTCCTCTTTCTTTTGTTTTGCATCCTCGTGACTGGCAAATAAACTAGAACCGATGGCTTGCATTAATGCCTCTTTTGATTCTGTTCCAGTTGAATTGAAGGCATCCTTAGATGATACAATCAGAAGGCCTTCACTCAATCTAGGCCTCTTAGGATGAGATTTGTTAGTTACTCTCTTCATCTTTCTAATTCCAAGAGATTTTGCAGCATATGCTAGTTGTTCCAAATTTGGATTTGGGATTGCACAATCTCGATTTACTCGTCGACCTTGACGTCGAGTTAATCTAGAGTCAAAATAGCCTGTCCATATCGAAATCCTCGATGGATCTCCAGCCACAAAATCTACCCCGTAAAACAACCTAGTGGGCTAACCCGTTTGGGTTCTTCGCTCACTCGTCAACAAGAACGCCGCTAATTACACCGTCCATTCCAGGTCGGCTAGTGATTCTAACACGACCAATTGATGTCTCAACAATAGCCCCTTTAGTCAGAATATTTCGTCGGACATAGTTAGGATCTGCAGAGTTTTCAACAACATTTGTCATTTCAACACGTTGTGTCTTTCCTGAAGCGTCGCTTACGTTGATCATCTTCTCACCAAGAACGCGTACAGTGACATTACCACTACGCTTACGGTACACTTTATTTTGAGATTCTTCAGCAATAAATGCGAAAAGTTTCTCACTAGAAATCTCGGTTCTTCGCTTTCCGCGATACCGGTTCGGACGCTTTAGACGAGCACCCGAAGGCTTGCGTCTAGAGATGCCGTGCCACTGTGCCACTCTTGTCGCCTCCGTTTTTGGCCGACCCACTCTCCTTATTTGAAAGAAGCGCCCAAATCAGATTCCTCAGAAGTTACAACTTTGGCCTCAAAATTAGTAATACAAGTATTATTTTTCCATAAACTGGCCACCAATCTGTCTCCAGGAAACAAAGGACCTACGCCCTTTGGAGAACCGGTGAAGATAATATCGCCGGGTTCAGGAATAAAACGAGAATGAATAGCTACGAATAAATCATCTAAGTTGTGAACCATATTGGAAATATTGCCATGTTGTCTAATCTCTCCATTTACTTCTAATTTTATCTCGTATGAAATCGGTTCATAAGGAACTAACTTACTGTGAGGGCCTGACATTGGAAATGCCTTGGCATCAGTCCATGGCATACCTTCTGATTTAGCTATCTCTTGAGCACTTCTGTTGGTAAGATCTAATCCTACTCCACAGCCATCGGGTCTACCATCTCTTCCAATTCTAACAACAAACTCAACTTCATAATGCAAAACAGAATTGACTCCAGGATGGATGATTGTGTGAAGTCCATCTACTTGCAATATACTACTTGGAGGCATTAGGAAAAACATAGGAGAGGGTGGTGGCTTAGCACCCATTTCTTTAGCGTGATCTCGAAAATTTCGAAGGACTCCCCATCCTACCGGCATAAACCTCCGAAACAGAAGGTGGCCTTCATGGGTTCGGCTTAGACGGGAACTTGATGGAGTAGTTGCATATCCAAAGGGATGTGGCCGCAAGGAAAGTGAAGAAGAGAAAGCCGGTACGAATCAAAGTGGTTCGTAAATTGGTTGAACGTATTCAAGAAGATTTTGATATAGAAGATAACTTGGATGGGGCATTTCTAGAAATTGCAGAATTTGGAGATATACAATTGCTTCTCGCTGACAAAGATCCAATAGTTATGACATTAAAGCGACCTGAGGATCTAGGAATTGAAGAAGAAATCACATTTCCAACGTTGAGAGGGATATTAAGATGGGATCTAGGGAAAAGATGGTGTGCTGTAGATAGAGGAGCTATTCCGTTTCTAATGAATGGAGCAGATTGTATGGCTGCAGGAATTCAAATTGTAGATCCAATTATCGAACGTGGAGATTTAGTATGGGTTAGAGACGAAGAACATGGTAAACCAATTGCTATTGGATGGGCGTTAATGGATGCAGAAACAATGGATAAATCAACTAAGGGTAAATCAATTAGAACTATTCACTGGATCGGTGACGATTTATGGTCAATTGATAAATAATTACATCAGTATTGAATAGGATAAGGGATGTCCAGTAAATATGAGAACTAGGATAGCCCTCTCAATTTCTATTCTTATCTTTGCATCCACGGTTGTATGTGCAGCAGGTGGCGGTGGTGAGAATCAAGTTACTGATATACAAAACTCTGATATTTCAGAAGTAACATTTCCAGAAGTTTTCTATGGAAATCAAAATTTTCAAATTAGTGTTCAATTAGATGATGAGTCAAATATCTCATCAATTCAAATCTGGACCCAAATTTGTGTAAATAGTGGGCTGTGTTATCCGCCAAATCCGCAAGATATGGTGAAAGACAATGCTACTGGGATTTGGACTGTTGAAGTAGAGCCGATTGATGATCAAACATATGTAAATTGGTATTTTGATTTAGCCGAAGGAGAAAATAAGACTAGAATTCCAGATACTGGGTGGGGATGGAAAGTTTGGTCCGATTGCTGGTTTGATAGTGAAAAATGGGGTGGAGAAAATTATGACCAAGAAGGAGGAGTCTGTGGTGAGATTGAGACTACTCCTACAATTGGAATCGTGGGTATAACCATGAGTATCTTAATTGCCGCTGCAGTCATTCAACGTCGTTAATTTTTGAATGTTCAACAAATCGGGAAAGACAGCGTCTTGCTTCAATTCCCCATGCTTGAATTTTCACATTCCCAGATAATCCATCATCCGATAAATTCCCTTCAGTGAGTCCCGGTGAAGCTAGATCACTTGGAACAAAAGGAAGGCGGATTAAATGATTAAATGTAAGGCTGACACCATTATCTTCAATTTTGACTACTAATCCAGAAATTTGAATTTCTCTCTTTTGGCTATAATCAAATGTTTGATTTAACGAACGTAAATGCCTCAATACTGCATCAAAGATTTCTTCAGGAGGGCTTTTTGCTTGAGATATCTCATCTTCTACATCAGAAGCTGGGCCATATGTGGATAAAAATGGTAAATCTATTTCATTTTGAGCCATTAAATCATCAAGACCTCTACTAAGACCTCTTTTTTCATCATTCATTATTCAGCCCTCCAGGAAACCATAATGCTTCTAGTTCTGAAGAAAGAAGTGAATAATCCTGACCACCATGGCTTTGAGGTGCATGAAATTGAATTGGTACTCCTTGACTTGGAGATTCAGCAAGACGAATATTTCGTCTAATAGGCGGCTCTAAAACTAAGTCTCCAAAAGTTTCTCGAAGATGGCCAGCTACCTGTGTATTCAGTAGAGTAGGAGAGTGCATAGTCATGATTACTGCATCTACTCCAAGTGAATTATTCAGTAATCTTCGAACTTCCTGAATTGTTCCCATCAATAATGCTACTCCTTCTAGTGCTAAATATTCTGTCTGAACTGGAATTAAAATCCCATCAGAAGCAGTCAATGCATTAACAGAAACAATACTCATTGATGGAGCAGTATCGATTAGTATCAAATCATAATGTGGTCGAAGAGTTGCTAATGCTTCTACTAATCGTCTCTCTCTTCCTAGTTGAGCAGACAATGATTCTTCAACACCGACTAAGTTATGATCTCCTACAATGAGATGTAAGCCTTCAACGGCAGTTGCATGTCTTGCTTGAATAGAAATGCTGGGAGTAAGTATGACATCCTTGGTTGTAATTTTCGTTTTAGACTTATCAATGCCCAAACCCGATGCACAATTTCCTTGTGCATCGCAATCGACAACAAGGACTCTAGCACCTCTCATAGCTAGATGAGTTGCAATATTAATTACCGATGTTGTCTTACCTACACCTCCTTTTTGATTTGTGACTGTAACTATTCTCGCTAATCCTTGTTTAGTGGGTAGAGAATGAGGGATATCGAATAATCTACGTGGTTTAGCATCAGTATCAGTAATGTCACTAGAAAGAGGATGTTCTATCTCAACAAATGAAACATCATGAATCAAATGATCGTCTATCGAATTATCAATTCTTGAAGAAAATGAGTCATTCAATTCCTCGCCCATCGAACCATCTCAAAGCCAAGGGGTGTTCAACATGACGCTCAATAAATCTTTGAAAACTAAATTTGAAGTGAATTTTCATGCAACCGTGGTATGAATCCATCCAATTATACGACCTCTTTCAGCATCTATTGCAAGATCATAATTGTGTTCAGCAGATCCATCGGTCCAACTCCTAGATGCTGTAAATCCAACCTCACCTTGATCAATACTTTGTTGACTAGTTAAAATATCCAATAAATCAGAGCTAGTAGTCGCTAGCAAAATTGCACCAACTGTAACATCAGAATTCAATCCTTGACCAAGTCCCAAGATAGAACCTGGCTCATCTGAACCATCCATCTCTAGCATTCTAGTTTCTAATGTAGAAAGAGATAATGTTTCAGGAATTGCATTTAGATTATATCCAGGAGAATCTGAAGGAGAAATTGTTCCATCACTAATGACTTCACAAGATTGTTCGGAAGTTCCCTTCACTTCAGTCCATCCTGCATCGTCTTGAGGATCGACCCAACTCAAGTTCCAAATCTCTCCATTTTCCTGTCTATGATTTACTTTCCACAAATAGCCATCATTATTTATTGCTGAACGAACTCCACTAGGTGAAGATGAATTCATTAAACATTCAACGGCTTCTTCTATTGTGAATTCTCTAATTATTGATTCATCTGAAATATGATTCGTCCATTGCGATTGGCTAGAAGGAATGTCTTCTCCAGGTCCCGGTCTACCTGAATATAATATTCCCCAATCAATAGGTCGCTCTCCTTGAGTAAATGATGTTCCACTCAATTTGTAGGCAATTATCAATTGTCCTTCAGGGACTGTTAATTCCAATGCTGCTGATTCGATTGTTCCGCAGTCATTGGACTTTCTATTTTTATTGATTAAGATGTCAACATGTTGTTCTACAGGCCACGGATTACCTTCTATAATCTGTAATGACATTCTTGCATGACCTAGACATGCATTGATTGATGGTTGTTCCAAATCAATAGGAATAACCAACTGTCCATTTACCCTTAGAGAATCCTTAACCTCAAAATTCCATCCATTTACTTCCCCAGTTACGCCGGGTTCAATCAAAGTCGTACCAAAAGAATCGAACAAGTCCATAGGAATTGCAGGTTGTAAGAGAAATGGCAATATTCCATCAATGGCAGATACTCCTGTACCTCCGAATGAAACTGCATCTACTCGGGTCTGATCATTATCAGGAGTTCGGAAATCTAGTGATGAAACTGATTGGATTGTTGTTTCTTCAGTTAATTCTTCCCAAGAAATTGACTCGATTGCTACAGAATTACTATTCATTTCCCATTGCAAACTATTGCTACATTTGCTTCCATCAGTAGTCCATGTTCTACCACTTAAATCCACATTCAGATCGTAAGATAAGCTTCTTTCTGCAGATAAATGAATACGACCATATCCGTCAATTGACTCAGCAGAACCAGAATAAATTTGATCATTGGTATTCGTAATCTCAGAAGAGGGAGCATTACGAAAAGACATCGATCCTGTGCCACTCATTGCAACCTCTAAATCACCACATGCTTTTTCTAGAGCATCACCTGTATTTTCCCTCAATAATTCAACCATCTCTTCTCCTGTAGCAGAAATTTGGCCATCAGTCATTGTAAATGACATTGTATCGCCATATCTTGAAGGCTCAGTTGTGAAAGATTGTTGATCTTGTACCCATGTCCACCAATATCCTCCTCCTGCTACAACAGCACCAAGTAGAATTATTCCCAAAACAACAGCTTTACGGGGTTTACCAGCATGAATTTTGATCTCTATCATAGGTTCAGACTTCTTGGACGTAGGTTCTCGTACCTTCAAAGATGGTGTTTCAGGAATTTGGTCGTCTTCGACCAAAACCGCATCTAGTATTGTTGCTTCCATTATCTCTATTTTTTCATCAGAAGAAGTTGAAGAGGATGCTTTAGAAATTTCAAGCTCATCATCAAAATTTTCTTCATCTTCGAGAATTAGAAATTCCTCTTCTTCATCAAGTGAAAATGAATTTTCTAATAATCGATCAATTAAATCGGATTTTTTACCTGATTTCGATAGACTGTTCTCTTCAAGTAAAATTTTCAACTGGGCGACAGTCATCGATTCAAGTTCGTCACGATCCACGTACTGCACCTCCGTACATGCTGATGTCATCACGCGTCGCTATCAAACCGTTGCACTACAGGTGCAAAACAATGCGTTTTCTTTCAAAATTATCAGTTGCCGCGCATTTGAGCAATTTGCTCATGAGTCCAACCTGCGGCTAGTAATTGCTCATCAGTATATTCAGAGGCTCCTGTTTCTGACTCAGTAGTTGTTTTATCTGGATTCTCAACAGAATCTACTTCCTCATTCTGTACATCAATTGTGTCATCTTGGGATGGAGTCGCATCTGAATCTTGGTCATCAACTCCTTCAGAACCCGTTGACAAATCCATGCCCATTGCCCTTTCAGCCTCCGCAGCATCCATAACTTGTTCTTCAGTAGATTTAGAGGATGATTCAGGGAATCTCAATTGCTTG
>MDSV01200699.1_pt1 | contig 10196 bp, 12 predicted proteins | sample 810851 | NCBI WGS metagenome assembly MDSV01 (sample SAMN05326640, study PRJNA326480) | marine metagenome | isolation source: seawater | place: Atlantic Ocean: North East | collected 2012
ACAGTTGAAAGCATATGTCAAAAACTATCAAATGATAAAGTATTCATTCAACCTGTTAATTATAATTCTAAAAATCAGGTAGTAATAGCTGGACATAAATCATTAATAGAGAGTTGTGAGTCAGAATTTAAAGCTCACGGCATCAAAAGAGTCATTATCTTGCCTGTTAGTGTAGCTGCTCATTCATCTATAATGAACTCTTGTTCAGATAAATTATATAAAGTATTGAATAACATAGATATAACAGAAAATAATGCCTTATTCCCAATTTTACATAATACAGATGCTTCGATAAAAAATAGTAAAGTTGATATAATTAATTCTTTGTGTGCTCAAGTATGCAATCCTGTATTATGGGAAAAAACGATTATAAAAATGTTTGATGATAAAATAAGCAATTATATAGAAATAGGCCCAGGAAAGGTCCTTGCTGGGTTAAATAATAAAATACTAGCTGGAAAAGATGGAGTTTTAACCTCATCTATAGATAAATATGAAGCCATATCTGAATTGGCTAGGAAATATGATGACTGAGTCTAAAATAGCATTAATCACAGGTGCAAACAGGGGTATTGGCAAGAGCATATTGCAATTACTAGCCAATAATGGTTTTACGGTAGTTGGCACATCACGATCTTCAGAAGGTGTGACTGAAATAGAAAAAACTCTATCAGATATCAAAGGCGTTGGATGTGGAATGGTGTTTGACGTGACAGATAAAAATGCTGTTGAAGCTTTAAATATAGAGATAAAAAATAAGTATGGGAATATTTCTGTATTAATAAATAATGCGGGCATAACAATGGATAATCTTTTGATTAGAATGAGTGAAGACGAATGGAACACAGTTATAGAGACAAACTTGACCTCGATTTATCGTGTAACTAAGCAATTTGTCAAAGACATGATGAAAGATAGATATGGAAGAGTTATAAATATTGGATCTGTAGTTGGAATTAGCGGAAATGCTGGTCAAACTAATTACTCGGCTACAAAATCTGCGCTACTTGGATTTACTAAATCTCTAGCGAAAGAGGTAGCTAGTAGAAATATAACAGTAAATACTGTGTCACCTGGATTCATTGATACAGATATGACTAAAAAATTAAAAGATTCTCAAAAGGAAGCTCTTATTAAGTCAATTCCGCTCGGAAGAATGGGGTTAGCGTCTGAATTAGCTGATGTAGTAGGGTTTTTAGCTTCTGACAAAGCTTCTTATGTTACGGGTGAAAATATTAATGTAAATGGCGGGTTATATATGTGAAAACAAGTCATTTTCTTGTAGAATGTTTGTAAATATCATCAGAGTAAAAATAAATATAAAGGAGACAAAGAAACATGAGTAATATAGATGAGCGAGTAAAAAGTGTTGTCGTTAAACAACTAGGGGTAAAAGAGGAAGATGTTAAAAATGAATCAAAATTTATTGATGACTTAGGTGCTGACTCTTTAGATACTGTGGAATTAGTGATGGGTCTTGAAGAAGAATTCGACACTGAAATTCCAGATGAAGAAGCCGAAAAGATTACAACCGTCCAGCAAGCAATAGATTACGTTAATAAAAATTTATAATTTGTAACATGCAGAAAAGAAGAGTAGTAGTTACTGGATTAGGCTGTATTTCACCAGTTGGTAATACGGTTAATGACCTTTGGTCAGCTCTCAATACAGGAAAATCTGGTGTTGAGCCCATTACAGTATTTGATGCTTCTGATATGCCTGTGAAATTCTCTGCTCCCATTAGAGACTTTGATGCCGAAAAATATTTTGATGTAAAAGAACAACGTAAACTAGATCTTTTTATGCAATATGGAATGGCGGCAGGAATAGATGCTATAGCTGACTCCGGGCTTGATGGCGCTGAATTAGACCTTGAAAGAATAGGTGTTGCTATAGGCTCAGGAATTGGCGGTTTACCTAGTATTGAAAAAACTCATAATACTTTTTTGAAATCTGGGGCAAAAAGAATTTCTCCATTCTTTATACCAGCAACAATTATAAATATGATTTCTGGAAACTTATCGATTAAATATGGGTATAAGGGTCCAAATTTATCAATTGTGACAGCTTGTACTACCGGCACGCATAATATTGGAGAAGGCTTTAGGCAAATCCAATATTCTCATGCAGATTTAATGATATGTGGTGGAGCTGAGATGGCGACAACGCCCCTTGGTATAGGAGGATTTGCGGCAGCAAGAGCTTTATCAACCAGAAACGATGAGCCAACAAGAGCTAGTAGACCATGGGACGTAGATAGAGATGGATTTGTTTTAGGTGATGGTGCTGGTGTTTTAGTATTAGAAGAGTTGGAGCATGCAAAAAGAAGAGGCGCAAAAATATATGCTGAGATATCGGGTTATGGAATGAGTGCAGATGCATATCATATGACCTTACCATCAGAGACTGGAGAAGGCGCCCAAAGAAGCATGAGGAATGCCATTAAAGATGCTGACTTGAGCGTTGAAGACGTAAATTATATTAACGCGCATGGAACCTCAACCCCAGCAGGGGATATAGTTGAAGCTAAGGCTGTTAAATCTTTGTTTGGTAGTCACTCAAAAAATATTATCGTAAATTCTACGAAGTCTATGATCGGACATCTTTTAGGGGCCGCAGGTGGCGTTGAAGCTATTGTCACAGTAATGTCTTTAAAAGAACAAACAGTTCATCAAACTATAAATGTTGATAATCAAGATCCGGAATGCGATTTAGATTTTAATATTGACTGTTCTAAAAAAATGGATATCAAACATGCCTTAACTAACTCTTTTGGGTTTGGCGGAACTAATGGCTCCATTATTTTTTCAAAATATGATTAAACAATTGAATGACTCATTCTAAATTTAATATCTTCATCAATCCAAAGAATATATCCGTAAATGATAGGGGCTTTAATTATGGAGATGGTTTGTTTGAAACTATTCTAGTTAAAGACTCAAAGGTTAAATATTTTAGAGATCATATTGATAGACTTTATGCTGGGTGTCATATATTAAATATAAATAAACCAAGTCGATCTATTCTTCTTGACTCCATCAAGAAAGCTATCGGCAAAAATAAAGACTGTATAATAAAAATAATATTATCACGTGGTTGTAGTGTATTAGGCTATAAATTTGCAAAAGATATCAAGCATAACTTATATTTAATAAAGAGCCAGAAAGTTCCACAATCTTCTAGAGAAGCAACAGTGAAATTAAAATTTTCAAATTATAGAATATTTGAAAATAGTTTTTTGTCTAAAATTAAACATCTTAATAGAATTGATCAATGTTTAATTGCGAACGATTATAATCACAAAAGAAATATCAATGATCTTGTCGTAACATATAAAAAAAATATTATTGAAACAATGTCATCAAATATATTTTTTATAAAAGTCATTAATTCTAAGCCAATTTTTGCTACACCAAAAATTAGCAAATTTGGAATTGATGGCATCATGAAAAATCAAATAATAAAACATCTTAGGAAGAATAAATATAAGATTATAGAAAAAGATATCAGTATTAGAGACTTAAAAAATTATCAAATATCTTTTAAAGTTAATTCAATTCAAGGCCTGGTTTTCATTGATCAAATTGAAAATAATAAATTTTCTCATGATCAGATCATATATAATATACTAAAGAAATTTATATATTAGTTTATGGCTATAGGAAAGTTCATCATATTTGAAGGTAATGAGGGTACTGGCAAATCTACTCATATAACTTTTGCTGCAGATTATCTTAATAAATCCAACATTGATTGCATAATCACTCGTGAGCCAGGAGGTACATCATTTGGGGAGTCAGTTAGAGATATCTTATTGGATCCTGATTCTAGCTTAGATTCAGTCTCAGAAGCTGTATTATTCTATGCATCAAGGGTTTACAATTATAATCATGTTATTTTAAAAGCCTTACGTGAGAATAAGTATGTAATTTGCGATAGATTCCATTATTCGACATTAGTATACCAAGGCATTGCTCAAAATAATAATGATGTAATTGAGTTACATAAAGTCCTGGACCCATACTTTTCTAAAAATATTTCTCTAATTTTTCATTTAGATGCATCAATTGAAACATGTTATTCAAGGATTAATGAAAGAGAAATCTCTGATAAATTTGAAAAACAAGGCAAAGATTTACTAATTAAAATCAAGTCAGCTTATCTAGATACATTTAAGAAAAATTCAAAAGTAGTAAATATCTCTACTGATGCCGAAAAAGATAAAGTTCAGAAAAGTATAAAAGGTCATTTAGATAGGCTTATAGATGAGTAATATAGATAAAAATTATAAACAATTCCGCGAACAATATGATTTTAAAAAAAGGAACTATAATATAATAATTCATTCTTTTAATGCTACTGGTAAATATGCTTTCATCAAGCATGTTATAAAAAAATACTATGAATCAAATAACCTAAAATATCCAAATAGTATTACATTGAATCCTGATATATTTTATCTATCTTTGCCTTTATTTAATAAATCAGGAAAGTTTGAGCGAAATATTACCAATGATGAAAGACTATTATATGAATTTGGTTTTGAAGATAAGTTTGATAATTGTAGAGTAGGAACAGATATATCAATTGACCAAATAAGAGATCTAAAAGAATTTACAAATATATCGGCAAGATATAAGCATAAATTTATAATTATTAATAATTGTGATCGTTTAAATAATCAATCCTCAGCAGCATTATTAAAAACCTTGGAAGAAACAAATTCTCCTTCTATTTTTTTGCTACTAGCATCAGAGTTAGAGTCCGTTAAAGATACCATCAAGAGTAGATGTCATAGTTTCAAATATATGAATGATGACTATCAAAACAAGTACGACTCTCATTTTATTTTTTATATGTCCTCCAAGCCAGGCTTAAAAAGTATAGATGATGAATATAAATATCTTGAGAATTATAATTTATTTGAAAATGAACTATCAGAGTTATACAAAAAAAAGATTAATCCATTAAGTTTATCTGCAGATTGGATGGAGAGAGGATCGCTTTGTATTGATTATTTGTTATCATTATTTTATGTTTTAATGAAAGGATTTAAATTAGATGATTCTAGCAATATTAAAAATGTTTATACCTCATTATCGGATAAAATTCCAATAAATAGTTCAAGAGCCATAGCGATCATTAGAGTCCTCTATGACTTTAAAATAGACGTAAAAGGAAATCTCAATAAAAAATTTTTATACGATAACTTATTAATTGTGTTAAATAAGGAATTATACTAACATCGCCTTATGAAATCAGATTCTAGTAAAAAAATTATTCAAATGTTTAGGCATACTAATGCTTCAGCAATAACGCTTAAGGTATCGGATAAGTTTGACCTCATCAGAGGAGGGCGGTTATCTGACCTTAGTATTGCCTATGAAACATGGGGTTCTTTGAATAGTGATAAATCTAATGTAATTGTAATATTCACTGGTTTATCTGCAAGTTCTCATGTTACTTCTTCCTCCACTGATCAAACTCCTGGATGGTGGGAATCTGTTGTAGGTAAAGAGAAGGCAATTAACACAAAAGATCATTATGTGATATGTGTTAATACTCTTGGTAGTTGCTTTGGATCCACTAGCCCAGTATCAATTAATAAGAAAACTAATGAGCCATACAGACTTACTTTTCCTGAGCTCACAGTTGAAGATATGGCTAATGCAACATCATTGCTTTTAAAGAAATTAGGCATAGATTCTATCAAGATACTAGTTGGCCCATCTCTTGGTGGGATGAAAGCATTAGCTTTTTCGATTCTGCATAATAAGACAGTTAAAAATCTTATCTTAATATCATCTGCAACCCAAGCCTTGCCTTATGCGATTGCCCTTAGGTCTTTACAAAGAGAAGTAATAAGAAAAGATCCGTTATGGAATAATGGTTTTTATTCATATGAAAATCCACCTCTGAATGGGGTTAGAATTGCAAGAAAAATCGGAATGGCATCTTATAGATCAGCCTCTGAATGGACTCAAAGATTTGGAAGAAAAAGATCTGATGATAATAAACTTAATCAAAATACCTTTGGAATAGAGAATACAAGTTTTGAATTTGAAATAGAATCTTACTTAGAGCATCAAGCTGTTAAATTCCAAAATATTTTTGATGCTAATTGCTATCTATATTTATCAAGAGCAATGGATTGGTTTGATGTGGCTAAACATGGCGAGTCTACATTAGATGCTATTTCTAAAACTAATATTGATAAAGCTCTCGTGCTTGGAGTAGGAACAGATGTTTTATTTCCACCTCAACAACAAAAAGAGATTGCAGAATTATTATCATTATCAAATACGATAGTTGAGTACAAAGAGCTTGACTGTATACAAGGTCATGATTCATTTCTTGTTGATACGACGACTTTCGCCAAGGAAATATCAAAGTTTATAAAATCTTTATGAAATATTTTTTAGTTTATCTTACCCTAATATTTATTCCATCGATTAATTTAAATGCAGATGAATACATAGGATTGGTAACAAGAGTTGTTGATGGTGATAGTATTGAAGTTAATCAAGATAATGTTATTAATAAGATTAGGCTGTCATATATTGATGCACCTGAAATTAGACAGAGCTATGGCGAGAAGTCAAAAGCTTATCTTAAGAAGATATTACTAAATAAAAAAGTAATAGTTTCTCCAAAAAAATATAAAGACAGGTATGGTAGGTTCTTAGCTGAAATATATATACATAATGACAATGAAGCTATATACATAAATGCCAAAATGATTAAGAGTGGAAATGCTTGGGTATATAAATCATATAGATCAAACTCATATCTTATAAATTTAGAGAATCATGCTAAGATTAATAATAAAGGTCTATGGAGTAATAATGATCCCATGGAGCCCTGGTTATATAGGAAAAAATATAGGTATTAACAATATGATTCATAAATTATCTCTATATCTCATCATAGTAATGTTCATTTCATCATGCGCGACACCAAAAGCATTAGATGTCATTCAAGCTAATGATGAAATAATGTCATGCAATGAATTGAGACTAGCCTATGAAAAGGCTGATGCCAGTGAAGATGAAGCTCATGCTAATAAAGGGCTTACAAATGAAAATATCTTATCGGGGTTATTTTTCTTCCCAGCATACTTTGTTACATATGGATCATCTATTCATGCTGAATATAATGCTTCTGAGAGAAAGGAACATTTACTCAAAATATATAAGAAAAAAAATTGTGCCGAGCCCAGAGGCGTGGAATATCAGAAAGCGGTTTCTAATGCATTAGTCAAGCTAGAAAAGCTCAAGATAAGATATATTAAAGGTGTTATAGATAAAGAGAGTTATCTTGATATGAGACGTAAAATATTATTAGAGTTCTAATGTTGAATGGATATGGAAAATAAATTGGAGTTTATATGGAAGACTTAAACTTTTGGTATCCAGCACTATTATTCCCAGCAATACCATTAATGATGATTACTTATGGTAATCGGTATAGCTCTTTGAGTAAGTTAATACGCGATTTACATGACAAAGCTTTACTTAATGAAAATGATAACTATAGCAAAGATAAATTGACTGAGCAGATAGTATTATTGACGGATAGATTATTTTTGGTCAAATCTATGCAAACTTTAGCAGGACTGTCATTTATTGCTAACCTATTAACAATATTTTTTAGATATATAAATATTCCATCTGTTGCTTTCAGTTTATTTGGTGTGGCAACAATATTGCTGGGCGGATCAATATTCTTATTTGTAATAGAAATACAAAAATCATCAACAGCCTTATCTAAATACATCAGTGATATTCAGCGTAAACAATAGGTCTATTTGAGTATTTGATGACGATTTTTTAGATATAAAATAAATGCTATTATTTCATAAAAAATATGAAAAATATGAAATACTAGCGGAAGATTTAAAAAATAACTTAATACTTTATATCTAGGCATATTTTTCCAGACTATAATAAAAGCTCTTGCCCCCGCATAAACTTTATTATTCTCTATGACATGAAGTCTTCTAATTAACTCTTTTGGGGTTTTTTTTAAAATATCAAGATCTTCCGAAGGAACGCTTACATCTACCCAATTAAAACATGCAATATTTTTCTTCTTATAGTGAGAGATTTCAAAATTACATATCGCACATTTTTGATTATAGTATACCTTTATCATCTTTTTATTATCATTCTTCCTGAGTAGTCAATACGATGCAACAAAGGATTTTCATTTATACTTTTAAAATATTCATCTACAGCTTTTCTTGCACCTTTAAAATGCCCATAGTCATCAATTATTAGAACTCCGCCAATTACAAGGAGAGGGTAGAGTATCTCTAATTCAATTTTTGTAGATTCATACCAATCTGTATCAAGTCTGAGCATGGCTATAGACTTAGGTGTGCTTGATATCAATGTATCTTCAACTCTTCCTTTTATATACTTGATATTCTTTTTGTCATATCCCGTGGAATCCATATTTTTGATCACAAGGTCTTTAGGCGCATATGCCCACATATTGAGTTTATCGGTTGTTTTGTCTATATTTTTTAATAATTCCATGCCTTTTAGATTAGTTTCAACTTCAACATCTTCATTTGTTGGATCTGTCATGCCATCAAAAGTATCATATAGCCAAATTTCCTTATTAAGTTGATTCATTTCCATGAGAGTTTTGGCGATCATCATGCAGGAGCCACCTTTCCAGACACCACATTCAACATATGAGCCATTTAGGTTATTTTTCACAGTATATTGAATAGCAGTCTTCAGAGCAAAAATCCTCTCAATACTTGTCATGGTATATGGCTCTACAAATTGATAATCTTCAATAAATTTTTTAGTATAATCAATAGGATAAACATCCTTATTAATTCTTGATATCTTATAACCGGACTTTTGCAATAGACTTTTTATAATTTTTTTCATAATCGTGTGTTTTTCTCAATAAAACTTTCTGCATATTTAAAAAGAGCTTTTTTCTTTTCTATGTCCATTTTACTAAGTATTACTGCCATCATACTCAATCTTGGATTAGATTTGAAAAAATCTATGTGCTTTTCAATAAATCGCCAATATAAACCATCTAATATGTTGCACCATTCACCTTTTTTAAAATTCATCATTTTTAGTATATAATTTGACCCGCAGAGATATGGTTTGGTAGCCATTATACCTCCATCGGCAAATAAACCCATACTATATATATTTGGAGTCATTACCCAGTCAGATGAGTCTATATACATCTCCATGAACCAGTCGTAGACATGTTTTGGATGAATCTCGCATAGGTTCATAATATTTGCCTGTATCATCAATCTTTCTATATGATGAGCATACGAGTGCTTTAATGTGCTCTTAATACTATAATCTAATGGCAATATACCTGTAGAACCGTTATACCATGATTCACACATTTTTCTTCTGTTATCGAAGAAATTTGAATCAGCCATCAGCTCTCCATCTTCCTGATATATTCCTCTCATAAATTCTCTCCAGCCTATAATCTGCCTAATATATCCTTCATATGAATTTATATTTATATTCATAGTATTCATCAACTTATCGAGGATATCTTTAGGGGTTATTAAACCTATATTTAGGAGAGGGCTTAGTATAGAGTGAAACCAAAAAGGTGATCGATCATCGACAGAATCTTCATAATCACCAAATTTACCGAGTTTAGTTGAAATGAAATGATCAAGCAGGTTTAAAGCGGATTTTCGTGTAGTAGGGCAATTAAATGTTTCAGTATTACCATAATTAGATGAAAATATACTGTCCACAATCTTCTTGATATCTTTTGTGTGATGAGTATCTTTGAATCTCATGTCCTTAGGCACAGATATATCTTTGGGAATTTTTTTACGGTTATCTTTGTCATGAGACCATTTTCCGCCAGATGGCTTTCCATCTTCAATCAAAATATTTAGTTTGCGTCTTTGTTCAATATAAAAACTTGCCATTTTATACTTTGGGAGTTTTAGGCTAGGTGGTGAGAGCTTTCTAAAATCAGCCCGATTTGTTAAAAACATTGGTGATTCTATAAAATTGACTACAATATTATCCTTTTTGAGCTTTTTTATGTCACTCTCAAACCATTTATCCTCTATTTCAAAAAAACTTATTTCTTGAATTTTATTTTTCTGTAAATATCTATTTAACATATCTCTATAACTATCTGTTATATCTGGATTTAATTCTTCATAATGTACTACA
>MDSV01091765.1_pt1 | contig 10195 bp, 9 predicted proteins | sample 810851 | NCBI WGS metagenome assembly MDSV01 (sample SAMN05326640, study PRJNA326480) | marine metagenome | isolation source: seawater | place: Atlantic Ocean: North East | collected 2012
CCTAAATGTCAACATTAGATAATCCAAAAGCTTTGTTTCAAAGTAGTTGCTCTACTAATTCTGAACCTTACGCACTGCAAAATATTGGGGATATGATGTCACCAGAATTTAGTGAAAATTGTATTATCATCGTAGATCCATCAATGCCAGTTCATCATAAAGCCTATGTAATTATTGACTATAATCATGAACTTTATTTTCGTCAATATTTTGAAGAAAATGGAAGAAAAACATTAAGATGTTTAAACTCTTCATATACTGAAATTGAATTAATCAACGACTTTGAAGTTCGTGGATGCATTACTCAACAAAAACAAAGAAAACAGAAGTCACTTCATTATTATCTTCCTAATGAATTTACTGGTGAAATTGAATTTAACCAAAAAGGTATAGAGAAAATTAACTAATATATCCAAGCCTAAGTCATCCAGATAAGATGAGCCATTCTACCCGAGTTAATTCCATCTCTTCTATATGAAAAAAAATCATTTGATTCTTGAAAAGTGCACCTTTCTCCTCCAGAAATTGACTTTATTTGAAAACCCTCAAGAATCACTTTAGCTGCATCATATAAATCAAGATAATTTTTATCACTTTTAAATTTAAAAGAACGTTCAAAATTATTATTTTTGGACAAATAGAGCCTCAAAACTTCATCACCGACTTCAAAAAAGTCCTTTGAGATTGCTGGACCAAGATGAACCACTAGATTATCACCATCTGAATTGAAAGATCTGATTAAATTTTCAATAACCCCAGAAATTAATCCTCTCCATCCAGCATGAGCAATACCAATCATTGAGCCATCTTTTTTACTGACAAAAACTGGCAGGCAATCAGCAGTCATAATTCCACAAACAACTTTTAATTTAGAGGTATAAGATGCATCGGCCTCCACTATTGATTCTATTGATGATGCATCTACACAAATTGAAGAGTGAGTTTGATTTATCCATACTGGATCAGACGGTAAACCATAATATCTTTTAAGTAATTTTCGGTTATCTAAAACATTTTCTGATATATCATTAACATGAAGCGCTAAATTGAAATTCTTGAAGTTGCCTGAACTTTTACCTCCATTAATGAATCTTTGAGTTGAGATAAATTCTACATTTTTAGGAAAGAAGTTCACTTTTATTTTTTATCAATTAATGAATCAAAGTTACTAAGAATATCTAAAAGCCCACTCATGTCTTTTGGAAGTTCAATTCTCCATGTCATTGATTTACCAGTTTCTGGGTGTATTAAACTTAATTTTTTTGAATGTAAAGCCTGTCTTTTAAATGATTGAAGCGCATCCTTTAATTCTTGACTGGCTTTTTTTGGAAATTGAATTCTCCCTCCATAAATTGGATCCCCAATTAAAGGATATCCAATATGAGAGAGATGAACACGTATTTGATGAGTTCTTCCAGTCTCAAGGTTAACTTTAACATGTGTATGGTTAGCATATCGATTGATGATCCTAAAATGAGTAACTGCCTCTTTTCCATTATTTCTTACTGCCTGTTTAATTCTGTCTTTAGGGTCTCTTCCAATTGGGTTATTAACTGTACCACCTGAAATCATATTTCCATATACAATAGCTGAATATTCGCGCTCAATAGAGTGACTTTGAAGTTGCTCTACGAGACACTTTTGTGACTTTGGATTTTTAGCCACTGTCATTAAGCCCGAGGTATTTTTATCTAACCTATGAACTATACCTGCTCTATCCAATTTCGAAAAATCAGAATTGTAGTGAAGTAGAGCATTTGCTAGAGTTCCATCCCAATTTCCAGCCCCGGGATGGGTCACAAGTCCGTAAGGCTTATTTATTACTATAATATCATCATCCTCATAAACAATATCTAATGGAATATTCTCTGCAACCCATTTGATATTATCATTTAGCTTTAAAGTTAAACAAATAACTTCTGCGCCATTAGCTTTATCCTTTGGCTTAAATTTTTGCCCATCAATTAAAGCATCTCCAGCTTTAATCCATGAAGCAATCTTTGAGCGAGAAAAGTTTGGCATCATTTCAGCGAGAGAAGCATCAATTCTGCAACCTTTCATTCTTTGTGGGATTATGATTCTAAATTGTTTCATTTTGATTAATCAATGAAAAAATTAAGATTTATGGCTAATTAAGTTTCTATCTTTATCGGAAATAATCAGGTCTAATTCAGGAAATTCTGTTTCAAGATAACTTGTTATGTTAAATCCTTTATAGTCTTCTTGAGAAAATTTATTATCCATAAAATATTGCATTAATACATTATCAGTCAATGAGACAAAGCCATGTGCATAATTCTTAGGAACTAATATAGCGTCTCCAGCTGTTATCTCAAAACGAAGTACTGTGTCAATTTCTTTATCATCAAGATCAATAACTAAATCAATAATAGTGCCTTGATGAACTAATATTAATTTATTTTGAGCAAAAGGTTTTTCTTGGTAATGCATCCCTCTGAATGTGTGTTTTTTTTCACTAAAGGAAAGTAGCTGATAAGCAAAATTAAATTTTGAATCAGGAATTTTATTTAATAATTTTTGTATATCGAGAGTACTTAAAAACCCTCGATTATCATCAAAGATATTAAAGATATTTTTAAATACTATAGGTTTGCTTAATTTCATCATACCTTTTCTTAATTTGCTCATTAAAATCTTGCTTCAAAGAATTAAGATAAATATTTTTTGGAAATGAATTAATACTTTTTATTAAATTATTACACTCTATTGTGGATTTAATTTTAGTGGAAGTTTTCTCTATAGAGACAATTCTTTCTGCCAATTCTTTGATAGTTAGATGATTATTGGACATTATCATATATTGTCCAGGTTTCAAATTTATAGAATTTATTAAAGAATCTGCAACCTCTTCGACATGAGTTAAATTAATATCAACTCTTGTTGATGGGATTTTAATATTCTGATTTAAAATAGAATTCTTAATAAAGATATCTAAAACTTTGCTCCTTTGATCATTTTTTCCAAAAGTATCAAACAAAAAAATCTCAGTCACTTCAAACTCAGATTTAGCCCAATCAATAAATTTACTTTTTGTTTCTGAGTAAAGATTCATTTGCTGAGAATCTAGGAGCTGTAAATAAGAGGAAGAAGAAATAATTCGTTTCAAACCATTGTTTTTTAAAATATTACAAAGTGAGTAAGGAAAATTAAAGTTGGATTCTTGCAATAACTCCTCTTCAGCTAGATTTTTGGGATTTGGATTATAGTAGGCTGCAAGATGAAAAAGTATATCTGCAGGGTATTCTTTTAACTCCACTAAACTAAAATCTTTATATATTGGATCAAGATTATGCTGATATATGGTTATACTTTTTTCTCTACCAAAATTAACCACTAGATCATAATCATTGAATATCTTTTTTAAAAAATATTGACCAATGAAACCAGTTAATCCCGTAGTATAAATTATTTTAAGCAATTCTCTATTTCAAACAGTTTTTCTAGCATGTAATCCATTTTCTCCTTGGTTTGCCGATTGTGGCAACCAAGAAGTATGCCAGACTCCATAATATTATCACTTACAGCAAAGTTACCAAAAGAATCCCATTCAAATTTTTTAGCTACTGGTTGCCGAAGAATATTTCCAGTAAAAATCGTTCTTGTTTGTATGCCAGCTTTTTCAAGAAAAATCTGAACCTCTTTTCTTTTTGAAGCCATCTTATTTTGAAGAATTAAAGGGAATGCTAACCAACCAGTCTCAACGTTATCATATGATGAGGGCACAAAAAAATTATCAGAAGACGATAAGTTATCTTTTAGATAATTATAATTATCAAGTCTATTTTTAAGATTACCCTCTAAATTCTTAACCTGAACTAGTGCAAAAGCTGCGGAAATCTCCGATGGAAGAAAGTTATAAGCAATGTCATCAAAAATATATTTGTCATCGTAATTAAAATTATCAATTTTTGCATTGAATCTTCTTTCATAATCTTCCGTTTCCCCATAGAGTGAAGACCTCCTACCCCAGCCTCTTAAGGAAAGAGCTAGATCATAATTTTCTTTATCAGAAAAACACGTCATACCTCCAAAACCAGCACCCGTTACAACATGTGATGCATAAAAACTTGTTGTGGATACATCTGACCAGTTATTTATATCTGTTGAATATTTATATCCAATTGTATCGGCAGAATCTTCAATAGTTTTGAGATTATTTTCTTTTGCAAAATTATATATTTCTTGCCAATTAGCAACGTTTCCAATAAGGTTAGGGACACATATTGCAGAAACTCCATCAAGGGGTATTTTTTTTAATACTGAAGTATCTATTTGCATTGTCTTTCTTTCAACATCAATGAAGAAAGGTTTCAGGCCACTCTGTACTATTGGGGATACAGTGGTTGAGAAGGTTAGGCTTGGAGTAATGACTTTTGTTCCTTTTTTCAAACTTAATGCCTGGACAGCGATAAGATTAGCAGATGAGCCACTATTTGTCATTAATCCAAATTCTTTATTAAAAATATTAGCTACTTTACTTTCAAGTTTTTGTACGTTTTTCCCACACATAAGTGCTAACCGATTATTCTTTAGAACCTCTATAACAGCATCAATCTCTTCATCTGAATAATTTGCTTCTGCGTAATAAACTTTCTTCATTTTTTGAATTTTAGAGCCTTAATGCCCTCTCCTATACTTTCTTTATTACTCAAGAATCATCTAAATTGGGTAAAAAAAATCTATATATTTTTGGCAATACCTAAGAGATATCGTCCATATTGATTATTACTTGAGTTATTTGCTAAAATTTTAAAATCCTTAACAGAGATAAAACCTTTTTCAAGAGAAATTTCTTCTAAACACGCAACTTTTAATCCCTGTCTTTTTTCAATAGTCTCAATAAACGCTGAGGCATCCAGTAAACTTTCATGAGTTCCAGTATCAAGCCATGCATAACCACGACTCATTATTTCTACTTTTAAACGTTCTTCGGTGAGATAAAGTTGATTTAAAGAGGTAATTTCTAATTCACCTCTTTCAGAGGGTTTTACAAGAGTGGCTTTACTGGTAACATCATTCGGATAAAAATATAAGCCAGTTACTGCATAATTACTTTTTGGTTCAATTGGCTTTTCTTCAATTGATTTTACTAGGCCAGATTTATCAAACTCTACAACCCCGTAGTGCTCAGGCTCCTTTACATAATAACCAAAGACAGTTGCCATATTATTATTTTTTGCAACTGATACTGCCTCTTCAAGAATACCTGACATACCATGGCCATAAAAAATATTATCTCCAAGAATCAAGCAAACATCATCATTCCCAATAAAATTTTTTCCCAATACAAAAGCTTGTACCAATCCATCTGGAGACGCTTGAGCTTTGTATTGAAATCTCATCCCGATTTCAGATCCATTTCCAAGCAAACCCTCAAATCTTGATATATCATCCGGGGTTGAAATGATTAAAACATCTTGAATACCCGCCAACATCAAAATAGATAAAGGATAGTACACCATAGGCTTATCATAGACTGGCAATAACTGCTTAGAAGTGCTTTTTGTTAAAGGATAAAGCCTTGTTCCAGTTCCTCCAGCAAGAATAATACCTTTCATTTAATTTACCCCTAACCTCTCAAGTTTATAACTTCCATTTTGAATATTTTTAGACCATTGCCTATTATTTAGATACCACTTAACAGTTTTATTAATTCCTGAATCAAAATTTTCATTAGGTTCCCATCCTAATTCATTTTTAATTTTTCTAGAATCAATAGCATACCTTAAATCATGGCCAGGCCTATCTTGAACATAAGTAATTAGCTCTTGATAAGAGTTTAAATCTTTATTTTTAATTGGCACTAACTGATCTAAAACCTCACAAATTTTTTGAACAACCTCAATATTTTGAGTTTCATTACTAATGCCAATATTGTAAGTTTCTCCAACCTTACCTTTGAATCCAACCTTTAAAAGTGCGGCCACATGATCATCAACATAAAGCCATTCCCTTATTTGCTTTCCATCACCATAAACAGGAAGCTTATTTAGACTCAATGCATTTAAAATCATGTGTGGAATTAATTTCTCAGGAAATTGAAATGGCCCATAATTATTTGAGCAATTTGTAATTAAAATTGGCAGACCATAAGTGCGATGCCAGGCCCTTACTAGATGGTCTGAACTGGCCTTTGAAGCTGAATATGGAGAGCTTGGATTGTAAGCTGTCTTCTCTGAAAATAAATCTGAAGTTGTTTTTAGATCACCATAAACTTCATCAGTTGAGACATGAAGAAACCGAAAATTATCTTTCTTTGATCTTTGAAGTGATTGCCAGTAACTCCTTGACTCTTCAAGCAGATTAAAAGTTCCAATAATATTTGTTTCAATAAATTTATTTGGACTATCTATTGAACGATCAACATGAGATTCTGCAGCAAGATGAATTACTAAATCTGGCTTATATTTTTTGAATACATCAAATAATTTTCTTCGGTTACATATATCAATATGCTCAAAAAAATAGAGTTTACTATCTTGAATTGATTTTAAAGATTCTAAGTTTCCAGAGTAAGAAAGCTTATCAATATTAACAACAGTATGCTCAGCTTTAGAGATAATATATCTGACCAGAGCTGACCCAATAAACCCAGCTCCGCCAGTAACTATAATCGTTTTTTTAGAAGTCATTTATAATTCGATAGCAATAAAATAATTTAAAATAGGCTGATAAGCCTTATCACTCAGAGTTATTAATATAAATATGATTTAACTCTAATCCATCATGATACCTTTCATACATCACCTCATAGACTGATTCAAGATTTTCTGTAAATTTAGCTGTGTTGTATAATGGTGCTGTTGATAGGTTCTCTTTTAATTTAGCCTTAATAGCTTTAAACTTCTCTGGATTTGTTGCTAATTCAATAGCTACTGATTCATACTCCTGCTGAGTATACGTTATTAGTTCTGGTAAATTAACAGCATTTATAATGCTTGACGCTACTCTGCTTGCAAAAGAGTCACCTTGACAAGTTAACACAGGCAACTCCATTCGAAGTGCATCACTTGCAGTAGTTGCTGCATTATATGGTAGAGTATCAAGAAAAAGGTCAACCAGTCTATATCGAGCAAGGTACTGATCTCTCTCTAAGTGTTTTGCAAAGATTAGCCGGTCAGGATCAAGGCCTTTTTTAGTAACTTCAATCTTTAAATTCTCTCTGGCAGATTCTAGTTCAACATAAATAAGCAGGACACTATCTTCAACATTTTTAAGGATTTTCATCCAACTTTCAAAAGTTGTTGGAGTAATTTTATAGGTGTTATTGAAACAACAAAAAACAAATCCTTTCTCAGGAAGTCCAATCTCATTTCGAGTTAAGAAGATCTTTGGTGGAGACTGTTTAGAGTCATTAACCTGATATGTTGGCAAGTAAGCAATTTTCTCAGTGTAATACTGCTGATTCTCCTTAGGGATACAAATCTCATCAGCAATTAAATAATCATAGTAAGGTGCGCCCATTGTTCCAAGGAAACCAATATAAGTTAATTGAATTGGTGCAGCCGACATAGCGAATAGATCTGTTTTACCACTTACAGTGAACCCACCCAAATCAATTGCAATATCAATTTCCAAGGATCGAGCAAGCAAAACGATATCCTTATGAGAGACTTTGCAAACCTGATGGAAATGATCTACACCAGACCTTATTCGGAGGTTCATCTCGTCTTGAGTGTCAGGCCCATAGGAAAAAGCATGGATTTCAAATTTATCTCGATTATGAATTTCATAGAGATTTGCGGTCAATGTTGAGACAGGATGCTCTCTAAAGTCACCAGAGAAATACCCTATTCGAATTTTTTTATGTTTTGGGTAAATATTAATATTGGGCAATAAATCACTCTTAGGGAACCTGTCTTTCAAATATATCTCTGTAACTTTTTTCTGAAGCTTAGGATCATCAATTAATGCCATAAAAGAGAATGCATCGATTCTCTTATGACCATCATTTATTTGATATTTTAGATCCTTAATTTGTTTAGACAAATCATCCCAAATACAAAGATGCATTTTAGTATGAATGATATTACCTTCAATATAGTCTGAATTTGGATTAATTTCATAAGAATGATGATAGTTTATTAGTGCCTGTTCAAAATTATCCAAATCAGTCAATAAATTACCATAATTAGAGAAAGTATCAGAATAATTAGGATCTAAAGCTATGCCTTTTTCAAAATATTTTTTAGCGGATTCAAAATCATCAAGTCGTTTATGAGCAACGCCTAAATTATTTAAAGTAAGTGAATCATTTGGATTAATTTTTAATGCTTTTTTGAAATAGTCTAAAGCCTCATCAATTTCACCTAAATTCATAAAAGTAATTCCGAGATTATTAATTGCCTGTATAAAATTTTTATTACTATCTATAGCATTCTTATAACATTTTATGGACATATCTAATTGACCAGATTCCATATATATTATTCCTAGGTTGTTTTGAGCTTCAGCATAATCGGGCATAATCTCAATAGCTGCATTGAAACTTTGGATTGAATCATCAAATTTTTCCAAATCCTTATACAAAATTCCAAGATTATTATGAACTTCAGCATAATCAGGTTTAATTTCTATGGCTTTTTTATAAAACTTAACAGCAGAATCAAACTCTTCAAGTTCTTTGTATACAGCTCCAATGTTATTTAAAGCCTCAGGATAATTTGCCTTTAGTTCAATAGCTTTTTTATAATTTGTTAAAGAATTATTCAAATTATTAAGCTCTTGAAAAATAATCCCTAAATTATAATAAACCTCTGCAAAATTTGGTTCGATTACAATGGCTTTCTCATAAGAGATTACAGCCTCATCCAGTCGCCCAAGTTCCCTAAGGATATTTCCAAGATTATTATGTATTGAACTAGTATTAGGCTTAAGCTGAGCTACCTTTTTATAGGATCTAACTGCATCTTCCAGCTCTCCAGAATCATAAAGTGAAGAACCTAAATTATAATGTGCTTCAATATAATCTGGATTTATTAAAATTGCTTTTTCATAAGAATTAATAGCTGCATCTAATTGACCAGTGTCTTTAAAAACATTACCAAGATTATTATGAGCTTCAGCATGATCAGGCTCGATAACTAGGGCATTTTCATATGACTTAATTGAAGCATCAAAATCATCGAGCTCATGAAGCAAACCTGCTAAATTATAGTGGGCTTTTGCATATTCTGGATTAAGAGTTATAGCCTTTTTATAATTTTCTTTAGCAAGATCTACTTGCGTTAATCCAGCATAGCAGGCTCCTCGAATATTAAACAGGAGAGAATCATTTGGTTCATTAATAATTAGTTCTTCAAGATTTTCTAAAGCTTTTTGATATTCTTCTTTAGAAAAAAGTGTAAGTATCCACTCAATTTCTTTACTAGGCATTTTGTGTTTTATAATTAAATCAATGGTATTTTACTAATAATAAAATATTTTAAATTTTACTTTTGATTTATACTAACAAATTTAAATCAACCTAAAAAAATATTGTGAGATTTGATTTCGTTCCTTTTTTCAATCCGGGAGAAAATATACCTTGGAATCAAGTTGTAAAAATGATGAGAGAACAGACTCATCTTGCAGAGCAAGCTGACTTTACTACAGTGTGGCTCACTGAGCATCATTTTGCTCATAATGGCTACCTCAATGCGCCTCCGAATCCAATCATGATGTCACTTGACCTAGCATCTCACTCAAAAAAAATTAGGGTAGGGCAGGCTCCAATTGTTCTTCCTGATTGGCATCCACTCAGAGTAGCTGAGGATGTGGCGCTTCTTGATAATATGACAGAAGGTCGTGTGGATTTTGGTGTTGCTAAAGGAATTAATGAGAGGGTTACACTTCAGTTTAATAAAGAGGCTGATCGCCGTGACAATGAAAAAAGCTATAGACTTTTCATGGAATCTCTTGATGTTATTTTAAAGGCATGGATAAAAGATCCTTTTTCACATAAAGGTGAATTTTATGAGTTTCCAGTTCCTGGCTGGAAAGAAACTAATCGATTTTTAATGCCTCTTGAAAAAGAATACCACTCAGAGGATGGTGAATACACGGGAATGTATATCCATCCGAGACCATATCAACAGCCACATCCGCCAGTATGGCTTATGTCAAACTCTCCACATACCTATAAATTAGCAGCAGAAAGAGGTTTTAAAGTGATTGGTATGTCAAGCCCTCCAGG
>MDSV01031009.1_pt1 | contig 10193 bp, 2 predicted proteins | sample 810851 | NCBI WGS metagenome assembly MDSV01 (sample SAMN05326640, study PRJNA326480) | marine metagenome | isolation source: seawater | place: Atlantic Ocean: North East | collected 2012
CCGCGCCCTCGACGCGCTCGCAGCCTTCGGCTCGGGCCGAGCGGCCGGCGACGTGCTTCAAGTGCGGCGAGGCGGGGCACTGGGCGCGCGCGTGTCCTCGGTCGGCGGGTACGCCGGCTGCGCCGGGAAACGGCGCGTCGAAAGCCTTTCCCGCGGACGCCAGCCAGTTCGGGGGGTACGCGACGTGCGATCCGCCGAGCCCGTGACGAACGAAACGCGCGGGAGACGCGTCGTCCCTACGAGTCGCGAGGTATGCTAGCTAAGGAGTGACGTGCGAACGCGTACGCGCCGTGTACTACTGTATATGACGCGGTGTTCTTCGTTTCGTTCATTTTCGTGTGAAGGAAAAAAAGTCTTCTTCGGATCAAAACGCGCGCGCGCCGCGGCGCGAAAACGACGCGGAGCGCGTTTTCCGCCGCCGTCTCGGCGCGCGCGCCCCTCTCGATTTCGCCGCCGCGAGACGACGCCGCCTTAGGCGACGTTCACCACAACCTCCTTCATGGAGGCGGACGGGGACACGACCCCGTCTTCGTCCTCCTCGTACCCGGCGAGCTCCTCCTTCTCGACGTACTGGCCGGCGACGAACTTGTACAGCTCGCAGCCGATGAGGCACGCGACGGCGCCGATGAAGGCGATGCCCCAGCCAAACCCGTGAATCTCGTACACGTACAGCCCGAGCACGTCCTCGTTCAAGCCGGGGAGGAACAGCGCGACGTAGAGCGAAATCTGCGCCATGAGGATCGCCTTGTTCATGGAGGGGTTGCTGAACGTGCCCTCCCAGACCGGGCGCTCGAACGAGCGCGAGCAGTACGCGCGGAAGTTCTCCGCCCACACCAGCGAGATGAACGCCGACGTGCGCGCACGGCGGATGGACGTCTCGATGCAAATCTCGCAAGCCGGGTCGCCGTGCGCGGTGTAGACGGCGCCGGTGGCGCCGTCCGCCGCGGCAATCGCCGCGGTCGCCTCCGCGAGATCGGCCGCGCCCGTGGGCGCGACGTACGCGGCGCAGGCCGCGTCGTAGATGGTCGAGTCGGTGTCCGTGGAGCACGCGGTCCACAGGCCGCAGTCGATCTTGAGCGTGGGCGCCCACTCGTCCTTGGGCCAGATGGCGCAGGACTCGCGCTTGGGGTCGGTGATGTCGTCGGTGAGGAAGGCGCCGGCGTACGCGTGGAGCGCGAGGATGTACGTGCAGAAGATGCAGAGGGTGAGGATCATGCCGTTGGCGACGATGCCTCTCCACATCCAGTTGAGCACCACGGGCTGCGTCTTGGGGCGGGGCTTGCGCTTCATGGTCATCGGCTCGCCCGGCTCGAACCCGAGCGCGATGGACGGGGGCAAGTCGGTGACGAGAATGAGGAACAGAATCTGCAGCGGCTGGCGCATCACCGGGATCTTGCTGACGATGCAGAGGAAAATCTGCAGCACCTCGGCGAAGTGCACGGACATGATGAACGAGACGAACTTCTGGATGCCGGCGTAGATGATGCGTCCTTTCTCGATGGCGCGCACGATGGAGCAGAAGTTGTCGTCGGTGAGGATCATGTCGGACGCGCCCTTGGCGACTTCCGTGCCTTCCAAACCCATCGCCACGCCGATGTCCGCCTTGTTCAGCGCCGGCGCGTCGTTGACGCCGTCGCCCGTCATGGCGCAGACCCAGCCCTGGCGCTGGAGCGACTTGACGATCTCGAGCTTGTCCTCGGGCTTGGCGCGCGCGAAAACGGAGGTGCTCTGGGTGAGCTTGTCCATCTCGGCGTGGCCGAGGTACGGGCCGTCCTTCACGGGGCGCAGCGCACCGCAATCCGTCGCCTCGCCGTTGTTTTCGGTAAACGTCTTGCGGTTGAGGATGTTGATGTTCTTGGCGATGGCGATGGCCGTCTTGAGGTAGTCGCCCGTGATCATCACCACGCGCACGCCCGCGGTCTTCGAGTCCAGCACGGCCTCCTTCACGCCGTCGCGCTCGGGGTCGATGGACGCGCACAAGCCGCACAGCGTGAGGCCGTCCACGATTTTGTCAAACTTGGCGTCGGTGTCCGCCTCGGGGTTGAACGGGAGGTTCGCGCCGAGGGGGCGCGTGGCGATGGCGAGCACGCGGAGCGCCTGCTCCGAGAGCTCGTCCACCTTGTCCAAGACCTTCTTCTTGCCGGCGTCGTCCAGGGGCTGGACGGAGCCGTCCGCGGTCATGTACGAGGTGCACTTGTCCAGGATGTAGTTGGGCGCGCCCTTGACGTGCGCGGTGTGCTCGTCCGTCGCGCCGCAGTGCTTCAGATCCGCGGCGCCCGTCGTCTTGGTGACGGTGACCATCATCTTGCGCGAGGACGAGAAGGGGATCTCGAAGACGCGCTCGAGGGACTTCTCCAGGTCCTCCAGCTTGATGCCCACCTTGTGGCCGGCGACGATCAGCGGCGCCTCCGAGGAGTTGCCGCGTGGCGTCCAGCGCGTCTGCCCGGAATCGGGATCCGTCTCGAGCTTGAGCGTGGTGTTGGAGCACAGCACCGCCGAGCCGAGGGTGCTGCGGACGCCGCCGTCGCTCGCGGCGTCCGCGCCGTCCGCGGTGGCGATACCGCCGACGGTGGGGTCGAAGCCCTTGCCGGTGACGACGTAGTCTCTGCCGTCGGCGTACATCGCGACGAGGGTCATCTTGCCCTCGGTGAGCGTGCCCGTCTTGTCCGTGCAGATGATGGACGCCGAGCCGAGCGTCTCGACGGCGGCGATTTTGCGCATGAGCACGTTCTCCTTGACCATCTCCTTGCACCCGGTGGAGAGCGCGATGGTGACGCACAGGGGCAGGCCCTCGGGGATCGCGGCGACGGTCAGGGTCACCGCGACGAGGATCATGAACAGCCACGAGGGCGTGTCCGGCTGCTCTGGGTCCTTGGTGCCGAGCGCGACGCCGACGATAAACACCACCAAGCACACGGCGATGGCCATGTACCCGAGCTTCACCGCGAGCGCCTCCAGGTTGTGCTGCAGGGGGCTCTGACCAGACTTGGTGTCGGGCAAACAGCTCTTGCTCTTGGTCTTCTTGACAATCTCGTTGCCGTTCTCGTCGACTTGCGGCGGCGCGTCGGGGTCCTCGTCGCCGCCGCCGTCGTTGAGCAGCGCGGCGATGGTGCCGACGCGCGTGCGCATGCCGGTGGCAACGATGATACCGACCGCCGCACCCGCCTTGACGTTGCACGAGGAGAAGGCCATGTTGTCCGCGGTGAGCTTCTCCGCGACGCCGGGCTGGCGCGGCTTCACCTTGGTGGACTTGGCCACGTCCTCGGGTTCGCCCGTGAGCAGCATCTCGTTCACGCGCAGGTCGTTCGCCTTGACGCAGCGCACGTCCGCCGGGACGACGTCGCCGGTGCCGAGCTTGACGATGTCGCCTCGGACGAGATCCTTGGACTCCACCTGCACCTCCTCGCCGCCTCGGATTACGGTGGAGATGGGGGACTGGAGCGAGGAGAGCGCCTCGAGCGCGTCGTTGGCGTTGTTCTCAGTCACCGCCGCGATGGTGGCGTTGATGAGCACGATGATCATGATGGCGATGGAGTCGATGTAGGACAGGAACTTGTCCTTGTCGTCGCCGGTGGCCTTGATGGCCGCGGACGCGATCACCGCGGCGATGAGCAGGTACATGATCACGGAGTTGAGCTGGATGATGAAGAGCATGAAGAGCGAGATGCGCGGGGGCTTCTCGAGCTCGTTCGGGCCATCCTCCTCCAGGCGCTTCGCCGCCTCCGCGGGGGACAGGCCCTTCTCGGCGTCCGACTGGAACTCAGCGATGATGTCCTCGATGGACTTCTCGTGGATCTTCAGCGGCGCGCTGACGCTGACGTCCTCCGTGAGGTCCACGGCGGAGCCGCGCTTGTTCACCGAGGAGGACATGTCGCTCGCGCAGGCGCTGCCGGCCGATCCCCAAAGGTCGCGTTTGGCTTGTTTTTGCCGCCGCCGAAGGTGGCCGGGCGCGGACGCGCGACGGTGTCGTCGGCCGCGGGGCGTGCGTCGGCGCGAAGGGTCGAGCCTTCGGGCTTTAGATCGAGGGCACGAAAGTGCGCTCGCGTGGCGACGTCTCCGAAGACGCGCGGCTCGATCTGACGCTCCCGCCGACACTGCCGATTTTGACGTCGGTCGCGGTGACAAAGGGTCGCGAGAAGATTAAACCTCGGATCGTGGGTCTTTTTGGCCACAGGGGGTACAAACCCGAACGCGCTTTTCCGTCGGTCGACGCGTCCCAGCCGTCAAAAGCGCACCTGCTGTTTTCGGGGTTAACAGACCGAACCCGGGTCGGGAGACGCGAGAGATTCCATTTTTGAACCGAGCGTCGGGTAAAATTAGACGGTCGTTTCTGGGTTCGACGGCCACGTTTCCCACCCGACGATTGCGTCGAGTGGAAATCTCCCAGGCGCGGCTCTTCGCGTAGGCTAAAAGGCGGTTGTTTTGACGACAAAAAACGAATTTCTTGCGCATGGGCGGTCAGTTTGGATTTTTCGCGCGAATTCCGTCGGGGAAAATAACTCGAGAACCGGGGTCTAACTCAACATCTCGCACGCGTCGCGCTCGGCGTTCGGTCGGTCGGGTCATTTTCGCCTCGCTCGGAAAAACGGTTGAAGCCAACCAACACGTAGTCTAATGACCGAAACGGGTGTTGTGTCGCGTCGCCGTCGCGTCTCTCTTTGCGACCGCTCAGTCGCTCGGCTCGCCGTACCCCCCGCCCCCGGGCGAGAGTATGCGCAGGATATCCCCCGCGGCGACGGAGACGGAGTTCTTCCCCCCGAGGTTGATCACGCGCCGGCGCTCGCGATCGCCGGCGTCGTCGTCCTCGCGCACGAGCAGCGCGTTCTCGCCCGTCTTCCCGTCCCCCCCCCCGGCGACGCCCCTCGGCGCGAACACGCGCCGCTCGGTGAGCACGGAGACGGTGATCGGCCTGAGGAACTCGATCTCGCGCCGCACGCCGTCCCCGCCCCTGTGCTTCCCGGCGCCGCCCGAGCCTTCCCGGATCGCGAACGCGCGCACCGCGACGGGGTACCGCCGCTCCAAAATCTCCGGGTCGGTGATTCGCGTGTTGGTCATGTGGCACTGAGTGCCGGAGGCGCCCGCCCACGTCGGCCCCGCGCCCGCGCCCCCCCCGACGGTCTCGTAGTACCCGAACGTCTCGTCCCCGAACGTCAGGTTGTTCATGCAGCCCTGCGAGTTGGCGCAGGCGCGGAACGCCGCCAGGCACACGTCCGTGACGCGCTGCGAGGTGAGCACGTTCCCGCCCACCACCGCGGCGCGCTCGCTCGGCGCCAGAAACGACCCCGGCGGGATTCGAACGGAGACGGGCGCCAGGCACCCCTCGTTCAGGGGGATCTCCTGGTTCACCAGGCAACGCACGCAGTAGATGACCGCGGCGGAGGTCACCGCGGGTGGCGCGTTCCAGTTGCCGTACACCTCGGGGCTCGTGCCGGTGAAGTCGAACGTCGCCGAGCCGTCCGACGCGTCCAGGGTGAGCGCCAGCCGAACCGCGCTCCCGTCGTCCATGAAATCCTCGGCGCGCGCGACGACGCGCGACGACGAAGCGGAAGGCTTCGTCTCCGACGTCGGACGCTCCGACAGAAGCCTCCGCGCGGTTTCCTTGAGCATGTCCCGCACGGCCAGCTCGGCGTTCTCCTGCACGAACCGCATGTACGCCTGCACCACCTCCAGCCCGTGCTCGTCGATGAGCTCGTCCAGCAACGCGATGCCCCGCCGGTTCGCCGCCGCCTGCGCGTTGAGGTCGCTCAGGTTATCTTCCAGCTTGCGCGAGCCCTCCAGCAGCGCGATCGCGCCTCGCTCGTCGTACACGCCCGCGCGCACGAGCTTGAACGCCTTGATCGCGGCGCCTTCGTCGTCGATCGAACGCGAAAACGGGGGCATGGACCCCGGCGTCAAGCCCCCGACGTCCGCGTGGTGCCCGCGCGACGCGACGAAGAACACGACGACGCCGTCGCGGAACACCGGCGTGACCACGGTGATGTCCGGCAGGTGCGACCCGCCCGCCCGCGGGTGGTTGGTGACCAGCACGTCGCCCTCGCTCAGCCCTTCTTTGCCTTCGCCTTCGCCGCACCAGTGCTCGATCTGCCACCGCACCGTGCTGGACATGGCGCCCAGGTGCACGGGGACGTGCGGCGCGTTGGCCACGAGGCCGCCGCTCGGGTCGAAGAGCGCGCAGGAGAAGTCCAGCCGCTCCTTGATGTTGGTGCTGACGCTCGTGCGCTGCAGCGTGCGCCCCATCTGCTCGGCGACGCCCATGAAGCGGTTGCTGAAGATGCTCAGCTGCACGGCGTCGGGAGTGGAGGGGACGCGGGAGGCGCGGGAGGAGGCGGAGGATCGTTCCGAGACCTCCGGCCCGCCGACGCCGACGTCGACGCGGAGGTCGCCGAACCGCGTGAGCGTCGCGACGCAACCGGGCTCCACCAGAACCGTCGCCGTGCCGTTCATGATCACCGCCGGCCCGCGAGTGGCGCGTCCGAAACGAAGCGTCTCGATGAGGAAGATGGGCGTGTCCCTCCACCCGTCGTCGAAGTACACGCGCGCCACGGAATCCGGTTCCGGTTGTTCCGGCGGCGACGCGCTTCTTTCTTTCGTTTTCGCCGTTTTCGCCGTTTTTTTCGCCTCCCCCGCCGAATCTTCGGGATCCCGCGTCTTCAGTAGCGTCTCCTCGTCCTCGCAGAAGTCCACGGGGACGCGCCGCAGCAGCTCGGTGGCGCCGATTCCGCGCACGCGCACGTCGTCCACGCTCAAATCCCGGTTCTCGAGATCGAACCCGTATTCGCGTTCGAAGCGCTCCTTGAACGCGGCGACGTAGTCGCCGTCCGGCGGCGCCGCGATCATCATCGCCGTGTCCGTCCCGTCGTACCGCAGGTTCAGAAACGTCTCCGTCCGAGTCTCCGACTCGGAGTCGAAGCCCTGCGTTCGCAAATCCGCGACGAGATCCGCCGCCAGGGTCCGGGCCACCTCCGCCGCGCGCCCGAGCGTGGCTTCGTTCGCCGCCTGAACGGTGTCGTCCGGGTGACGCCTCGTCGTCTTCAGCGCGCCGGCGAAGGGCCGCTGCGCCTCAACGACGACGTCGGCCAAACCCATGCCGTACGCGGAGAGGATCCCGCAGAAGCGGTGCACGAACACGCTTTTTATGCCGAGCGCGCGCGCCACCGCGCAGGCGTGCTGCGGCCCCGCGCCCCCGAACGCCGCCAGGACGTGCGCGGAGGTCTCGTGGCCCTTGCTCTCGGTGATCTGACGGATAGGGCGGCACATCGCCTCGTCCGCGACTTTCAAGTACCCCAGCGCGGTCTCCTCGGGCGTGAGCGGCTTCGGCGGCGCCGCGTCCCCGTTGGCGCGCGAAATCTCCGCCAGCTCTGCGTTGATCCGGTCCGCTTCCCTCTCGAACGCGCGCCTGGTCGCCTCGAAGTCCAGGGGCTGATCCTCGTCCGGCCCGAAGATCTTCGGGAAGTACCGCGGCTGCACGCGCCCGAGAAGCACATTCGCGTCCGTCACGGAGAGGCGCTCGCCGCCCTTGCGGTAGCACACCGGGCCGGGCTGCGAGCCGACGGATTCGGGGCCGACCCGGAACGTTCCGCTGCGGAAGGAGAGGCGCGATCCGCCCCCCGCGGCGACGGTGGTGATGTCGAGCTGCGGCGCCTGGATCACCACCCCCGCGGTCTCCGTCTCCGTGACCTGCTCGAAGACGCCGTGGTACCGGGACACGTCCGTGGACGTGCCCCCCATGTCGAACCCGATGCAAGGCGGCGGTTTTTTCTTCTCGCCGTCTCCGCCGCCGCCGGCGTCCTCCGCGGCGTCGCGCGAAGTGGTCACCGCGTACCCGACGACGCCGCCCGCGGGCCCGGAGAGGATGGCCTTGTACCCCGTGAACCTGTCCGCGGGGGTGAGGCCGCCGTCGGACTGCATGAAGGACACCTTGACCCGGTCCAACCCGTCGTCGAACCCGGACAGGAACAAACGGAGGTACTCCCGCGTCTTCGGAGTGAGGTACGCGTCCACGCAGGCGGTGTGGCCGCGCGGCACGGCGCGGACCATCGGCACGAGCTGCGACGAGAGCGACACCTGCTCGAACCCGAGCTCGGTGGCGAGCGCGCCTATCGCCCGCTCGTGGTCGGGGTAGACGTACGAGTGCATGAGCACCACCGCCAACGCCTCGACGCCGTCGTCTTTGAGTTTTCGCAACCGCGGACGCAGCGCGTCGACGTCCAACGCCTTCTCCACGAGCGCGCGCTCGCCCGTCGCGGTGTTGGTGGTGACCCGCGGGTCGTCGCGCAGGTACGTCTCAGGAAACACGTCCGAGGGCAACACGCGGACGCGCTCGTCCACCTCCACGGTGGCCTCGTACAGAGCGCCCGGTTTTTCGATCTTGAGGTCGAAGATGTCTGGGCGCGCCTGGTTACCTATGGCGAGCAGATCTTTGAACCCTCGCGTCGTGACCAGCGCGGTCCTCGCGCCCTCGCGCTCAAGCAGCGCGTTCGTCGCGACGGTCGTGCCCATGCGGATCCACTCGATCTGGTCAGTGGGCACGGGCGCGTCTCGCGGGATCTTCTTCCCGGTCACCTCTTCCAGCACGCGTCGTATGCCCTCGCGCGGGGCGCTCTCGTAGTTGGAGGGATCCTCGGAAAGCAACTTGAGCGTGCGGTGCGAGGGAGGCGCGCCCGGGGTCGGGCCGGGGACCTCCGCGTACACGTCCGTGAACGTCCCGCCGCGGTCGATGCAGAACCGGAACGGGCGGTCGGAGAAAGTGGAGGCGGCCGCGGCGTTCGCCACCTCGTCGTCGCCCGATGACGCGGCCGCGCGCGCGTGACGCGCGAGTCGGTGCGATTTTGCGCTGGAAGCGCGCGCGTCGGCGGTGCGAACTCCGACGCGCGCGAGGCGTCCTCTCCCGAAACTTCGGCCGACCCCGCGAGATCCGCGGCGCTCAACGCTCATCCTCGCCGTCGGAACGACCGTCGCGGACGTCGAGGCCATCGCCGCTGACCCCGAGGCGCGCATGGGTGCGCACGAGGCGCCTGCTAAGCGACGCGCCTGCTTCGGCGCTGCGCGAAAAGTGGTGTCGAGGGCAGAGAGTTTTGCCGACATCTTTTTGGCAAGCAAGACGGATCGATTTTTCGATCCACCGGGCGCCTTTTTTGTTTTTCGACGATGGAATGAATGATGATGAGACTGTCAGCATCACACGACTTGCTTGTGGTTTAGGCCCTCGAAACGTCGCGAACCACCGCGAAAGTCGGTCGGACGAGGGACGACGGGTACTCGAACGCACCGGCGGTGCGTTCGGCCCCTGGAACGGCCTATAACGCGAGAAAACGCGATTTTGCGCAAGGCATAAGTATCTGATCTGTGAATATGCCTTCCTGGCCAAGAAACATACTCATGGATTTCCTCACCCTCGAACGAGGGTACGAATCACTAAACTTCAGTGAAGACTGAAAAGCCCATAGGGCACTCATAGCTCAGTGGTAGAGCGCGCGTTTAGTAAGCTCGAGGTCGGGAGTTCGAACCTCCCTGAGTGCATTTTTGCGACTAATTACTCATACGAAACTTTTATACATGTTATATCATGACTGCTCATCCATAGCGTGTTGTTCTTTTTCGGCTTTTTTTTTTCAAGTGGAGATAAAGAGAAGAAAACATCAATTTCGTCAGAACAAGTTTTTTAGAGCCGCAGGGACGTGGAAGACGTGCGTGTCCGCGGCGGAGCACGACCACCTCGAGGTGCTTAAGTGGGCGCGCGCGAACGGCTGCCCACAGTGGACGTATCATCTCGCGGCTTGGAGATGGAGTATGGTGTGAGGCGCGACGATACGATAGATGTGTGGTCGTTCTTCACAGGTCGTCTCCGCGGAGAAAATCCACCGACGCGGCAAGCCTGCCCTAAAAACTGACGTAACGTCCAAGAAAAACTTTAAACGCCTCGTTACTCGCGATCTCGAGGCGGCGCACAGACACGCGCGCGCACGACGCACGACTCCGACGCCACACGTACATTCCCGACTACGATGACCTCTGCTATGTCGATGAACGACGATACCGGCCCCGCGCGAATCGGCTTCTGGGACCTTCCCCTCGACGTGATCTCCACGCACGTTCTCAAATCTGACTTTCTGCCGGAGACCGCGGATCTCGGTCGGCTCCGCGCGGTGAGCAAAGGCATGCGCGACGCCGTGGACGCGACGGGGCGCGAGATA
>MDSV01058934.1_pt1 | contig 10192 bp, 8 predicted proteins | sample 810851 | NCBI WGS metagenome assembly MDSV01 (sample SAMN05326640, study PRJNA326480) | marine metagenome | isolation source: seawater | place: Atlantic Ocean: North East | collected 2012
ATAAAAAAGCCTTTTCGACATTGTAGAAATTTATTGGTAAAAATGTATCACCGTATAGAACAAAAAAATTGTCATCCAATAAAGGCAATGCTTTTTTTATAGCTCCCCCGGTACCAAGTAATTTATTTCCATCTGTAGAATATAAAACTTTAAGATCAAATTTAGATCCATCACCTACATAAGATTTTATCTTTTCACCTAAGTGTCCAGTGCATAAAACAATTTTTTTTATTCCTTGTTTACGTAGATTTTTTAATTGATAAAATATAAATGGTTTTCCGGCTACTTTTACTAAAGACTTTGGTATATTGAGTGTAGTAGGATGGAGGCGAGTGGCCAATCCTCCTGCAAGTATCGCTACTGGCAACATTATTCTAATGTCATAAGTTTCGTTCCCTCAAAATCAAATCGGAAACGGACTTCCTGTAGACCCACCGCAGCCATTGTTTTTCTTAGTAAAGATTTGTTATTTGCTAAAAACATTAAAAAACCACCACCACCTGCACCAACCACTTTTCCACCAATAGCTCCATTTTTCATTCCAAGACTATACCATTCATCAATTTTAGAATTCGACATTCCCTTGGAGCGTTTTTTTTTGTGTTCCCAGTGTTGATGCATTAACTGTCCAAATAACTCTATATTGTCAGATTCTAAAGCCTCTTTGCTTTTTAAACCTAAATCTTTTACGAAATGTAAATTATTAATCATATCATTATCATTATCTAAAGTTCTTCTATTTTGATCTATAAGAATATTGTTAGCACTTCTTGAAAACCCAGTGAAAAATAATAATAAGTTATCTTCTAGTTCTAGCATAGTCTCGTTTTTTATATCTAAAGGTTTAAAAGTTACTTTGTCTTTTTTTTTATTTTTTTTATGAAATACAAAAGAAGTTAATCCCCCGACAGAGGATATGTATTGATCTTGTTTCCCAATTGGCTGATTTAAGCAATTAATTTCAATGTGGCAAGCCAATTCAGCTAATTCCTGTTGGTTCAAATTTTGTTTTATATTTGCATATAAAGCCTTTAAAAGTGCATTAGTAAAAGTCCCCGAAGAACCTAATCCCGTACCAGCAGGAATATCAGCTAATGTTGTTATTTCAATTTGAGGTTCAAGATTAATAGTTTTTAAAGCCTCCCTAATTATTGGATGTTGTATATCTGTAATTTTTTCCACTTTTTCAATTTTTGAGTATTTTAAAAAAATTCCTTTTACAAATGGCTTTATTAAAGAAACATATACATACTTATTTATAGCTGCAGATAATACAAATCCTTCATTTTTATCATAATAAGAGGGAAGGTCAGTGCCACCTCCTCCTAGAGTAATTCTAAGTGGGCTACGCGTAATAATCATAACCTGATTTTTTATATATAGTCTCAACAGTCATAAGTACAGCATGAGCATCTGTTAAACTTGTAGTTGGGTCTTTATTTAATCTAATATTTTCAAAAAAATCATCTATTTCTAATTCCCAAGAATTGTCTGCCATTGGATATTGCCAAGAAATAGTTTTTGGTGGCCCCATTTCAGGAAGCATTTTATACAAGGTTACTTTTTCTAAGCCGTAACTACCTCCTAAACCAGAAAGATCAATTTTACCAAGTTTGCAGTATATCTCGAAAGAAAAAAGATTTTTCCATTCCGTACAAGAAGCCTGTAAAAAAGCAACTTTATTTTCTGAAGTTTTAAGTGTCATAAAACTGTTATCCTCAACTGGCATACTCCAAAAATAATTACATGCATATCCTTCCACATCTGAAAACTCTCCAAGAAACCATCGTGAAAGATCAATTAAGTGTGTACCTTGATCAATAAGTTCACCACCACCAGATAATTTTGGATCTGCTCTCCATTCTTTTTCATATCCGAGTCTTCCACCATGACCATATCTACCTCTTATAAACATTAATTCTCCTAACTCGCCAGTATTAATTATCTCTTTAGCTTTACGTAAAGAGTGGTGAAATCTATGATTAAATCCAACATGAATTTTGACAGAACTTTTTTTTGTTACTGCAATAATTGTTTTTATTTCTGAAACATTTTTAGCTCCAGGTTTTTCAACCAAAATATGTTTGCCATGCTCAGCCGCTGCTATTGTTATTTCTGCTAAACTATCATGTCTTGTTGCAATAATGACAACTTCGACTTCCTCAGAACTAACGAGTTCCTGCCAATTGGAGCAAACTCTAGCTCCAGTCACTTTTGACAAAAGTTGAGCTTTAATAATATCGATATCAAAGCATGCCGTTAGAACACCATTTTTGCCAAGAGCTTTTGCTCTTTTATTCCCAATTAAACCACAGCCAACTAATCCAACTTTGAAAATTTTTTTCATTTGTCGCCCCATTTTATATTACGTTCTTTGCCTGTTATTCTTCTAAGCGTGTAAGCATCTGTGTTATTTAATTCTTTGATATGCGATGGCCATTGTTCCCAATTATCCCAAATAGCACTTATTAATTTTGCAGTTATTCCATCACTTTTTTCAGATGCCAAGAAAACAGCTAATTCAGCCCCTTTTTCTAAAGAAACACCTCCATCTTTTTTTTGTTTTAATGAGCGTTCGTAGAAAGACTGACCTACTTTTGAAGGACCAGCTTCTAAAATTTCGTCTAACATACGAGTGTTTAGTGCACCAGGAGCTATTGAATTAACATCAATTCCAGTTCCTCTTAATTCCTCAGCAATTGTCTCAATGAATCTGACAATTGCTGCTTTTGAAACTGCATAAGCACTTAGATTTGGCAATGGATTTGTAGCTCCTCCACCAGATAATTGAATAATTTTGCCATAGCCTTGCTTTTTAAAATTTTTAATTAATTCGCGACACATTAGGATTGATCCATATAAATTAATTTCTATTGTTTTGATCCAATCTTCCCATTTCGTTAATTCAATATTATTTTTTGGCCCATAAATTCCAGCATTATTGACTAAAATATGACAACCACCCAGTTGATTTATGGTGTCTGATGTTACTAACCTGACATCTTCCTCAATAGAAATATCTGCAACCCGAGATAATATTTTTTGTTTAGTTGATGAAAGTTTTATTAATTGATTTTTTGCATGTTCGAGTTTTTTTTTATCACGAGCACAAATCATTAATTCTGCACCACAAAGAATAAACTTTTTTGCTATTTCTAGACCTAGACCTTGATTGGCCCCTGTTATTATAGCTACTTTCCCTCTTAAAATTTTTTCCATTAAAAATAAACTAAGTTATTAGTCAGTGGCCAAATGTAATGTATTTAAGATTAGACTTCAATGTTTTGATTTCAAGATTATTGTCTGGATCGATTATAATTAATTTTTTTTTCTCCATTCTCTTTATTTTATTAATTAACCTTTTAAATTCTGGCCAAAAAGTTCCTATAATTAGCGCATCTGAATTTTTAATTGAATCTATTGGATTACTATATTGTTTAATTTTTTCATCCCAATGTTTTGGAAGCTTTTTGACTACAGGATCGTAAACAATAACTCTTGCATCTTGTTTTATTAGCCAGTTACACAATTCAACTGAAAGGGATCTTCTTAATGAATTTGTATATGGCTTATACGTCAAACCCCAAAGAGTAATAGTAACATTTGATAAAGATTTAAATTCTCCTAATAGTTTTTTTGACACCCATTTTTTATGCTTATCATTACTTGTAATTATTGATGAGAGCAAAGGTGATAATAAATTTAATTTTTTCTTTTTCTCATTTAAAAAATTCACATCCCTCAAAAGGGTACCACCTGCAATAGGTTTTCCTGCAGAAAGATAAGCTTTTTGTCCTATACGGTTGTCGCTTTTTATACTTTTTTCTACTTCAAGATAATTTGCGCCAACTTTTTCACAAATCGATGCAATTTCATTAGCAAAAATAATTGAAGTGGCCAAGAAAGAGTTAATAGTATGTTTTGACATTTCTGCAGATGCAATTTTTGTCCACAAGATTTTATCAGTAATAGGCTTAAACAATAAGCTCAATATTTTTTTTGTTCTATTATCATCAATACCAATTATCACTCTATCAGGATTTAAAAAAATATTTAAAGCATTACCAAGTCTAAGATTTTCAGGAGAACATGCAAATTTAAATTTTTTTTTAGGAAAATTTTTTTCAGAAAATTTTTGTATTTTATTAATTGTTCCTACTGGCAATTGTGATGAAAATAAAATAACCACATTTTCTTTTAAATGAGGCATTATTTTTTTAACTTGTTCCTCTACAAAGTGTACATCTGCATTATCATTTTCATCTATAGGGGTGTCAAATGTTACCCAAAGTATCTCAGCAATATTTGCTTTTTTTTTATCATTAGTAAATATTAAGTTTTTGGATTTTAATCCCTCTTTTATCAAATTATTTAACCCTGGTTCTAATATTGGTGCTTTATATTTATTTAAATTTTTTATATTTCTTAAATTTTTGTCAATTCCTATAACCTCATGATTTTTGGAGGCAATACATGCAGAAATAACAGAACCTAAATGCCAAAGGCCGAATATACAAACTTTCATAATTACGATCTTTTGTTAAATACCCATTCATTTTTCTCTAGGTACTTTAAAGTTTTGACAATACCCTCTTTTATATTATATTTTGGTCTCCATCCAAGTTTTGATATTTTTTTTGTTTCCAAAAATATAAATGGATTGTCACCAATCCATCCTCTATTACCACCCGTATACTCTAATTTGGGTTTTAAACCTAGCTCGTCACAAATCCACTTTATAGATTGATCTACATCACAATAGTCATTTAACCCTAAATTGAAAATGTTTAATTTTTTCTTTGATTTTTTTAAGGATAGAAATATTGCATCAATGCAATCATGCACATAAAGATATGATTTACGTTGCTTACCGTTTCCAAGTACTTCTAATTTTTTTGGATCTTTCTTAAGCTTTTTATAAAAATCAAAAACATGACCATGTGTATATCTTTCACCAAGAATTGAAACAAATCTAAAAATGTATCCTTGCACATCAAATCCTTCACAATAAGCTGAAATTAAACCCTCACAAGCTACTTTAGACGCTCCATAAAAGGATGTTTGAATTGGAAATGGACTATTTTCAGGAGTTGGAATTACACTTGCCTCACCATATACAGAGCCAGTGGAAGAAAAAACAATTTTTTTGATATTATTAAATTTCATTGCCTCCAGTACATTTTGTGTTGCAATAGTATTTTGTTCAAGATCTTTTCTTGGATTGTTGACACCGAAACGAACATCAGCATTGGCTGCTAAATGAAATATAATGTCACCACCTTTAAATGAATTTTTTAATTTATTCAAATTTAATAAGTCAGCTTTAATAAATTTAAAATTTTTTAATTTCTTAGCGTTATTTAAAAATTTAATGTTTCCTGTCGAATAATTGTCAATTCCAATTACAAAGTTTTTTTTGTCTTTTAGCAGTCTATCTACTAAGTTGCTGCCAATAAAACCAGCGCAGCCTGTAACAATATTACAAATTTTCATTTTTTAAATTAATGGGTTTATTTGCTAAATTATACTCCACTATAATATTTGAAACAATCATAACAAAAAGTGGGTAGAAGGGTATTGTGAGAAATATGATTGAATGGAATGAAGATAACAGCGATAAGAACATTATTAATAAGGATTTATTGAAGTTTGATGGATAATTTGAAATTAGCCAAATATTTTTTTTTAAAACATAAAGCAAAATCAAAATTATTAAAAAAAAATTAAAAATTCCTGCTTCGGTTAAAATTCTAAGTATACCTACATCTTGAAGGAAATTTTCAGGAAAATATTCAAATTTATTCGAATTAATTATAGGTCCTGATCCAAAAAAGACATTTATCAAATCAATTTTTGAATAAAAATCAATTAGACCATTTAGAACAGTTAATTTAAAATATGTAAAAATACTTTTTTCTCCAAACAAACCAAACTTAGTTATAAATAAAACAAAAATTAATACTAAAATTATAAATATTGGCTTAAGGTACATTCTATATTTTGACAAAACAATTACACCTATGGTGATAGCGATTGGAATAATAGTTGAAAATGAAAGTGCAAACAATATTGTAAAAATTAATGGAAATACAAATATAATCAAATGACTACCTGTAGTCTTAAAATTTAAAATAATTACAATTGTGAGCACACTAAGTATACTTGCAGCAGTACCGATTGACCCTCCTAGTAATGGATTAAGTCTCCATAATATTTTATGGTCTTTACATGGCAAGAAAGTTTGACCAATGTCGCTCGAACATCCTATAAATGCTCGGTTAAATGTGCTGTGTAATATATTTATTGCATCAAAATAATTTAGCAAAGCAATAATTGCAACAAAACCATATGCCATTATACAAATTTTGAAGGCCTCTTTAGGTAATTTATTATTTTTTAATGAAACAATAATAAAAAAAACCAAAAATATTAGTGGAAAACTATATTGTCTTATTAATGCAGGTAAAAAATAAATATCCAAAATGAAAATAAAATTAGAAAATGTTAAAGAAAATGCTAATAATAAAACTAAAAAAATAAAGTCTTTTTCTAATCTTTTTATTTTTTGATCAATGAAAATATAAACAAAAGAAATTAATACCGATATCTCAGGCAATACAGAAAATATTATATTTTCAGGGTATTGATTTTTTAAAACAAATACAAAAGGATACGAATAAAAAGGTAACAAAACAATATTAGCATAATTGACATACACAAAAATTGATACGAAAAGTACCAATAGCACAAAACCAAAATATAGATTTACTGGATTGAACACTAAATTTAATAAAGATATAAAAATTAATGATGAGAATAAATTTTGTTTATTAATGTTTTGTAAAAACATAATTTTTATAAATGATAAGTAATACGCTTAGCAAAATTTTTAATGTATGAAAAATATAAAATTTTTTTAATTATATTTTTTATTACAAAATTAAAATTATTTTTTGATTGTTTTTCTCTAATTTTATTCATTTTTTGTCGCGTCACCCTATTAGGATACTTCTTTCTTGAAATTAAAGAGCTTCCTATATATTTATTATCATCGTCTATAGAAGAAAATACCTCAAATTTTGGTAATCCAAATTTGATAGGAAGAATATAAGTGTCATTCGCATTTTTCTCAAAGTCAAAAGGAGTGTCCTTGTGCCATCTTCTTAAGAATGGTCTTGAAGAGTTTAAAATTTTAAAGAAAAATTCTTTTTTAAAGATACCTTGTAATCCTAAAATGTATGGTTTCTCCCCTATAGTTTGTTCAGCATTTTTACAACGAGTTTTATGAGCTATTGTATTATAGTTTAAACAATATAAATATTTTGTTTGTTTTTTTTTTATATTTCTAAACTCTTTTAATAACAATCCATTTCCAAACCATGAGTACTGAAAATACTCAATATTATTTTCTTTGATTTCTTCTATAATCTGATTAAATTTTTTTCTACCACAAGTACAAATATGATCTTCTACCCAAAAGAAAACATAATCACTAGAAATTTTTTTTGCGATGATTTTGCTATCAAAAAACCAACCATTTCCAGTTTCAAATGTTGATAAATAAAGTTTTTTACCTATTTTTTGATTTAAAAATTTAGCAGCAGATTTTTTGTATTTGCCTCTTATATTAATTACCCATTGATTAATTTTGATTGTTCCAAAAGAATAATATGAATCTTTCATTCTCTTTAATCTTTCATTACTATCAATTCTGAAATTTGCGAATACAGCTAAAGTCATTATCTAAGTCTTTTTAGTTTATTAATTAAGCTTATAATAATAAAATGATATTATTAAATAATAATAAAAATAAATGCCATTGTTATCTATAATTACAGTATGTAAAAATCCTGGATTTTCAATTGTTGAGACTGTTGACAGTGTATTGTCTCAATCATTTAAAGATTATGAATATATTATTGTTGACTCATCTAGCTCAGACGGAACAGGAGAGTATTTAAAGAACTTACATAGAGAAAAAAAAATTAACAAATTAATTATTGAAAGTGATAAAGGTATATATCAAGGCATTAATAAAGGCATCAGTATAGCAGAGGGCACTTATATAGGGTTAATACATGCTGGAGATACTTACAGCAAGGATGTTTTTAAATTATTGTTACCTCACTTTAATAGTAAAGAAGATATTATATATGGTTCTGCTTACCAAATTAATCAAAACAATATTACCTTAATAGATTTGCCTAAAAATTCATTTAAGAATTTGCAACAAAAAAATTCAATAATTCACACATCATCTTTTGTAAAAAAAAATTTGTATAAACAAATAGGTTTGTATAAAGAAAAATTTATAATTGCTGGAGATTTTGACTTTTTTAAAAAAGCTTTAGATGAAAACTTTAAGTTTATGCAAGTGCCTTATGTAATTTCGAATATTAAATTTGGGGGTATTTCAACAAAAATGAGTTACATTTTTATATCTGCAAAAGAGTGTGCACAGATTATATTTGGTAATGATTTTTATTTAAAAAAATTCAAATATTTATTTTATTACGTATTTTCAAGTTTCAGTCATTTAATGAAAAACAAAATATTACATGATATTAAATTATTAAAAAAATTACTTTTTTAGTTTTTTATATTTATTTAAAAATAATGCTAAACTTAAATCTTATTAACAAAACTATTTGCGTTACAGGTGCAAACGGAGTTATTGGAAGTAAAGTAGTTGAAATGCTTTTAAATTACGACTGTAATATAAAAATTTTATCTAGAAGACCATATTATTCATCTTCAAAAAAATTAAAAACATTTATAGGCGACTTGTCAAATCCAAAGTTAGACCTTGGTCCTTTTGTTAAAAATTGTGATTATTTAATTAATTGTGCAGCAGAATTACAAAAAGTAAAATTAATGAGGCAGGTGAATGTTCAGAGTGTCTATAGGTTATTAAGTGCAATTAAAAAAAATTTAAAGTTTGAAGAAAAAAACGTGCATTGGATACAATTAAGTTCTTGTGGAGTTTATGGATCTGGTCGAATATTTAATAGCAAAGAGGAGAAATTTGTTAATGAACATACTATTCCCAACCCACAAAATGAATATGAAAAAACAAAATTAGCTGCTGATAAGATATTGATTGCCTTAAGTAAAAAAGATCCAATAGATTATACAATTATAAGACCAAGTAACGTAATAAGTGAAAATACGGAAAGTAATATTTTTTATAAGCTCAGTAAGTTGATCAAAAAAAGATTATTTTTAAAAAATTCAAAAAATTCAATTGCTACTTATGTTCATATTGACGATTTAGTTAATTCAATCGTTGCAATAATATGTAATTCAAAAAGCAAGAATAATACATTTAATCTAAGTTTGAATTGTAGTTGGAATAAAATTTTTGATAAAATTGGTGATTTAAATGAAGTAAAGTTATTAAAATTTTCTCTTAATTATCGGCTTTTGCTAGTCCCTTTGATTTTTTTAAGGTTTTTATTAGGTAATTTAATTTACATTCCAACTTTGCGAACCTTTGAACTAAAAATTTTTTTTTCGTCAACCAAAATTGAAAAAACATTAAACTTTAAATTTAAAAAATTATTACCTGATAATATTGAAAAATTTTTCTTACTAGAAAATAATACAAACGAAAAAATTAGCTTATCAGACAAAAAATTAAATTCTGAAAAATTAAATGACCTAACAATACAAACAAACAATAATATTTTGGTCTCAGTTGTTATGTCTGTTTACAATGGAGAAAAATATTTAGCAAAATCTATAGAAAGTATATTGTGTCAAACTTTAAAAAATTTTGAGTTTATCATAGTTAATGATGGTAGCACTGACTCATCATTAAAAATTATCCAAGATTTTTCTAAAAAAGATAATAGAATTAAAATTATTAATAAATCAAATTCAGGTATTACTCATAGTTTAAATTGTGGAATTGATGTTGCAAAAGGAAATTGGATTGCCAGAATAGATGCTGACGATATATCTGATAAAAGTAGATTAATGGAACAGTATTTAAGGGGTGTTGCTGATGACTCATTGGTATTAATTGGTTCATCATGTTTTGAAATTGATAAGTTTGGTAAAAAATTAAAGTATTACAATTATCCAGAAAGCCATGAGGATTTAAAAAATAACTTAGTAGGTATGAAAAAATATTTTCCACACTCATCTTATTTTATTAGAACTAAATTATTAAAAAAAATTAATGGATATA
>MDSV01222499.1_pt1 | contig 10192 bp, 7 predicted proteins | sample 810851 | NCBI WGS metagenome assembly MDSV01 (sample SAMN05326640, study PRJNA326480) | marine metagenome | isolation source: seawater | place: Atlantic Ocean: North East | collected 2012
AAGATTGCTAAATATATGAACAGAGACCTTAAAACTGCATTAGGTTATGTAATCGGTGCAGCAGAAGAACTTAAAAGAAGTGGTAAGGTAAAGTAATGGACAAAGCAGAAATCTTACAAGACATATCAGTAGACCTTTCTTTCATGTATAAGAAAGCACTTAAGAACATAAATAAGTTAGACCCTAAGACAAAAAAAGAATTTGCAAAAGCATTTGTTGAGTTCAAAGAAAAAGTTGATGATTTATCATCATAAATAATTTCATTAAATTTATTTTCATATTTATAGATACCTATCCAATTGATAGGTATTTTAATTTTTATATATGTCAAAAAGATTCAAAAAAGTAAGAAGAGAGGCCATGATTGTACCTGGCCGTTTTAGAGCAGCAAAAGTGGTGAATGGAAATATCGAAGCAGCACTTAGATTTTTTAAAAGACAAATGAAAGATTCAGATGTTTTACAAGAAGTTAGAGATAGACAAGAGTTCATAAAACCATCAGCTGTAAAGAGAAGACAAAAACAACAAGCAATCAGAAAAGAATACATTAGACGGTTAAGAGAAGAAAATTAAATGGTAAACACTTTATCGTTTTCAAAACTTCTACCATATTTATTACCGACTAAATAACACACCCCAATGTGTGTTCACACTAAATAATAGTAAAATCACTATTAAGATTCCAAATAATCTTACTATCCAAAAATTTAATTAAGGAGAAACAGTATGGCTAAATCTGATTTATTAAAAGAGGCTATCGCTGACGCAAAAGCAGTAAAAGAAACTGCATTAGCAAACGCAAAGATGGCTTTAGAAGAAGCCTTCACTCCAAAACTTCAATCAATGTTATCTCATAAGATTGCAGAAGAATTAGAAGAAGAAGATGAAATGTCTGAAGAAGAGGAAAACTCAAATGAAACGTATGAAACGTATCATAACGAAGAGGAAGAATCTAATGAAGATATGAAATCTGAAGAAGAAGATTCTGTATCTGAAGAAGATGAAATGAAATCTGAAGAAGATGAAATGAAGTCTGAAGAAGACGAAATGAAATCTGAAGAAGACGAAATGAAATCTGAAGAAGATGAAATGAAATCTGAAGAGGAAGAAGTAGAAGAAGAATTAGATTCAGAAGAGGAAGACGAAGTAAAAGACATCGTAGACGATGAAATGGATTCTCACGAAGACGAAATGCATGACGAAGAAAAAGAAGAAGGTCCTGCAGACGAAAACGTAGAAGAAAATGAACTCGAAGAAGATGAACTTGACTTAGAATCTGTAATCGCTGAATTAGAAGCTTCACTTACTGAAGAAGAAGACGTTGATGAAAATGAAGTTGACGAGGAAGAAGAAGTAAAAGAAGAATTAGACTCATCTGATATTGGTGATGGCGAAAACGCTGAACCATCTGATGACGCAGCCGATTCATCTGACATTGAAAACGATGACGAGTTAAACATTGATGAAATCATTGAAACTCTAAAAGAAATGGCAGACGATAAGGTTGAAGAAGAAGAATCAGAAGAAGAAGAAGTATCTGAAGAAGATATGAAGGATGAAGAAATGGACCCAAACAAGAACGAAGAAGAGTTGGAAGAAGCTTACAAGACTATCGAGTCTTTAAGAAACACTATCAACGAAGTTAACTTGTTAAACGCGAAATTACTTTATACTAATAAATTATTCAGAACTTTTGACTTGAACGAGTCACAAAAAGTAAAAGTTATCGAGAATTTTGATAGAGCAGGAAACTTAAGAGAAGTTAAACTTGTATTTGCTACATTAGGTGAAAACTTAAACGTTGCAAGAAAAAAGAAAACTGTGGTTAAAGAAGGAAGTGCTTCAAAACCAACTAAGAGTTCGGCTCCAAAAAAATCAATAATCTCAGAAGGTAACGAGGTTGCTGACAGATTTAAGAAGTTAGCAGGTTTAATAAAATAATTTAAAATAGAAGGAAAAGTAAAATGAACACACAAAGTTTACTTAATGAATCCGCTGGATTTAACAAGCAAATGTCTGAAGAGGCAAAAGGACTTGTATCCAAGTGGGAAAAGACTGGCCTTTTAGAAGGTATCGAGTCTGACTTTGAGAGAAGTTCTATAGCTACACTTTTAGAAAACCAAGCAAGAGAACTTGTAAAAGAAGCATCTTCTACAGGTACATCAGCAAACTCTGAAGAGTGGGCAGGTGTAGCTCTACCATTGGTACGAAGAATTTTCAGTGAAATCGCTGCAAAAGAATTCGTTAGTGTACAACCTATGAACTTACCATCGGGTCTTGTATTCTACTTAGACTTTAAGTACGGTACAGCACAGCCAGGATTTGAAACTGGCGCAGGTAAAGATTCACAAACTGACTCAGTATTCGGTATCACCGAAACTGCAAGTGAAGCAAGTGAAGGTCTTTACGGAGCGGGTAGATTTGGTTACTCAATCAATGACGTAGCATCATCAGCATTAGATATTGCAGCATCATTATCTGACGCAACTAAATTTATCTCAGCATCAGTTAACCTAAATACAGGTGGAACTGAATATGATTATGATTCTTCATTCTCAGCATCAATTGCAGCAGCAGGAAACGGTGCATTAATCGTTAAAGTATCTGCATTAACTTCATCAATCTCAGGATTCGATAAAGAAGGTGTAAGAGGATTTGAAGTATCAGGTTCAGGTGTTGCAGAACACTATCCAGCATTTACTAAACTATCAGGTGCAAACATTAGCGCACTTATTAGAATCTCAGCAGCAGATACTGCAGTAGATAAATTAGTAATCAAGTATCACAAACAACCAACTGACATCACAAGAGGTGACTTCGAGCAATCTGATTTCGCATCAAACGGTGGTGTAGGTGCAGACTTAGGTATTCCTGAGTTGAATGTTGAATTAAGAAGTGTTCCAATTGTAGCTAAAACAAGAAAGTTAAAAGCACAATGGACTCCTGAATTCGCACAAGACTTAAATGCATACCACTCAGTAGACGCTGAAGCAGAATTAACTTCAATGTTATCTGAATACATTTCTCAAGAAATCGACTTAGAAATCTTAGATATGTTATTGGAAAATGCATTAACTACAGGACATTGGTCAGCAAGAATCGGATATTCTTGGAATGGTTCAGGTTTCACATCAAGTGGTCTTAACGCGGCAGTTGAGAGATATACTCAACAACAATGGTTCCAAACTTTAGGTACTCAGTTACAGAGAGTTTCTAACCAAATCCACGCGAAGACTATGAGAGGTGGAGCAAACTTTATGGTAGTATCTCCTGATGTAGCTACAATCATTGAGTCAATTCCAGGCTTCCATAGTAATGGTACAGGAAACGAAATGAACTTCGCATTTGGTGTAAGCCAAGTAGGTTCTTTCGCGAATAGATACCAAGTATACAAAAACCCATATATGAAAGAGAACGTAATCCTATTAGGATTCAAAGGTTCACAATTCTTGGAAACAGGTGCAGTTTACGCTCCATACATTCCGTTAATTATGACTCCTCTTGTATATGACCCAACTAACTTCACGCCAAGAAAAGGTGTAATGACACGTTACGCTAAACAAATGGTGAGAGGTGAGTTCTATGGTAAGGTTCTTGTACATGGACTTGAAGTAATTGGATAATATTTAATTATTTAATTCTCATTAAATTAAGGGTAACTTCGGTTACCCTTTTTTTATGCCCTATACTACTTATATTAAAGAGTTATGTAAGTTATTATTCATTAATAAGGATAGTGCATGCCAGAAAATACGAATAAAAGGGTACCAAAGGGAGCAGTTAAATATAATATAACTCTTTCAGAAGAACAGAAACTCGCAAAATCAGAAATAAGAAATCATCCATTTAATTTTATATTAGGAAAAGCAGGAAGTGGTAAAACACTATTAGCAGTACAGATATCATTAGATTGTTTTTTTAAACGAGAAGTAAATAAAATAGTAATTACAAGACCAACTATATCAAATGAAGATAATGGATTCCTTCCTGGCTCATTAGATGAAAAAATGGAACCATGGTTAGTTCCAATTAGGTCTAATATGAGAAAAGTTTACAATAAACCCATTATATTAGAAAAGATGGAAAAGAATCAAGATATAGAATTGGTATCTTTATCACACTTTCGAGGAAGAACTTTTGATAGTTCAATAGTTATAGTAGATGAGTTCCAAAATCTAAATAAACAACAGTTAGCAATGGTTTTAGGTCGTTTAGGTAAAAACTCAAGAATGATGTTGTGTGGCGACCCACAACAAATTGATTTAAAATTTACAAATGACTCTGCTGTTCATGAAGTTCATAAACTAAAAGATTCAGAGTTTGTTTATAGTGTAAACCTAAAAGATAATCACAGACATGAGTCGTTAGATAACGTTCTTAAACTGTTATTTTCTTTTGAATAACGATTTAGAAAAATAAAACAATATTTATATAACGTAAACGTTAATTATTGGAGATATAAATGTCATTTGACTACACAGGTTCATTTAGTGGTTCGTTCACAGGTAATTTAATATCAACAAATGGGGTAATATCTTCCTCGGCTCAATTGCCAAGTGGGATTTTATCATCATCTGTACAATTACCGAGTGGAATAGTGTCCTCATCAGGACAAATAAACTATAATACTATTAGTAATAAACCAACTACTATATCTGCATTCCAAAAAAACTCCATAACCGCAAATAACGCATTTAGACAAACAACATTTCCATCCGTATCATCATCAATTGGTACAAGATTAACTACTTTAGAAGGTGCAACAGACAATACAGGGTCAGAACAGACACTATCATTTAATGATGGTACAAACGCACTAAGTATTTCAAATGGAAATACAGTAGATTTATCAACACTTGCAGGTGGCGGTGGTGGTGGAGCAGGATTAAACATAACAGCATCAGATGAAGGAACTCCATTAAGTAAAATAGTTCGTAGTTTTGACTTTGTAGGTAACGCAGTTACAGCAACTAACGCAGGTAACGCAGTTACGGTAACAGTAAATACAGGTTCACTACAATTACCAAGTGGATTAATCTCATCTTCAGCACAATTAGGAAGTATTTCATCATCAGCACAGATAGCAGATGATATATCAGGTTCATTATCAGCAAATGCGATTGTAGGTTTAGGAGCAGGGATTGTTTCAAGTTCAAATCAAATATTACCAATAGTAACTTCAAGTATTACTGACTTCCCAACGGAAGTTTCAAGGTCAGCAGCATCGTTTGGATTTGGAACAGGTGGTGGTTCAACTGACATAACAGCATTAAATAATTTTACGGGTTCTGCAAACACAAGTATTACGGCACTAAACACATTTACGGGTTCTGCGATTTCAAACAATCAAACTTCGTCAATGACAGTAGCAACTGCATCATACGCACTATTCGCAGTGTCCGCGTCTCATGAAATTACAACAGAAGTTAGTTCATCTCACTCAATAAACGCAGATACAGCATCATTTGTGATAGGTCATGTACAAACTTCCCAAACAAGTTCAATGTCTGTAGCAACTTCATCGTTTACAACAGGATTTTCAATTTTTAACGGAAATAGAGTAATATCTAACACAAGTCTACCTGTAGGAGTTTACAATACTAACGCAGGAACAAGTGGTTCGTTAACACAATTTATAGAAAAGGTATTTTTCCCAAATACAGTACCATCAATCACAACAAATGGATTTACAATCGGTGAATTCGTAGCAAGTGGTTCTGAAATCGGAACAGCAACAGCAACAGACGCAGAAGGACAAAGTATTACATTCCAAGCAGCAAGTTCTTACTCAGATAACTTCTTTAAGATAGCAAGTAATGGAAAAATAACTCTAAATACTAAATCAACATCATCAATGAACACTGATAATACGCCAGGTAGTGGTTCTCACGCATTTCCTATAGAAGCCGTAGATACATTCGCAGGTGTTGGTTCTAAAACAATATACATAAGGGTAACTCCTAATACCGCTCCTAAATGGAGACAAACATCAGTAGGTGGTTCAATAGTGACAACGTTTACACAATCACTAAATGAAAATTCTGTAGCAGCGAATAATAAAGTTAGAGTTTATTTCACTGACGCAGAAAGTGACACTATAACAATTGGAAGTGGTTCAGCATTTGTAAGTTCAAGTTTTTCATTTACTAAAGCAAGTACATATGTTCAACTAAATCAGATAACTTCTTCATTAGATTATGAAGTTACCCCAAAATATGAATTCGTTTTAACAGCAAGTGATGAACATTATGGAAGTGGTGATGATACTGAATCAATTACTTACTTACCATTCCAAGTAGCAGTAGTTGATAACGTTGGTCCAACTGTAAATGACCAAACATTAGGAAGTATCAATGAAAATACGACAGATGGTGCAAGTGTAGGTTCAATAACTGCAACAGACCCAACAGGTGATACAATAACATTTAGTAATTTTACACTAAAAGAAGCAAATTTAGATGGTGGTTCAAATATTACATCATCTTTAGGTGGTAATTCATTATATGACCCACACTCAGACCCATTCCAATGTAGTTCTGCAGGTGCAGTAACAAGAAAGAATGGAGTTTATCTAAATTCTGATGTAGCGAACAGATATTTTTATCAAGTAACAGTAAAAGACGCATTTAACTCAACATCTGATACAGGTTTAATTAGAATTAACATCGATGATGACGCCGCAACTTCAATAACTGACAATTGGGATAATTTATATATCATAGAATCCGCAACAAGTAGTGCAGAAATAAAAATTAGTTCAAATGGTAGAACAGGAACAAGTGCATTATGGTCATCAGGAGTATCTCAAAGATGGGAAGTTAAATCAACAGGAAATTTAATTTCATTATCATCTACAACAGGTTCAAGTGCAACTTTAAGATTAGCAAGTAACCTAAGTGGTTCAGCATATACAAGTGGAAGTACAATTTCAGTAGAATTAACCGCATCAGAAAATGGATTTGAAACAACTAAACAATTTGTAAATCAAGATATAGCAGTTGTTATTAATAACGCACCTGTACCAAGTTTCAGTAACACATCTGCAAACTTAAATACAAATGGTGCAAGAAGTGGTAGTACAATTACAACAATATCTTTTACAGATACAGAAAGTGATTCACTAAATCATGGTTCATTTACATTTACAGACCCAAGTGGTCAATTAAACGCATATAAATCTGGCGATACTTACTTAGTACAACCAAAAAATAATTTAAGTGGTTCCGCTTATCCAATGACCGCATCTATAAAAGATACTCATGGATTTAGAGTAGGTACTACTAAACATAGTGTAACAATCGCATCAGCACCAAATGGTACTTTAACTACAAATGGTACATTTAGAATAATAGAGAGTGCAGAAAGTGGAGCACATATAAAAATTAACGCTGATGGTAGAACGGGAACACAAGGTGACTTAGGAGTTACTTACTCACCTCAATATAATTCCGCAGCAGTACAAGCATTTACTTCATCTAACGCAGCCATAGCAGTAAACAGTAATGGTAAACTAACAATAGGTGTAAATATAAGTGGTTCAAGTACAGGTAGTGGTGATACAATTACATCAACTATATCATATCAAGACCAATTTAATAATATAGGTTCAGACAGTATATCAGTAAGTGTAGTTGCAAATCAAGCTCCAACAGCAACATTTAGTGAGATTGGTGCAAACATGACTGCGTCGATTTCAAGTGGAACAGGATTAGTAAGTATGTCAATATCTGATACAGAATCCGATACACCGTTTTCCGCTTCATTTGGTGGACCAAACGCAGGAAACTTACAATTTGTACCACAAAACGCAAATTCATCGTCATACGTCATTAAAACAACGGGTACGATAAGTTCGGGTGTAACATATAGTTATACAGCATCAGTACACGATAACTTTGACAAATCAACATCATACAAAAGAACAATAACACTTCTTGACCCTGTAGCAAAAACATATGTTTACGGTTGGGATGGTGGTTCTGCAGCAAGTGAAGCAACAGCAATAGCATCTATGGGTGATAGTGGAGCAGATGGTGTTGATATCGAAGCAGGTTCAGTAATTGCAAAACTACAAAGTGGTTCACTTGGTACAACATTCAGTCCAACATATGTTGGTGGTACAATGTTACTATTTGGAAGTAGTTCAAAAACAACATTATCAGATAGTAACGCAACAGGACTATCAAGTTTCGGATATATAAACTTTAGTAGTGGTGGTTCAAAAAGATTAGTCGTAGTATTCCCATCAGCATCAAATCAGTTTGGGAAACCAAGAAGTATGTATGATGGAGTACCACCTGATGGAACAGGTACAGAAAAAGAATACTATGTATATGCAAAAGACGCCTCAATTCCTGGCACAATTGGAACGGGTGTATATTACTTCGACACTGAAAATGCAGTAGAAGGATATTCAAGATGGGGTATAATATTTGCAGAAGGTGAAAATACAAATAACTCAAGATATTATTTAATGCCTGACTCGGCGTCAGCACCATAAGAAAAGGAAAAGAAATAGATGGCAACAACAGCAGGTGATATTTATGTAAGAAGTGGAGCGTCAGGTTCATTCACGTCAGTACAATATGTACAAGGTGGGTGGATTACTGTAGCATCAGCATCAGACATGAACTCTATTTATCACGATAGACTTAGAGACGGACAGATTGTTTGGGTAGAACATACTGAACAATTATATGTTACAAGAAAGTTTATCGCATTCTCTACGCCAGGATATGGTGGTTCAGATGACTCTGCTTCATTCCATACTACTACCTTAGGTATTTCAGGTGGTGGTGGAGCTGGTGATATTACATCAGTAACAGCAGGAACAGGTTTAAGTGGTGGTGGGGCATCAGGAGCAGTAACACTTAACTTAAATACATCAGACGCAGCATTTATATCAGGTGTAAGTGGTCAATTGACATCATTAAATAATTTTACAGGTTCAGCAAATACAAGTATTACATCATTGAATACTTTTACGGGTTCTGTAATTACAAACAGTATAACAAGTTCTATGACTGTAGCAAGTTCTTCTGTATCAGATAGAGCGATGTTTACAGCACAATGGACATTAGGTGCAGATGGTTCCAATCATTATACATTTACAGGTCATGGTTTAACAGGAGCAGAAAATGACCCAACACTTTATTTAATGAGAGGTCAAAAATATAAATTTATAAATAATATGGGAGCACATCCATTTAGGATTCAATCAACTCCAAATGGTTCAGCAGGTACAGCATATAATGATGGTGTAACAAATAATAACGTTTCAAGTGGAACATTAACTTGGGATGTACAATTTGACGCACCAAGAGTTTTATATTATCAATGTACTTCTCACGCAAATATGGGTGGTGTTATTTATGTACTAAACGCTGATACAGGTTCTGGCGGTAGTGGAACAGGTGGTATATTTACAACTACAGGTTCTTTCAAATCAACTACGAACAGTTTAGATATAACAGGTTCGGTTAGAGTCGGTGACGGTGTTTTAAGATTAAAAGAATTTTCAACTACTCCAACTTATGAAGAAGGTGCAATATTTTATTCAGCATCAAACTTCTACTTTGGGTTAGGAAGTAGTTAATAAAATATAATTACATATTTATATTATGTAAGAAATTGGTTGTGGCTGGTACAATTTGTTGTGTACCAAAGTTGTTTAAAATAATAAATTAATAGGAGAAACAAAATGGCATGGAAAAAAGTCATTGTCTCGGGGTCGGTAGCTAGTTTATCGGAAGTATCAGCATCGGTAGGGTTTAAAGGTAATCTTGTTGGTGCGGTAACAGGTAATGCCACAACCGCGACAACAGCAACTCAAGTTGGGAACAGTTTGACGGTTGACGATTCAACCATCCAACTGAACTCAGGTACCACATACGATGGTGCAGCCGCGAGAACCATTAGTGTAAAAAATAGTGGTATAACACTCGCAAAAATAGCAAATCAAGCAAACAATACGGTTTTAGGTAATGTATCAGGTGGTGCAGCAGCACCAAGTGCATTAACTGCTGCAAATATAAGAACATTAATTAGTGTTGAAGAAGACGCAGATGTAACAGATGCGACTAATGTAGCAGCAGCTGGAGCATTAATGGATTCTGAACTTGCAGAAATCGCAACGGTAAAAGCATTAACAAAAGCAGGAATCTCAGGTTCATTATCATCAACCGCATTAGCA
>MDSV01242072.1_pt1 | contig 10192 bp, 5 predicted proteins | sample 810851 | NCBI WGS metagenome assembly MDSV01 (sample SAMN05326640, study PRJNA326480) | marine metagenome | isolation source: seawater | place: Atlantic Ocean: North East | collected 2012
ACCAAAAACGTTCCAACCATACTAACTGGATTCCGAAAACAGTACAGTGAAGAACCTGAAATTTACGGTCGTATATCTGAAGAATCATCGACAACCGAGGTCCGTCTTTCTGACCAATCTGAGAACGGTATTTGTGAACTTTTCCTCACATCTCTTGTCAAAGGAATGGAGGGAAAAACTCTCTCCCAAGAAATGTATTTTTCACTTAGCAAACTTTTGCAACCGTTCATGCGGTATGTCTTGAGTGATGCTCGGCTTTGCCGAGAACATTACCCGTACATTCTCGAACTTCTTCTTAGCGAATTTTTCGGGCTTACACTCTCCCAAGGAATGGTAAAGGATGACGAAGACATCGTTTTCGACGAAAACCTATCACTTGATACCAAATCTTTGATACAGTTCACACCTCCAAAGATGGACTGGATAATTACGCGAGGAGTTGGTGGAAGGATACCACTTGATGCATCACAACACGTTCTCGATAGGCTTCTTCTGCATATGTATGACCGAATCGACCACGGTGCTGTTGACTACATTTTAGATTCTGAATTTAATCTCGACCCGAAAACGAGAGCAGATATTGATACAATACTCCATACACCTTCACAGTCGGAATTTTGGATTGAGTTGGCGGCCAAATTCAAGACATGGAATTCTGTTCTTGATGCACCACCCCAAGTCCCCGCACTTGTTTTAACCGCGTTAAAACGCGAAGAGTTAAGTCTAACAATCGATTTAATGCTAAAACCATTTTCAACGAAGGAACACAGTGTAGAAACATCATTTGATGATATTATAACATCAATCTCACAAAAAAACGATGTTCAGGCTTTCTTTGACTCCATTCTCAGTGAACCGCTCATTCTCACGTATGACGAGATGTCCCAACGAGAATTCGAGGCGCCAAATGCGAAATTGTTCAACTCAAATGAATTTTGGTCTCGGGTAAAGATCAGAGTATTTGCAGGTATTGACGAACAATCATCAAAATTCAGTTCGCATTTCTCCGATAAAACACCATTGAGAAGCACTTGGTACTACAATTGGGTGCCACAAAACGAAGATGGAAAGCCAAATATCCGAGAAAAGCAAACACACTTCAAAACAATTTCAGAATCCAATTGCATGAAATTCATTCAATCGATTTCCGAAACGCTCAATCAAGCGTCCAGTTGGGGTAAACACGGCTCTCTAGCCATCGATATCATGTCATTTACTGATTCAATACCCAATGCAACAGTAAAATTTTCACAACTTTTGAAAGAAATCCAATTGCAATTTGAGGGCGAATTAAGAAACGATCTTCGGCCTAAACAGTGGTATGAGGCATTCTTATCCGAACTCTTTAGGAACAGTAAGAACACAAATCAACGAGAATTAAATTCATACAGAATGGACTCAAACTCAGCAGAAATATTAGAAACGAACCTCATAACACTCTTCCAAATCGTGAATGAATACTATTCAAACACATCGGATGTAAATTCCGAGAAACCCCAATATCAAAGAGAATTGTATGTTGATTGCCTGTATAGGAATATCTTGTTATTCGCTCCAAAGATTTTTTCAGACTTAGGTGGCGGCAAGAGTGCAGAGCAAGCAAAATATATGGAACGAAAGCAAGCATTTGCAAAACAATTCGCCTCACTTATTGAAACCCTTCCAACGACGAAAGAAGAGCTTGAAAAAGCAATGAGGGGGGACAGTGATGTACTTTTATTGAATAGGGTTCCAACCATGGTTTTTGATTTCGATGTATCTCCTCGTGAGCCAAGAAAACGGCAATATAGGAATTCAAAAAGCAAATCAACGAATTCTCCAAATCCAGGTCAGAATTTTGGTGAATGGCTTGCTATACTTCTTTTCGCGTCTTTAGAAAACTGTTTGAAGGAGCAAAATTGCCAAATTCAAATTCAAGGCAAAAAGCTCCATTCTCCAGCCTCGGAAGAAGTCATCACTAAATTAAAAATTTATTTCGAACTTTTCTTTGAAAAATCCGACCCAAACGCATTTTTTTCAATGTTTTACTCAATGCTCAACTGTGGGAATTACCGACCTGGAGACTCTCTTGAGGCAATTGGCGTTCTCACTCCAGTTAGATCTCACTTTAATATATCACGCAGAACGGCATTTTTTGTTAGTTCCATGACACAATTAATTGACTCGATTGACAACAAACCCCCAGGTTTTGCGCAAGCAAGAAATACCCCCCCCATGTCATATCACCCAGTCTATCTTTCACGTTCAGAAAGCGGTATAGATTACAGGAAGGATTTTGCGGTTAATAACCAAGAATGGGAAAGAATACGCAACACTGACTTATCAACCTCAGAGTTGGCAGTCGAACTCCGTTTATCGGAGAATGTTATTTCTAAAGTTCGAAAATACAAGAGTTCAACCAATGCCAACCTCATTCCATTTGAAATGGAGTATTCTCGAACTGGTAAAAATCAATATTCTTCTATCCATCATCCAAGAATGGCAGCTTTTGACATCGCAGTTCCAATATATTCTCCTTCAGAAAATCAAGAATTTCAAACTGATAAATCAACTCATCCACATCGAGATTGGATCATCAAAAACATTGACGGTTTATCCCAGGCATACAGGGGTAAAGAGAAACAGAGGCGTCGGTTAATCCGTCACATATGCCATACTGTAGCTAATTCGTTTATTGACAAAAATCATCCAGTAGCTTACACAGATAATCAAGTTTCGATTGGAAGAGCACTTGCGATATCCCACCTTCGTACTCCAGAATTTAAAGACCACCCACATATTGAGAATCATCAACTTGATTGGAGAATGATGTATGAAATGATGCGTATCGGTTTTCAGTCCAAAGAAACTTTTGATACATTTGTGGAAAAGACATCAAAAGAAATCACTAAAATCGCCGCCTCTAACCCCATTTCATTCACTCATTTCCTTTCACCACCCCAGGTCGATGAGAGTTGGCTCATTGACGACTTATTGGATTTAGCCGTCGAACTCAATGTGGAAATGCCCACAGCCCCACTGAAAGCCGATTTCATTGAAGCATTAAGACGCGGATCGGGCGGCGAGGTTGATGAAAGTCAAACCATACCCCAATTAATACAAAAATTGGAATCGTTGAACATTCAAGTACCTCAAGCACCAACAAAATCTACCTACTTAGGAATTCTCATCCCTGCACTGGAAACATTATCCTCAACTCGAAAACCATTGTTCGAGTTGAATGAATTTTACAACGCCCTGAAGAATCCAATACAATATTTATTTGCAGATTTAGAAATTTTCCATCAACAAGATTTCACCAATTCAAAATCGGGTAACAATATTTTACCCCCGAATATCACTCCTGAAATGCTCTTTTTCTATAGCACCGATGCAATGAACTACAAAGAAAGAGAAGTAAAGAATTCCGAATCTGGAAAAAGAGCATTGCGTCGGTCAGACCTTGCACCTATTGGGGAAGCTTTACGGGAAAGTTACAACCGCCAAATCCTCTCAGGATTCGTCCATTATCTCATGTTCAAGGCCGGCTATCGCGTAGAAGGAAAAATCGACAATTCAGTCGAAATTGAAGACCTTGTTTTCACAAAATACAAGGGCGATGAAGAAGAATGATTACAGAAACTTGAACCTCAGCTTTAGCAAGAGTTCACAGGTATGAATTACGAATAGGTTGCTCATCGAGATGGAAGAATGAGTATGTCGCCCACCAAGTGATTGTGTCCAATGCGTCAACGAGATTACTGGTACCGCTTCGCTCATCACCGTAATCCTTGCCGGTCGTGTCCATCCAATCGACCATTTCATCGATTGTGTCGCAGGTTTGGTGATAACACCAATACCCGTCAACAAGCCCTCCAAAGCCCATAGTTACGGTTCCTAAATTATCTTGGAATGTCGCATGGTCTGAACGGGCCGTCGTGTCTTCATAGACAATAATTTCAGGACGGTCTTTGGCTAACCAATCATCAACTTTCCATGTTTCAGCATCATAACCCGTGCCAAGAAGTGGAGACATTTGTTCCTCAACACCGATGGCATCAGAACCAATCCACATCGCTAAGCCAACCATTTCCGGCTGGTTCATGACATCATGATCTAGGCTCGGGCCGATATACACCCTCATCGGCCAAACCTCATCGTCTTTTGGATATCCATCTGGGTCAATTTCAGGTTGAGGGTCACAATCACCATCTCCTCCACCGTGTCCATTTCCACACGGCGCTCCACCACCACCTGGCCAATTCACACCGGCCATGTCAAGGTTGACATAATTGGTAACTTCAACTTCAGGGTTGTCTTCTTTTACCCAGTAATCGGTCCAAAAATCACTCCCTCTTTTACCTCCTTCTTCACCAGACCAGAGGCAGAAAACCATTGTATTACGAGTTTCATAACTCGCCATTGCTTCAGCAACACTGAGCACCATACTGGTTCCAGCGGTGTTATCGTAAGCCCCAACCCGAGTACCGTACGTTCGACCAAAGAGGTGCGGGTCCAACATACCACCGTTTACCGGAGGAGCAATGTCAAAATGGGCGCCGAATACCATCCATTTATCCGGATTAACGCTTCCAAAACGATACCCACAGATATTGTATGCTTCTGGGTTTTGAGCGCCCGTCATCAAAGAATCGTAAACAAATCTTTGCGTTATCACCTCGAGCCCGAAATTTTCTAGCGTTTGAATAAGGTATTGCGCAGCATCTTCGTATGCAGCATTCCCTTGACCAGCCCATCTGTCTAAATAACCTACAGCGCCATCAATAGCATCGGTTGGGTCGGGGGTATCGTCTGACATTACGTTGATGTAATTGAAGACGGTCCTTCCATCAACAAGTCCCATCGAATGTCTCCCTCCATCTGCTTCAGCATACGCAGCTGCCATTTGCCGTTCTATTGGAACGGTAACGGCAGTAACTGGCCCACCACTGAGATTGGACTGGGTAACGGTGTCAATACTTTCATTGACGCCAGCAACTCTTGAAACACCAGGGTTGTCATCCATTGCAAAACCATCTCGAGCGTACCACGACCTCCATGATTCGTCAATCGTTCGCACAGGCCAGTTTTCACGCCCATATTCTCCAACAAGAATAACTGCAGTATCGGTTCTAGGGGGCGCTAGAATTTGCAGAAGAACAGAATCGCCGGCATTCAAATCAACAACAGTCGAATTTTGAACAAACCCTGTTACTTCGTTTTGGATGAGGTATGGGATAAAAGCCGACATATCCTTGTCAGCACTGATTGTTACACCTTGAAAGACACCACCAGATAGAATTGCAGGCGTAACAACCACATCATTCTCACGAATGACTTCAGATTCGTTTTCTCCGAAGCAGCCGGATATCGGTGCAAGGAACATAAGGGTGACAAGCAAAATTGCTTGCAAAACTCTGGAACCCGCCATATCCGGTGCTCACATCACCCCTTTCTCAAACCTACGCCCGTTTGCGCAGGATGTGGCTTAGATGCACTTTCACATAAAACAACACAAAAGGGAAATAAATTACCGCAATCATGTAAAATATTCCATTTTTTCATCATTATCTTACAATTCTTTGATATAGGAGCGATGACGATGATGAAGTGATAACATGACAGAGAATACCAATTGTTCTTTCGAGGTCCATTTTATTGTTCAGCCAACCGACAAAGCCGCAAAAAAACCAATCCGAATACCGTATTTATGGGCGAATTTGGTTGTCGTTGACGATTTTGACAACAAATGCCCATTGATTGAGGGCTGAGTTATTCAGACTCCAACACTTCTCTGAACTGCTCTTCCCCATCGCCAAAAGAAGCATTCCGCTCTCTCTGGATGCTGAAAATGAGCATAATGCTGCCGATTACAGATACGCCCAATGTGAGTTTTAAGACATCATTTGTAGTCACTTGAAACCCAGATTCCGATTGCACCGCCTCCTCCTCATCCAAACACCCTGCTCCAAAACAATCACCGACAGTTGGAACTCCCGGCTCTTCATGTATGTCAGGATGAACCGTAATGGAATAATTCCATGTTTCAAGAACGGTTCCGTTTAAAGCTCGCTCAATTTGATACAGATACACACCTCGCGAACTTGAATTAAACACGTATTCATGCGAAACGGCACACATTTCATCGACCAATGAACCGTTCTCATCCAATTCACACGTACGAGTCAACCACTTCGAGACATTGTCGCCAGCGTCACTGTAATTTCCATTTTGATTCAAATCAAGCAGCACCCGCATCGAGATATTTTCCGTATTGTCTCTCATCCGAAAGACAACGCTGTTGCTTTCCACAAACGATGGGTCAGTAACATTCCCAGGGCGCACGTCATCTTCTACCAGTATGACATTTAACGTCTCTTGCTCGTGAGCAGAGATGTTTGGAAACAGCAGAAGCAGGCACAGTGAGAGGACAACCATCCCTCTGCGAGCATTCTGCGCCATGACTTACCGATTCAACCTTCACATAAAGACAAAACGGATAACCGCTTCGGCTCGTCCATGGGGGCAAAGGAGGTAGGCCTTGGAATCATGATAGTGCTGCTGCTCGGCTCAGCCACGCTGTTGACTTTCGGCACCTCATCAACATCGAAACAGGCCCCCGAACAGCCACAGTTTGTCGACCCACTGTTTCAAGGAGAAGGACACGACCATTCGAATGCCTCACAACATATCGCTGGAACGGACAATATGGAATTGTTAGACTACAATTCCCTTACCACGACAGGAAATGCAGAGGTCCAAGTTGCCACAACTCCTGATGGCCACACTTACGCTTATCTTGCAGGATGGAATGACATGCATATTGTCGATGTAAGTGACCCCAGCAATTCAACCGTAACTGGGGTTTACAACGATCCGAATACCCAAGTCCTTGATGTAAAATATCTGGAATACAACGGTAGAGAGTACATTCTTCAACAAAACCAACTTATCGACCCTGGAAATTCTGATCCAAACGTCGGAGAATGGAATGACCCTGCTCAAGTATCTGTCACTCTTATTGACGTCACCGACAAAACCAATCCAACTTGGATAGATTCTTGGTATGATGTTGACCATCCAAGCGGCCCTCACAATCTTTACACCCAAATGATTGACGGTGAATGGTATCTTTTTGTTGCAAATCCAGATTATGAAGAATGCAACGATGCAATTGGTGAGGCATGTGGTGGTGTGACAATTGCGCATATGAATCTCGATGGGTCTGCGGCACGGAATTTACAAGGCGTTCCTGCAGCAGGATTAGGGCACACAATTGTGAAAGTTGGCGAATATGAAGTTGCTTGGGAGGCCACCAATGGCGGATGGATTTACATCCATGACATGACCGTGCAATTGTGGCCAGGAGAGGACCCTACCGACCCGCGTTATGGCCACACATTCATCTATGGTAGCTACTGGGAGGCTGGACTAAGAATTGCAGATGTAACCAATGTCCCACATCCAGTGAATTCTCCAGAAGAATACCTCGTACACGCCACCCTCTGTAAAACTGGCTTTGGCAATCCAGTTCAGTGCCGATGGCGTGCTGAAGAAGTGGGTCAATGGATGGAATTTTTGGATATGGATGAAGATGGACTTCCAGACAGCGGCACCAATGGTAATGAGAACGGTGGACGAGTTTCCTACATCCATTATGCCGAACCATTTCCGACTATGGTTGACCTTTCTCATGTCGGATATTCTGAGGAACCCGTGCATTTAGTTACTGCAGCAGTCGAGGTATTGTCGACCAATGTTGGAACTGGAATCATCTACTTGCTTGACACAACAGATTACACCATGGTTGACGGTCAGTTGAAATTCCAACCAAAACTCATTCGTGACTGGGAAATACCATGGGCGAGTGAACACTGTTACGGCGCCGATTGTGAAGAACATCCGAACAGCGGTGAGTGGTTGCTGTTTTCTCCACACAATCTTGACAGCGCTTATTTCGTTACCAACGAGACAACCGATCAAAGCCACGGCGGAGGCTGGGACGGCCGCCTCTACATATCACATTACCATGCAGGACTTTGGGTCATTGATATCGAAACATTGGTCGATCCAACCGACCCCAACGATAGAATTGGCACACATTTTGAGGCCACAGTAGGTTGGTATTTGCCGCATGGTGAAGACGGTACTCCGCTTGATTCAAGTTTCTACGACTTTGGATGGGTGCCGTTTTTGTGGGCGGTCGAACATCATAACGGAGTTACCTACGCTTCGTGTATTTCAACAGGACTTTATATCGTTCAACTTGAAGCAGATATTGCTTATCTTGGACAACTGATTTGAGGTGTTAAAATGTATTTTCAGAGAATATTCGTGGTTTTGATGTGTTTACTACTTACCTCCGGGTGCGTAGGTTCAGATGTCGTTGAAAATGAATTTCACGGTGAAGAGATTCGACCTATCGTTGCGGTTGAAGACTTTACGCTTGTCGATAATGCAGGTAACGATTGGAATTATGCTGAACAAACCGATGGTAAAGTAGTGGTTGTTGCATTTTTATTTACCAATTGTATTGACATTTGTCCGATTGTAACTGAAAACTTGCGATGGGTGCAAAGTCAACTGACTGAAGAGGAGTACAACAACACACAATTTGTGACCATAACTGTCGACCCGTGGAGTGACGATACAACCGCTCTGTCTGAATGGATGTATTATCGTAACCTCACATGGCCTCATTTGACATCATCATCAACAGAAGACGGCTCACCAACGTTTGATGCACTTAAGTCGGTTTGGGAAAACTTTGCAGTAGGCTTGTGGATTGAAGAAACCCCTTCGAATCAAACCAATACATCTGCACGACACCATCCTGACGCCTACAGCGTTAACCACTCAACAGGTACAGTACTTGTTGATTCAAATGGCATGCAACGAGTGTGGTGGGGGGATAACGATTGGATTGTTGACCTTGTGCTGGCTGATATTCGAGATCTTCTTGATGAAAGCTAATTGTCAACATTTGAAACCCACTGTAGACCCACTGTATCTACAGTCCATCAGTGGGTAGCGTCTGACAAGACCCACTGCGAGCCCTCTGATGATGTCAAAACGAATCAGTGGGTTTGTACGTTGACCCTATGATTCATCAGAATAACGGATAGATCAGCGATCGATCCTTTTGTTTGTCAGTTTGTATTCAGATATATCCATAGAATCGACGCCAGCATTGTTGTCCAATAATGAGGCAAGCGCTCGAATCATCAATCGCTCTAACGTTAGTCTCATTTTGTCATCAAATTCGGGGGGTAAATGATCCACTCTGTAGTGTGTCCAACCAGGAATCTCATTTCTTTCTTGACTAAATCGATTTACTAATTTCTTTGCTTCGCCGACATATATCTCTGAGTTATTTGTGTCAATGAGAGTGTAAATCACATTCTCTGATGTTATCTCTCTTTTCAACTCTGATTTTGGTTTCCAATCTCCTTTTGTGATTCTGGAAGTTTGCTTACCATCTAATTCATCCTCTATCCTTTCCAGAATACGTTTACTCTGTAATTTGGAAAAGAGTTCTGCATAAATTGGCGCTTGTATGTAATGAGGCTTGAATAACATACGACGATTTTCTAGATCCCATTCAATATCTAGAAACTCAAAGAATGGAAATTCTGCTTCTATTTGTGCAGGAGTGCATTTTGAATCTTCAGATTTGTTTGCTCTCATTCTTCTTTCTAAATCTCGCATATGAGACATTGTGAATATTTTTTGAAGTTCTAATTTCAATTCGTTGTCAAAAAAAAGTCTCATGACAGGTTTCCTCACTTTGGCCCACTTTTCACCAAACTTTGTAGTAGTGATCCAGCCTTCATGAATTGAGGTTTTCTTGTTGTAGCTCAGTTGGATTGTAATTCTCGATGAAGGATTTTTTTTACTGGATTCAACAAACAAATCCTTGATGTTAAATGTCCCTTCTTTAACCCAGTCAGGAATCACAAATTGGCTGTTTTCAAGCATTGTTCCGTCAACTTTCCTTCTCCAAAGCGGAAATTCGACATCTCTCCTTTCATCTACCATCTGATCGGTCCAACCACTGCCTTATGACAAATAGATCCACCGATTATTCAGAGGGGGCCCCTCTGATTGGATGGGTGGGCAGAGGGTACCCACTGTACAGGTATTCTATGTCAAGAATGCCTGAAAACAAACTTGGTAATCAGTTTCCGATTAATTTGTAATCTTCAGAAAGTGG
>MDSV01043511.1_pt1 | contig 10191 bp, 1 predicted proteins | sample 810851 | NCBI WGS metagenome assembly MDSV01 (sample SAMN05326640, study PRJNA326480) | marine metagenome | isolation source: seawater | place: Atlantic Ocean: North East | collected 2012
ACGGTATTAGTAAGGTCTTTAATGTATCCTATACGCATTGAATTATGACCACCATGATTCCATGTTTTTGTTACAAAACGGATGTATTTTGCTTCTACTATTTCATTATTATGGAAATAATTTGTTACTTTTGTAATTTTATCAGTATTCCCAGTAAAAGTGAAATTTCCAGAAGCATCCTTAACTTGTTTCCATGAATCACCATTACGACTAACATAAACTTCGAAAGTTTCAACCCATTGGTTAGAATTATTTCTTCCTTGAGTAACGACTCCTTTTATTCTTTCTATACCTTCAGAAACAGTTATCATTTGTATAAAATCATTTGTATCTGCATTACCACACCAAGAATAAGCGCTATCCAATCCTGGTCTTCTACATTTAGAATGTGTATGCATAGCGTTAGTTAAAAATTTACCTTTAGTGGTTTGTTTCATACCAGAACCTGGATACATGTCTTTTGATAATATGCTTCCTGGTATAGATTCGCTACTTAAATCTTTTCTTCCCGTATCAGAGTGTGTCATTATTTTTTCTCCTGAATCACCAGCCATTGCAGCATCTTGAGAAACATAATATTTACCGTCCCAATCGTAAACAGGATTACAATCTTTTTGATGAACATATCTATCTTCTGCTTCCCATTCAGGATCTTTATTTGGAATTTTCTTGTTAATTTTATCTAGTATGTCTTTCACACCTTCACATTCATCATATTCCCTAGTTCTTTTATCATACACACTAGATTGGTCCCCTATAGTAGAATGCCATTTACCAGGTGGTAAACCTCCATATTTTGCTGGAAGATCATCATCGTCATCTCTATCTTTGTATTTAAAAATAGTCCTACCACCTGCTCCTATTATTCTTTTTTCTCCACCCCTAGGTGGATCATAATTTGGTAAATTGGAGTCTCTTTTAAATTTTTCCTTAGCTTCTTCTTTTAATTCTAAAATGCTATATCTCTTAACTCTTCCACCTGACCCATCTGTATTATAACATTTATCATATTCCCACGTAGCACCCATTTGGTCTTTAATAGTTATCCACGTTTCAGGAAAAAGTGGTGCGTCTTTAGGACAATATCTTGTATAATCAGTACCTTTTTTCATGTAAGGAACGAATTTATTAGTATCACCTTCCGCTTCGTCCCCGTCGTACTTAGCCCATACTCTTTCCCTTTTATATTCTTTTTCTGGACCTTCAGAAAAAGTAAGATAATCTTCATCTATACAATGGTTTTCTTCTTTTATTATTGTTTCTTTAGATAAAATTTCTTTAGTAACAGAATCTTTATCTTTAGCATCAAGTCTATCTTTAACTCTTTTGTCTATTTTATCTTTTGAATTAGGATTTGATGAATCGTCCCAATTGACGTATTTTTTATCTATCTTTGAAAGAGATGAATTTTTTTGAGTATAATCAACAAATTCCCAAGGTTTCCAATAACCATGAATTGGTCTTTTTACACCATCAAGGTCAATACGGCAATTCTCATAACGATCAGCTTTATTACCTTCATAACACTTCCCTTTACCTATTGGAGGTTCTTTTACTGGAACTCTTAAATGCTTCATGAAATGACTTCTTGGGTAATATTTATCTTCTGATGGAACATACCATTTTTCTTTTATAGTATCCCATTTAACGTTCTCATTGATTCCCTTTACTGTCCCTGGACAAGGATCATTTATTTGTACGTGTTTAGTATTTTCACCGTCCTGATAAACACAATCAGCTATACATTCTTGTGTATTACAAGGAATTTCTTTCCATGGACATTTACTCTCGTCATACCTACAAGGACATTCAGGTGCATCACTTTTTCTTTTAACAACTTTCCTCATTCTCTTTATTCCTCCACCACAAGTTTTACTACATTTTTTTTTATCTACCTCAACTACTTTTGAATAATCATCACTCAAAATACATTCAATACCACAAGGTTCACCTCCTCCTGTTATAAATTTGTTATTTTCACCAATAACTGGTTCATTATAAGAAGAAATAGCGTTAACAGGACAACCCTCTTCTACAATATCTTTTCCTTTAGTACAATTTTGGACCCCAAATGTATCTGTAGTAACTTTATAACTCATACTGTACTTAGACCTTGCTCCTTTATTATAATTAAAACCACCTTCTGCTCCTCCACAATCTATATCTTCATAAGTTCCATCTTCTTTTTGTAAAAGACATGCTGTATAAGTTTTATTATTACCATTTATTGTTATACTTCTAGTATAATCAACATAACCATCTTTATAAGGACTTTTCCTTTCAATTTCACAATCAGGACATTTTTTGTCGTTACATGGAACAGTTACATCATAACTTTGTCCTTCTACTTTTCCCTTTTCATCAATCTCACATGATCCCATATCTCCAGGTTCACCTTTTGAAGAACTTAAATACTTTATTTTATAAGTTTGTTCTCCTGGACCATCACCACTGTCACAAGGTTTACTACACTTAGCTTGTTCCAAACTTGCCATATCAATTTCTATTTTACAATCTTCTTTGCATATTTTTTTTGTATCACATACATATTCTTTATAAGGTAAATCTCCTTCGCATTTCCTTAAACTTGGAAAATCTTTGTTAATGTTTTTTATTATTTTTTTTGTTCTACCTTCTATACCTTTTCCGCATGTCACATCACATTTATTTTTAATCTCTGAATATTCTGAACTATAAATACAACGATTATTAAGCATAATTTTATCTTTAACGTCTGCAATGTGAGAACAACTTAGTATATCTTTTTCTTCTGGCCATTTATCAATTTGACTTTTTAACCAAGGGAAATCTTTTTTATCAATTAAATCTTCTAATTTCTGCTTAGTTGGCCATCTTCCGTTACCATATTTGGGAGATAATATAGTCTTAACAAGTTTATATTCTTCTTCGCACTCGATAGATAAATCTTCTATTACAGTAACGGTAGCATTGCTTATTATAGTAGCTAATTCTTCTTCAGTAATATTGTATTTTCCTTTTATTGATTGTTTAACAATTCTTTTAACTCTTTCATCTAATTCTTTTGGTATTCTATCCTTAAAAATATTTTGGATAACATCAAGAACAGTGTTACCTCTTAATATTTCTTGTTCTTTTTCTTTAATTTTTTCAACTGTTTTATCAATAAAATCTTTTGTAAAATTTGTTTCGTCTTCGAGAAATTTTTTTGTAAAGTTAGATTGTTTGTTAACAAAATCTTTTGTTTTGTTTCCAAATAATGATGCAAATATATTACCCATTCTAATATAATTACAATATTATTTTTATCAAAAAATATTTATTAATTCTCACATATTCCTTTTTTTTCTATACTATTTCCTTTACCTTCTATACCATACAATAAATTAATTCTCATGGACGTAACATTAGTGTCTCCAGATAATAAATGAATGTCTAAATCCTTATTTTTCCATGCTTGTCTATCACTTTTGTTGAATATATAAGTATGTATTTGATTTTTTACAGTAGGTTTGGAAAGTTTAATTATTCTATCTTCTATTTTTATTTTAGAAGGCATTCTTTTTTTCTGAGTAGCAAGAGTAGCGGTAGATGAACTTCCTTGTACTTTAATTCCTACTGGAATAAAATCTCCCTGTTTTCTTTCTTCTGATAAATTAAATTTCATTACAAACCTAGGGTTTTTAAATGAATCGTTTGTGCTTTTATATTTACAATAAGGACTTTTAAGTGTATGAAAAAACTTATTGCTAGTGTTGTTCCAAGCATTATTTGTTTTACTACATTCGGATTGAGCATAACAGCGATCCCTACATTTTTCATGTGTCATTGTACTATTAGATAATGCCCAAGAGTTGTATCTTTTAGAACCACCTCGTCCATCTAAATTTCCATTAGAAGAACTTTCACAATAACAATGAGCTGGGAAACGGCGCCATTTACATACAGGTAAATCACAACCACTTTTACGATAATATCCTGTAAAATCTGACCATCTACCGTAATCACAAACATCATAACTTGAGTTAATATCAGACTTCTTAGCTAATTGCATACCAATATCTTCGCAAAAATCTTCAGCAGCTGCTTTGGTAACTTCACTTATACCGTTTTTATAATAATCAACTACGTTTGTACCAGCAGTAACGTTCCACCAACCATATCGTCCATTTATTTTAGTATTACTTCTTCCTCTCCAATATTGATTAACTGAATTATAATTAGTATTATCATTACAACAACCTTCTACTTCTTTTATTTCATAATCATTTATGCTCCAATCATCTGCTGAACCAATTGTTACTCCTAATTTACCAGCTGCAGCTGTCCATAATGTATTGTTAAATTTATTAGCCCATGTATAAGCAGTATTTCTTACATACCCATCGGTTCCTTTATCTGAAATATTTATAATGAAAGCTTCAAATCCAGAGCTAGCGTTTGATGTACAATGTGTAGATTTCCACATACTAGTTGTAAAAGTAGGTAATACATGACATGTATTCCTAAAACATGTCTGTCTAATGGTATTATACCTATGTGATACTTTATTATTTGGAGCAAAGTCTTCATAGTCATCTTTAGGTTTCCAAGGTTTATAATTACTTGTAGAAACAGAAGTCCATTTATTAAACTTATAATTATAACCACCATCATTCGCACAAACAGCCTTTGTATCTGATCCTCCTTGAGTTTGAGCAGCAGATTTAGTTTTATAACAATCAGACCATCCAGTTGAAGTAGCTGAAGTTGAATTGAACCATCCTGATCTTTCAGCATCTTCTCCACAAGTTCCTAAACTAGCGGAAAGAGTACTCATTGCCTGTTGTAAAGAATTTTCTTGTATACCGCTACTAGATGTAGTATTATTTTTTTCAACACACTTAGATACATTAATATCTTGACATTTTGTTGATGTATTTTTTTCATTGTAGTAAACAATATTATAACTGTGCTGTACAAAACAACCTTTGACATTCCCATCATTAGCATTTCCACCCCAATTATACCCAATATCTTCTGCATAATCTTTACATTCACTTTTTGAAACTGATAAATCAGGGGTTCCACTATTAACTTCTTTAAAATTATTAAAATTTAATTTAAGATTTGTAAAATTTGTTGCAGGTTCACTTCCTTTTTGATAAGTTAAAGGATCACCGTCTGGAGGACACTGTTTAGTACTACTATGTGTTCCTTCACTATAACCTCCTGATTGTATTGTTTTCTGTTTATTGAAAGTTAATCTATACCAAGGTTCTTTCGTTCCGGTACTTTCTAACATTCCATCACCTCCTGTACAATCAACGGTATTGGAAAGGTCTTTAATGTAGCCTATACGCATTGAATTATGACCATGCCATGTTTTTGTTACAAAACGGATGTATTTTGCTTCTACTCGGTTTTGGAAATAATTTTCTACTTTTTTATCCCCTTTCTTTGAAAAACTAGCACTAAAAGTTAAATTTCCTGAAGCATCCTTAACTTGTTGCCAAGAATCACCATTACGACTAACGTAAACTTCAAAAGTTTTAACCCATTGGTCAGAATCCTTTCTCGCTTGAGTAACAACACCTTTTATCATTTCTAAACCTCCTGAAACAGTTATCATTTGTATAAAATCATCAGTACTCCTTTCTCCACACCAACCTCTAGTGCTGTCTAAACCAGGTTTTTGACAATGTGCGTGATTAAACATGTCATTAGTTAAAAATTTACCGTTATTGGTTTTTCTCATACTACTACCTGGATACATTTTCTTTTCTTCGTCACTCAATACTTTTCTACCTGTATCAGTATGTGTCTTTGTTTCTTCTCCTGTTTTTCCAAGTTGAGCATCAGCATCAGACATATAATATTTACCGTCCCAATCATAAACAGGGTTACAATCTTTTTGTAAAACATATCTATCTTCTGCTTTCCAATCATTATTGTTATTTTTAATTTTCTTTAGTATGTCTCTCACGCCTTCACATTCATCGTATTCATTATTTCTTCTATCGTATGTATAACTTTGTTCCCCTATAGTTTTATGCCATTTACCATCTGGAAAACCTCCATATTTTTCAGCAGGAGTTTCATCACCTCCTCTTGTTTTAACTTTATATATAGTCCTAGTACCTGCATCTATAATTCTTTTTTCTCCTGTCCTTGATGGTGTTGCGTATTCAGGTAAATCAACATCTCTTGTAAAACTTTTACTAGCTTCTTCATCTAATTCTGAAACTCTATATTTTTTACTCCTACCTGTTCCGTCTATTTTGTAACATCTTTCTTGTTCCCATGTAGCTCCAGTAGTTTGTCCATCACCATACCATACTTCAGGTATAAGTGGTTTATCTACTGGGCAATATCTTGAATAACTTCCATCGTCTTTTTTCATGTAAGATTCTATTTTTTCAGAAGGACCTACTACGTCTTTACCTCCAAATTCTGGGAAAATAGATATACTCCTAACATATTTTTTCCCTGGTAAAGGGATGTCATCTATCGTTGTATAATTTTCATCAACGCAATGTGTTTCTTCTTTCCTTATAGTATCTTCTGATAAAACTTCACCAGTAATCGGGTCTTTTTCATTAGCATCAAGTCTATCTTTAACTCTTTTATCTATTTTTGATTGTAAATTAGGATTGGAAGGGTCATCCCATTTTTTGTATTTATTAGTTACTGATTGAAGAGTAGTATTTTCTCCTGTATAACCATCAAATTCCCACGGTCCCCATTTAGCATCTATCGGTTTCTCTGTTCCATCTAAATTACATTGATCAATAAAGTCAGCCTTATTACCTTGGTAACACAACCCTTTTCCTATTGGTGGTTTTTTTGTTGGAACTCTCATTTTTTTAATAAAATGTCCCCTAGGGAAGTACTTATTTTTTACAGAATCATACCATTTTTCTTTATCAGTATCCCACACAATGTGTTTATTAGGTCCGTCTACACCAGGACAATAGTCATTGATTTGTACATGTTTAGTATCTTCACCGCTCCTATAAACACAAGGTGCTATACAAGCATTTGTATTACAATCTACTTCTTCATAAGGACATTGACTAGGGTCGTTCTTACAAGGACAGTAAGGTGCATCACTTTTAGATTTGACAACCTTCCTCATTCTTTTTTTACCTGTTCCGCACTCTTTACTACACTCTTTTCCATCAACCATTACTAGCCGAGTATAATCGTCACTTAAAACACATTCATTACCGCAAGGTTCTCCTCCACCTTTTACAATTTTACCATCTTTAACCACAGGTTGGAGTTCAGGAGTAAATGCATTAACTGAACATTCTTCTTCTGTAACATCTTCTCCTTTAGTACAACTTTGAACATCATAATCATCTTTTGTTATGTTATAAGTTATACTGTATTTAGATCTTGCGCCTTTATTATAATTATACCCACCTTCAGCTCCTCCACAATCTATATCTTCATAAGTTCCATCTTCTTTTGGTAAAAGACATGCTGTGTATGTTTTTGTTTTTCCATCCATTATTGAACTTCTTGTATAATCTACTACTTGATCCTTATAAGGACCTTTACTTTTAATACTACAATCAGGACATTTATCTTCGTTACATGGAACAGTAACATCATATTTTTCACCTTCTTTTTTATCTTTTTCATCTAAATCACAAGAACCTCCACCTTTTGAAGATTTTAAATACTTTATTTTGTAAGTTTTTTCTCCTGGACCATCACCACTATCACAAGGTTTACTACACCTAGCTTTACCAAAACTTGTCATATCAATTTCTAATCTACAATCTTCTTTGCAAATTTTCCCTGAGTCACATATAAATTCTTTTTGAGGTTCTCCTGAACAAGGTTGGATTGAAGGGAAATCTTCATTAACATTTTTAACAATACTCTTAGCCTTAATTTGTGTTCCTTTACCACAATCCACATTACACTTGTTAACTATATTATCATACCCTAAGGAATAAACACAAATATTACTCATTTTAATTTTATCTTTAATTATATTCACTACTTGACAACTTGTAATATCTTTTTCTTCTGGCCAATACATAATTTGACTTTTAGACCATGGAAAATTTTTCTCGTTAATAAGTTTTTCTAATTCTTTTCTAGTAGGCCATTTACCATTACCATATTTAGGACTTAAAATTGTCTTCATTAATGAATATTCTTCTTGGCACTCCGTAGCTAAATCTTCAACTACCATAACAGTAGTATCACTTATTAATTTAGTAAGTTGTTCATCTGTCATTTTAGGATTTTCTTTTAATTTAGCCTTAACAATAGCTTTTACACGTTCATCTAACTCTTTAGGAGTTCTATCTTTAAAAATACTAACTGGGTTAAACATAGGTTTTTTATTTTGAGCGGTTTTTTTCTTTTCTTCTTTCTCTATTTCTTTAATTAATTTTTTCTTTTCTTTCTCACTTAATTTTGGATCTAAATCCGAAATTCTTTTTTTAATTCTTACATCTTCACTTTCTTGTTTATGTTCAAATAAGTTTGCAAATATATTACCCATTCTAATATATACACAAGATTATTTTTTAAAATTTTTAAATTCCAAATTTTTCAATACTTTGACCATCTCCATCAATACCGTACAAAAAATTTGTTCTAAATGATACTCTACCGTCTGAAAAACTACTTTTAGCACAAGATATGAAAAACTCACTTATATCTTTCATAAGTGCTCTATCAGAAGGTGAAAAAATATAATAAAATTTTTGATCCTTACCCGTAGGAGCAGGCAAAGTTTCAGTTTTTTCAATTGTTGCAGGACTAGTTGTAAATCTAATTTTACTAGGCCAATGATCATGGTAGTGTCTACTACTGTCATTTGGTTGAAGTATAAACCCTACTGGATAAAAAGTTCCTTTTTTCTTTTCTTCGGCAAAGTTAAATGTTGCATAAACATAACCATTATTTGGTTCTGTCCATACATGCCAAAATTTACAATAAGGGCTTCTTCCTTGATTCCCTGACATTGGCCACCAATTGAAACCCTTATTTCCGCAACCACTAGTTTTATAACCCATATGATAACCCGTCCAAGAGCTCCAAACACCACCTGCGCATTTGGAGTAACTAGTATCCTTGACATCATCTGTATCAGCTATCTTCCAACCTCTGTCCGTACACGCTTTCCTATTAGCATCATAAGTAGTATCAGACGCTACATTCCAATGCTGATTAATTCTAAGATGGGCGTGAGCGTCTTTGTTTGGAGAATGCCAACCACCGTTACCAGTTTTACCTATTTTAGTATTACTTCGTCCTCTATATTCTGCGCTCCAACTATTTGCATTTGTATTTTTATCACAACAACCTTGTATAACTTGAATTTTATAATTATTAGTTTTCCAATCACTAGCTGAACCTGCTGTTATTCCCCAATGAGCAGCTACTTTAGTAATCAATTCGTTATTAAATTTATTAGCCCATGTATAAGCATCATTTTTAACATAACCATCTGTTCCTTTATCAGTAAGATTCATTATTTTTGATTTATTGTTTCCTATGCTATGCGTAGAAGTCCATATTTCCGTAGTATATTTGGGTAATATATGACATGTTCCTCTGAAACATTGCTTTCTACTGACGTTATAACGATGCATTGCTTTATCACTTGTTGAATAATCATCATAATTATCCTTAGGTTTCCATGGTTTATAATCACTTGTCGAAGCAGACGTCCATAGGTTAAACTTATAATTATGACCACCATCATCCTTACAAACAGCCATTGTAGATGATCCTCCTTTAGTTTGAGCAGCAGATTTAGTTTTATAACAATCAGACCATGAAGTTGAAGTACCTGCAGTTGAATTGTACCATCCTTTTCTTATAGCATCATCCCCACAACTACCGAATGATGATGTTAAAGTATTCATAGATGTTTGTAAATCAGCAACACCAGTACTAATACTAAGTTCATTGACATCGAATCCTGTCACTGGTTCTTTCCCTCTCTGATAACTTATAACAGCACCATCATCAGGACACTGTTTAGTACTACTGTGTGTTCCTTGACTCATACCGTTTCTCTGTATTGTTTTTTGTTTGTTAAAAGTTATTCTATACCAAGGTTCTTCATCACCTTGCATTCCATCATCTTCGTAACAATCAACGGTATTAGTAAGGTCTTTAATGTATCCTATACGCATTGAATTATGACCACCATGATTCCATGTTTTTGTTACAAAACGGATGTATTTTGCTTCTACT
>MDSV01052121.1_pt1 | contig 10191 bp, 7 predicted proteins | sample 810851 | NCBI WGS metagenome assembly MDSV01 (sample SAMN05326640, study PRJNA326480) | marine metagenome | isolation source: seawater | place: Atlantic Ocean: North East | collected 2012
GTTCGGGAGGGCCGTGTGGAGGCTGATACTGCATATGTATATGAGGAGACTTCGACCGCGATGCTGAGGCAGATGTCTATTGTCTTCTATGATGAATTTGGAAACGAGAACGCTACAGTGACTGGAGATTTTGGAGACTGGAATCAAGAGACGAATCGGATGGTTGCACGCGGAGATGTGGTATTGCTGATCCACGAAGATTCAAGTCAGATCCAGAGTCCTGAAATCTACTACGACCCAGGATTAGAGCGGATCTGGAGTGACTCGCTCACCACTCGCACAATGAGCGACGGGGCGGTCTCGACTGGGACAGCTTTCGAGTCTGATATGGCGTTCGAGAATATTACGATTGCGAACATGAGGGGTGGTGCGCGACGGGTCTTTTAGACTCGGACCGCAACGCATACCGGATGCACTCACCTCTAGCTCCCATTCGGATGGCGATTGCCCTATCAATTTTATCATATGGGCTTTTTACGAGTCCGTTAGATGCGCAGGAAGGCTGCGAGGCGGTCGCTCCAGGCAACGATCTGACCCGGGCATTAACGGTAGGTGAATTACGTATTACGTACATCACAAATCCGCACTTCCTCTGTTCTGGTGGTGTTGAGATATGGGCCGATTCAGCAGAAGCATTTCCCGACCGTGGATATTCTCATTTGATTGGTAACGTGCGCTATCAAGAGGACGCTAGAGAGTTGCGTGCCGACGACGCTCGCTACTTCACCAACGAAGGGCGGTTACAAGCCGAAGGGAGCCTGGTCATCCTAGACGAAGCTCAGGGATCCTCAATCGAGAATGGAAATCTCGTCTACTTGTTGGAGACGGACTTTCGGGATGTCTCGGAGATGACTGTCATGACGGACGCGAATGGGGTGCGGCCTGTCGCGGTTCTTACCCCGCGACAGGAAAGTGAGTCTGGGGTTGAGAGCGATACCTATACCGTGGTAGGGGACCGGATCTTTCTTCTCGGAGCTAATTATTTCACCGCATCGGGTGACGTTCGGATCGAACAAGACTCTCTGGAGGCCTTCGCAGATTCAGTAGAATACGACATGGATGCTAGCGGACTGGTGCTGGAAGGTGACGCCCGAGTGCTTAGCGGCGAATACGATTTGGTTGGGCGTAGAATTACGCTGAGCGCACCCGGCGCTCCAGAGAACCGCATACACGCAAGACGAAACGCCAGATTGGAAGGAGGTGACTTGCTGCTAACCTCTGCTCAGATCTTCCTCTTTCTTGAAAATGATCAACTCGAAAGACTAGTTGCCACTCCAGTCGTGGACCCGGCGTCTGCCGTTGCAGACGTGGAGGACCGAGAGCGCCCAGAGGCCGTCGTGGAGAATTTCCAGCTCACAGCTGACTCCGTAGAAGTTCGGGCGCCGGCTCAGCGTGTTGAAAGGGTGTTCGCGTCGGGTTCAGCGAGGAGCGAGTCCCATGCGGCAGACTCTCTGACGGTTGATCTTCTACCCGAGATTGCCAAAACCGATTGGTTGGAGGGTGACACAATCATCGTCAACTTTACCGAGAAAATGGTCGTCCCCTCGGATCTAGGAAGCGGTACCGAGACGCCAGAGCTTGAAGTTGAAGACATCATCGCGATAGGTAGTGCACGGTCCCTCTATAGGCTTCCACCGAACGACTCCCTCGCAGTGCCGGGAGTTGACCCGCCTGCGGTCCATTACGTAGTCGGCAATCAGATCCGGATAAAGATGAGAGGGCAGCAGGTAGAGTCCATGCAGGTCAGCGGTCAAACAGAGGGTGTTCATCTAGAACCGCTGCAACGAGCGCCAGTCCCCGATACAGCTCAGGTAGACACGCTGGCTGTGTCAGACAGCTCCGCGGTTGAGCTGCAGTTGGACAGCGAACTTATGGGTCCTCAAAGTATTTTCGACTACGTGCCTCCATCAGAGTCGTTACAATTGCGCGGCCCTTTCACACCCCCCCTTCAAAATCGACCGAGGAGTCTCCCTTGAATCCACTGAACACAGAATCAGGAGTCATCGAGGCCGACTCTCAGGGTGGAGTCACCCCATCATCTCCCGGACTCGAAGGGAGCAGTAAGCTTTGGGGGAACGGGCTGACAAAGATTTATCGGAATCGCTGTGTTGTTGAAGGTGTTGATATCGAGGTCAGCCAAGGCGAGATAGTCGGCCTTCTAGGCCCGAACGGAGCAGGGAAGACCACAACGTTTTACATGATGGTCGGGCTCATCCCTCCGGCAGAAGGTACAGTCCATCTAGACGGGGAAGAGCTGACTAGAACACCCATGTACCAGCGAGCGAGAAGAGGGGTCGGGTACCTAGCGCAGGAGCCGTCTGTTTTCCGGAAGCTTTCGGTCGAAGATAATGTCCTGGCGATCCTCGAAACCCTAGGTCTTCCGAAGGGAGAAGAGGAGGCGCGCCTTGGGGAGCTCTTGGAGGAACTAGGCCTCACAGAATTGCGAAAGAGCAAAGCTTACTCACTCTCCGGGGGTGAAAGAAGGCGGCTTGAAATAACACGTGCTTTAGTACAGCAACCTAGATTTATGCTTTTGGACGAGCCTTTTGCTGGAATTGACCCTATAGCAGTTCACGATATTCAGGAAATAGTTCGCGGGCTCAAGGATAAGGGGATCGGAGTGGTAATATCGGATCACAACGTTGAGCAGACGTTGGAGATCGTGGATCGTGCCTACATCATGTATGAGGGAAAGATCAGGGTGAATGGGACGGTTTCCGAGCTGGTCTGGAATGATGAAGTCGCCGAGATCTATCTCGGCCCCGCGTTGACTGCCCGAATGAGGGATAGATACCTCCGTCCGGAGGACTGAGAAGGAAAGGTGAAGGCCGATTCCCACATGAGAGACCCCGTGGGAGATGAGGATAGATGAGTTCGTTCAATGCCAAACTGTACCAGAGCACTCAGCTCCGGCAGGATATGCAAATCAACCCTCGCTTATATCAGGCGATGGAACTGCTTTACATGCCTTTGCTGGACCTCGAGCAGCACCTGAAAGAGCAGATGGCTGAGAATCCTTTCTTGGAAATGCAGGACGATTTCGAAGAGAAGGAGGTAGAACTCAAAGAAGATACGCTTGATGAGCCGACGGGAGATGACGAAGTCGACTGGGAGAGAATACTCTTGGAGGGCTTTGAGGTTGGTGGACAGCGCCAGCAGTACGAGGCAAGGGAGATGTTTGAGCCTACACCGGTCGAGGCTCAGGGCTTGCACGACCACCTCCTTGGCCAGCTTACGCTGCTTCCGATCGCAGAAAGGGAAATAAGACTGGGCGAGGAAATCATCGGAAACATTGATGACGACGGGATGTTCGCGTGTACACCAGACGAATGCTTGGTGGGGTTAAACGAGTGGCTAGAGCAGGTGCGACCATCCGCATATGCGAAGGCCGAAGAGATCAGCGACGAGCCGGCTCGTTTGAGTGAGCTGGCGGAGATCGCCTCGGTTTTTCGCGAATACGAAATCTCCGAAGTAGACCACATGATTTCTGTGGTCCAGGGGTTCGATCCTGCTGGAGTCGGAGCCCGGAACGTCCGTGAGTCGCTCCTGCTCCAGCTAATCAATCTCGGCGCTGAGTCATCACTGCAGTATAGAGTTGTAGACGAGCACTTCGAGCAGTTGATTAATCGCCACATCACCGAGATAGCGAAAACAATCGGGGTGAAGCCCATCGAGGTTCAGGACGTCGTGGACTCTATTAGTCAACTGGATCCTAAGCCGGGATTGAAATATTCAACGGCTCCCGAGGAGTACGTGATCCCCGATCTCATCGTAGAGTTCATAGATGGCGAGTACATGGTGTTTGCTAACGACACGAGTCTGCCCCGCCTCCGAATCTCTCAAGCTTACCGCGAAGTGGCCAAGGATAAAAAGGAGTTCACTGGGGAAAACAGAGAGTTTATCGCGAACAAATTGAACTCAGCCAACTGGATGATCCAGGCTATCGAGCAAAGGCGTCAGACCATGCTTAAGGTCATGACTTTCATCGTAGGACGACAAAGAGAATTCTTCGAGAAGGGGGTGCAGCACCTCAAGCCGCTCACCCTTCGGGAGGTGGCCGATCATATTGAGATGCACGAATCCACTGTTTCGCGCGTCACAAATAAGAAGTTTGTGCAGACCCCTCGTGGGGTGTATTCCCTCAAGTACTTTTTCTCGACCGGCCTATCCACTACGAGTGGAGACGATATATCAGCGCGTGGTGTCAGGGATAAGATAAAGACGTTGGTTGCCGATGAAGATCGAAAGAAGCCACTTACCGACCAGGCACTTGTGAACCTACTTAAAGAAGACGGAGTCAAGATTGCCCGCCGAACAGTGGCTAAGTACAGAGACCAGCTTGATATTTTACCAGCCCGCATGCGGAAACGGGTTTGAACGATGGAGCAGCCGTAATGCGACGAGACTTTACTATCCTCATTCCGGCCTACAATGAAGCGCTGGTCGTTCCCGACCTGGTCAGAGAGCTACATGCTGTCTTTTTGAAGTATCGGCTCGATGGCGAGGTTCTGCTGGTTGATGATGGTTCGACAGACGGGACTGCTGATCTAGCTGAGAAAGAGGCCGCGGACTGGGAAAGATTCCAAGTCGTGCGGCACAAAGTGAATAGAGGTAAGACCGAGGCGATACTTACAGCGGCGGAGCATGCTTCCGAAGGTCTGCTGATTCTCTTTGACGCGGACCTTCAGTATTCACCGGAAGAGATCCCTCGCTTCCTGGAGTGTTTAGACGATGGTTGGGATATCGTGACGGGACGAAAAACGGGTCCTTATGAAAAAAAGGCGGTTTCGACGGTTTACAATCAGCTCTCTAGACTAGTTTTCGATCTACCTGTATCGGACCTCAACTCAATGAAGGCGTTTAGGGCCGAGGTCCTCGAAGGACTTCATCTTCGGCATGATTGGCATCGCTTTTTTGTGGCGCTCGCGCACGCACAGGGTGCGACCGTTACTGAGATCGATATCGACCTTCATCCCAGAAGAGCTGGGGAAGCGAAGTACGATGGGCGGAGAAGGATCTTGGTGGGACTACTTGACCTCGTGTCGGTCTGGTTTCTGCTGATCTTTTCCCGTAAACCGCTTCTTCTCTTTGGTGGTACCGGGCTAGTTCTCGCTTTTTTGGGTCTGTTCGTAGGTACCGTTACTGTGTACCTGCGTTTTCTCCATCCGATGTTCGGGTTTGACGCTTACATCCCACCCATGGGGTATCGCCCTTTGCTCTACCTCGTCATGCTGCTCGCGACTTTGGGTTTCCTCCTCTTCGGCTTCGGTTTGGTCTCTGAGCAAGTGGCACAAGTTCGACATGAGCTTGAAGCTTCCAAAAGACGGGATTGATGACTCTTCCTGAGAGACGGGTTCTTTTGGTGGTGGGAACCCGGCCCGAGGTCATAAAGATGGCCCCGGTTCTCGGAGCCTTACGTGAGAGATGCCCGGCGCTGGAGACACGATCGGTGTTCACTGGGCAGCATACTACACTAGTGGAAAGCGTCGCAGCAGCCTTTGATTTTTCTCCAGATTACGATCTAGCGATCATGAGAGAGGATCAGAGCATCTATGACGTGGTTACAAGTGCTTCGAAAGGTGTAGCAGACGTCATTCGAGACTACCGACCGAACCTTTTACTCGTTCAGGGTGACACCGCGACAGTGTTTGCGGCGGCACTTGCAGGCTATCTCGAGCAGGTCCCGCTGGGGCATATAGAGGCTGGACTTCGAACCAGAGACAAGTTTTCTCCATGGCCAGAGGAGGGCTTTCGTCGACTGACCGACGCAATCACGGATCTCTACTTTGCTCCTACAGCTCGTGCTGGGGGGCTCTTACAATCGGAGAATGTCCCCGCGGAGAAGGTTTACGTTACAGGTAACACAGTTGTTGACGCGCTGACTTATGTCGCTGAGCAAGACTTACCTATTAAGAATCCTACCGTACGAGGGTTCTTGGAGTCCTTGTCAGAAGATCACCAAGGGATCCTTGTGACGGCCCATAGAAGGGAATCGTTTGGCGAGCCACTCGACCGAGTCTTTAGCGCTATAAGAAGGTTGGTTGAAGAGCATCCGTCTGCGCATGTGATCTTTCCGGTACATCCAAACCCCAATGTTTACGGACCCGCTCACCAGGCACTTGAATCCGTCGATCGCGTGTTGCTTACAGATCCCTTGGACTATGTCGATACGATAGGCGTTATGCAGAGAGTGAGATTGATTTTGACAGACTCGGGTGGAATCCAAGAAGAGGCGCCTACCTTCGGAGTGCCGGTCTTAGTGATGCGCGACGTCACCGAACGCCCCGAGGGAATCGAAGCTGGTGTAGCTCAACTTGTGGGCACTGAGATTGGCCGGATCTCTGATGCCGTGACGAAAACGCTTTCAAGGCCCCCTCTGAAGATTCGCGCGAACCCTTACGGCGACGGACAGGCTGGTGTGCGAATCGCGGACATAGTTCATTCGTTCCTGACGGGTGCACCCCGCTTTACTAAAGACTGGATCGGCGGTGAGCCGGTCCGACCTTAGATCGACTATGGGTCTATGAACATCCTAATGCACTGCGTCTACTACCCCCCTGAAATCGGCGGGCTGGAGAGCCATGTGCATCACCTATGTCGCGCTCTGGTTGAACATGGTCATAAAGTGGATGTGATTACATCGCGATCGATGGCGGGCACACCACGTTTTGAAGTAATGGATGGCGTGGAAGTGCATCGTACCTGGTTTCCAGGGAAGAACACCCTAGGGTGGCTTGCGCACGCGGCTGGGTCACTTCCGTCTTCAATGACACTGGCCCGGGATGCCGACATCCTCCATGCACAAGCGTTTCAGTCTATCCCTCCACTTCTCGCAGCTAGGGCACGCGTCGGAGTTCCGCTCGTGTCCACATGGCACACCTCTCACTTTCTAAGGCTCGCTGAAAATCCAGTCACGGGCTCTCTACTGGGAAGGCTAGTGCAAGCAAGTGACGCCAATCTTGCGGCCAGTGCTGAAATTGCGAGCACGGCAGAGCGACTCGCGCCCAGAAGCCGAGTCAGAGCGGTCACTAACGGTGTAGACACAGCTCTTTTTAAGCCCATGAAAGCAGTCTCCCTCGAGGGGGGTGCCAGGAGGCGACGCTTAGTCGTGCCGAGGCGTTTATTCAAAAAGAACGGCGTTGAATTTGCAATTAGGGCACTGCCACTAATCGCCGAGCGACACGATGTGGAGATGCTGATCATTGGGGATGGTCCGGAGCGTAAAAGCCTTGAATCGTTAGCCTCAGATCTCGATGTTCAGAAACGCATTCAGTTCATTGGCACACAAGCTCACAGTGAGATGTCGATGCTACTCTCTCGTTCCGAGTTAGCTGTCTTTCCATCCCTTATGGAGGCGACGTCGGTGGCAGCTCTCGAATGTATGTCCTGTGAAGTGCCGGTGGCGGCGTCTCGTGTCGGAGGTCTCCCGGAGATTGTGGACGATGACGTAGGTGGACTATTTGAACCAGGTGATGCTGAGGATCTGGCGTTTGTAGTTGGGCGGCTTCTTGATGACCCGGCTTTGTCCTCTAGGGGGAGGGTAGCGCGCTCTCGCGTTCTTTCTAGCTGGAGTAACGATCGTTTAGCTCAGTATCACCTAGAACTGTATGAGAAGGTGATACGCAGAAGATGCGAGTTGGTGAAGTGATGACCGACCGCCCTTCGACCAAGGGTGGAGTCACGGTGGCAGCGTGGCTTCCGCCAGTGATCTTCGCAGTGATCACTGGCGCATTGTTCAGGGCATTTGTGTTCACAGACGAGATGCTCTACGGTGGAGACACTCTTTCGCTCGGATACGCCGCCCGCGCCCTCTATGCGGAGGCGCTAGCCGCTCTAGGCCGAGTGCCCCGCTGGGCCCCACATCTGCTCGGGGGGACACCTTTCATCGAGGCATTGAGTGGTGGAGACTCACTCTATCCTCCTTCGGTCCTCCTTCTGATGTTGGCTCCACCGCACCGGGCTCTGGGGTGGAAGCTCGTGCTCCATATCTTCCTCGCGGGCATTTTCTTCTATTCATGGATCCGAGCGGTCGGAGGCTCGAGAGCAGCCGGCCTCCTGGGCGGGGTGGCCTACATGCTCGCGCCTTTCCTGGTTGGATTCATCCATCCGGGCCATGACGGGAAGATTTTTGTGACCGCGTTGGCCCCCCTAATGTTTTGGGTGACCGAACGGCACTTCCGTGCTCCGGGCTGGGTTTCTTTCTCCGGAGTGGGGCTTGTCGTTGCCAGTATTATCTACACGACTCATTTCCAGATGGCCTACTTCCTTTTCGGAGGTGTCGGAATGTACGCCATCTTCCGATCGATTCAGCTTGGAAGGGGTGTCGACGAAGTTGGTTTTGGCTCGCGACCTCGAGCCGGAGCGCTCCGGTTAGTTCTATTCCTGGCAGCATCCGTCACAGGTGCCGCTGGAGCGGCGTGGCAGCTCTTGCCCGCTGCAGAGTATGTCACCGAATACTCACGCCGAGCCCAGATGACATCTACTACAAGCGGTCAGGTTGGACGGGATTGGTCGAGTTCTTTCTCGATGAACCCCGAAGAGGTGGCATCTCTCGTAGTGCCAGAGTTTGCCGGTAATTTTGCAGGTGGTGGCATCTCGTGGGCTACGGGCACCTACTGGGGACGGAACGGATTCAAAGACAATCACGAGTACGCCGGGTTGGTTGTCTTTTTACTCGCGGCCGTCTCGTTCCTAGGCGGACCTCGTCGGCAGCTTAGGTTGTTCTTAACGGGCTTAGGCGGACTCGCCGTTCTTTTCTCCTTGGGAGCTCACACCCCGATTTGGGGCTTGTTCTATGAATTCGTCCCCGGAATCAGCCTCTTCCGGGCACCGGGTATGGCTTCCTTCCTGTTTGGTTTCGCTGTGATTACCCTGAGCGCGCTCGGACTTGATCGGCTCATAACCCTAGCCTCATCGGGGAACGCCGCTGAACTAAAACGGATCCAGAAGCTGCTTTCTGTATCAACTGCGGCAATTGCCGTACTAGGCTTCTTGATTGTGACCGGGATTTTCACGGAAATGTGGACAACCCTGGTATATCCAGATATTGGAGAACGGCAGCGTCAGGTCTTGGGGAGCCACTTGCCGAATATTGTAAGGGGCTGTGCGATAGCGATGCTATTAAGCGCCGCTCTTACAGTAATCGTGTGGGGGCTGCGGAATCAGAGGATTTCTCTGGTTGCCGGGGTTGGCCTCATCGTAGCATTAGCGGGGGTCGATGCATTTCGAGTCGACCAGCCATTCGTTCAAACCATGGATTTTTACGAGTGGTCTAGGGCTGATGCCAACATCCGCACGCTCTTGGAGCGTGAAACTGACGGCGAGCCCTACCGGCTATGGTCACTCGCTCGGAATGACCAGGATGTGAGCGCTGCCATGCATGGTATTGAGCTGGCAGCTGGCCACCATCCGAATGATCTCTCACGCTATAGAGAGCTTATCGGTATGGAAGGGTCGGGTAGGGCGATGAATCTTGCTAATCCGAATGTGAGACGCACCCTTAACGTCAAGTATATTCTCTGGCCCGACCTCGAACGGGGTGCGGCACCGGAGGGTCCGATCGTCTCGCAAACGCAGTTAGCTGACGGCAGGGTTTTTCAAACTCTTTTCTCTGATATTGGCTTGCCCCGGGCACGCCTTGTTGGCTCGGCCGTAGTAAAATCAGATACAGAAGCGGTCCCGTACATTATGAGTGCTGAGCACGATCCGGAGATTGAGATCGTGCTCCCAGCCAATCCTGGCGTGAGCCTCGATGGGGGCGTGCCAGCCGGGTCCGTCGAGTGGTCCTTGAGGCAGCCAGACCAACTTGAGCTTTCCGTCATGTCCGATCGGGCTGCATTTCTCGTTATCTCCGACAACTGGTTTCCAGCATGGAGGGCTACTGTTGACGGCGAAGATGTCGATGTCCTGCGCGCTAATCACACTCTTAGGGCTATATACGTGCCCGAAGGGAGGAGCACGGTCCGGATGTGGTATGAGTCATCCTCTCTCAGCTGGACCAAGAAACTCAGTCTTGGCGCGATCCTCATACTTCTGGGGTGTGGTGGTATCGGGTTGACTAGGACTCTGGGTAGGAACGGAGAAAGTGCCGTTGGTAAGCCTGAGATAAGACTAAAAGGTAAGAAGGGGTCACCGTGAGGCCGCGCGCCACACTTCAGAATACACTGAGCGTCTTAGGGAAGCTCGCAGCAA
>MDSV01104220.1_pt1 | contig 10191 bp, 11 predicted proteins | sample 810851 | NCBI WGS metagenome assembly MDSV01 (sample SAMN05326640, study PRJNA326480) | marine metagenome | isolation source: seawater | place: Atlantic Ocean: North East | collected 2012
CATTATAAGAACATTTATATAATAGCAAGGATAAAATTTAAATACTGATAAAAAGCTAAAAATATAAGATAAGTGATGATGCCAAAAATTGAAGAAGCATTAATAAACCCCTTGGGATTTAGAGAATATGATGCTCGATGGTTATACCCAAAAGATATAAATCAAGAAGGAATTAAATGTGTGGGTCTTGGCTTGGGTACACAAATTGTTTTAAAAACAAAAAAATCTCCACGAATAATAGTTGGTCATGATTACAGATCATATAGTGAAGAAGTTAAAAAAAAACTAATTGAAGGATTGGTAAAAACTGGATGCAATGTAGAGGATATAGGGTTGTCTTTATCACCCACTGCCTACTTTGCACAATTTAATCTTAAAGCTGATGCAGTAGCAATGGTCACAGCAAGTCATAATGAAAACGGCTGGACTGGTATAAAAATGGGTATTGAGAAAGGATTAACTCATTCCCCTGCAGAAATGAATGAATTAAAAAAAATTGTTTTAGAAAAAAAATTTATAAGTGGAGAGGGTTCATATAAAGAGATAAAAGGATTTAAAGATATATATATAAATAGTTTAATTAAAAAAAAAATAAAAAAAAAAATAAAAGTTGTAATAGCTTGTGGTAATGGGACAGCGGGAGCGTTTGCACCAAAAGTATTTAAAAAAATTGGCTGCGAAGTAGTAGAATTAGACTGTGAACTTGATTACACTTTTCCTAAGTATAATCCAAATCCTGAAGATATTAATATGCTTAAAGCTATAAGTAATTCAGTTAAAGAGAATGATGCGGATGTAGGTTTTGGCTTTGATGGTGATGGTGATAGAGTTGGAGTAATAGACAACAATGGACATGAAATTTATTCTGATAAAGTAGGTTTAATTATCGCAAGAAATCTTGCCCCGAATAACAAAAATAAAAAATTTATTGTCGATGTAAAATCAACAAGTTTGTTTTCTAAAGACGAAATTCTTTTAAAGAATAATTGTGAAACTATTTATTGGAAAACAGGTCATTCCCATATTAAAAGAAAAGTTAATGAGATAAAAGCTTTAGCGGGATTTGAAAAAAGTGGACATTTCTTTTTTAATCAACCGATTGGCTATGGTTATGACGATGGTATTAATTCTGCAATACAAATATGTAATTTGTTAGATAATACAAATAAAAAATTATCTGAAATAATAGATGAAATACCTAAAACATTTCAAACTCCTACTATGGCGCCCTTTTGTAAAGATGAAGAAAAATATCAAGTTGTAGAATCTTTGACTGAAGAAATTATTAAACTAAAGAATGATAATATAAAAATAGATAGTCAAAAAATTACAGATATATTAACTGTTAATGGTGTTCGTTTTTCTCTAGAAGATGGCTCTTGGGGTTTAATAAGGGCTTCTTCAAATAAACCATCTTTGGTGATTGTGACTGAAAGCCCTACATCTGATAAAAGAAAAAAGGAAATATTTGTGTTTATTGATAATCTCATCCAAAAAACAGGAAAAGTTGGTGAATACGATCAAAAAATCTAAAAAGTAAAATAATCGTAAAACAATTTACATGCTAAAATAAGAAGATAAGTGCCAAATAATTTTCCGATTAACTTCTTATTAAATTTATGAACAGATTCTGCTCCTATCTTAGCCATATAGGTCGTGATGGGTACGAATATTAAAAATGTAGGAATATTCACAAATCCTAAACTTAATGGGATTTCTGCATTAAGATAATTCCCTGATGCTGCAAAACCAACTGTACCAATTATGGCAATTAAAAAACCTATCGCGGCTGACGTTCCAATTGCAACATTTATTGAGTGGCCAAACATTTTAAAAATTGGAGTATTAAATACTCCCCCTCCAATTCCCATGGGGGCTGACAAAAAACCTGATAGAAAACCACATATAACTCTATATATTAAATTTATCTTTCTTGGTTTTGGATTCATTTTTTCTTTAACGGTTAAAAAATAAATAGAAAAAAGCATAGTCATAATTGAAAAAAATAGAACCAGATTTGAGGTTTTTAAACTAACAGCAAATATAGTTCCAAAAATAACTCCAATTACAACAAACAACCCGAATGTTTTAACAATATTAAAATCAACAGCTTTAAATTTCATATGCGTAATTGTAGATATAATAGAGTTTGGAATTATTATTGAAAAAGATGTTCCTAAAGCCAGATGCATAACAAATGCTTTTTCAACTTCAGCATAATTAAATATATAAAAAAGAATAGGCACCATTAATAGACCGCCACCTATTCCAAAAAATCCAGCCATAAAACCAACTAAAATAGCTGTTGTTATCATAGCTGTGAAAATAAATAATATCTGATTTTGATCTAAATTTTCTATCATATTACTTTTTGATTAATTTTTTCATTATTCTGAACAATGGTCATTATATGTTTAGCTTTTTGAAAATCAGAATCTCTAGCCATCATATTGTCACTTAAATATCTTTTCCAATTTTTTGAACCAGCTTGACCATGATATAACCCGACAGTGTGTCTCATTATATGATTAACTTTGGTTCCTAATTTTACTTCTTTTTCTAAATATTTTAATAAACCTTCCGCTATTTGTTCCCGTGATGGAGTACTATCAACACTAAAAATTTCTTTTTCAATATCGGCTAAAAAATAAGGGTTTTGATATATAGCTCTTCCAATCATAACACCATCACACATTCTTAAATGATTTTTAATTTCCTCTATCTTAGAAACCCCTCCATTTATAATAATTTCTAGATTAGGATTTTCTTTTTTTATTTTATAAACCATTTCATAATTTAATTTTGGAATATTTAAATTTTGCTTTGGTGTTAACCCTTTTAATATTGCTTTGCGAGCATGTAAAATAAAAGTTTTACACCCGGCTTCATTAATTTTTAATATAAATTTATTTAAATAGTCAAAACTTTCAGTATCATCAAATCCAATTCGTGTTTTTGCTGTCACTGGAATTTTACAGGAGTTTACCATTTCATTTATACATTCAAACACTAACTCTGGTTCTTTCATTAAACATGCTCCAAATTTGTTTTTTTGAACTTTTTTACTTGGACAACCAAGATTAAGATTAATTTCATCATAACCCATCTCTTCAGCTATTTTTGCCACTTCTGAAAGCTCTCGCTTATCTGATCCACCTACTTGAAGAGCTAATGGTTTTTCTTCTGGACTAAAAGATAGAATTTTATTTCTGTCGCCATGGATAGCTGATTTTGTTGCCACCATTTCTGTATATAACATTACATTTTTACTTATTAATCTTAAAAAAAAACGATCGTGCCTATCTGTGCAATCCATCATAGGAGCTACAGATATTGTTCTTTTCATAAACAACTTTTACTTTCTATATAATGATTGTGTTTTAATTTTATTCAGCCTTATTTTCAGCTGATAGAGAATCGTTTTTGGATTCTTCATCCTTTTTTACATCTTCTTGTTTTTTTTCATCTTCTTCTTTAGACTCGGTTAAAACTTTCTCTGGGATTCTTCTTGTTCTTTTAGAAGGTAATATAGCTGCACCACTTTTTGAAATTTCCCCTCTATAAATTTTATCAAAGTCGTCTTCTTGTTCAGTTTCTATATCCTCCAACTCTGTTGGGTCACTATGAACTTTTCTTAATTTGTTAATTGCAGAATCTTCAAGTGTCTTTATTGAAATTTTTCCATCCCCTATTTCTCTAAGTGATATGACAGTATTTTTATCATTATCCTCTGGGACTAAGGATTTGTCTCCGGCATTTAGTTGGACGGTTCTCTCCTTGGCAAGTAAAACTAAATCATATTGACTTCGTATTTTCTTTAAACAATCTTCTACAGTAATTCGTGCCATGCGTGGTATTTATACTTTGAATTAAAAAAAATCAAGGAATTTCTAAAGAATTATTGGATTCAGCTTATCCTTTATAAAAAAAAGAGCAAATAAGGAGACAACTATATATATTCCTGAAACAACAGATATCTGTTCAATTGAAAACCCTAAATCTATTAAAATTCCAAATAATGCTGTTCCAAAAGCTGTAGAGAAAACCATCAAAGCGGTGGTGAGGGCTTTGATAGACCCTATATGTTTTACACCGTATATTTCTGCCCATGTTGAGGATCCCAACACGTTTGCTAAACCATTTGATATTCCAATTAAACCTAGAAAAAAAAATGCTGAAATTGGGTTGTTAAAATAATAAATAACAAAAACTGAGACTAATAAAGGAATATTCATAAAGATTAAAAGTTTTCTACTCGTAAATTTATCAATTAAAAAACCTGCTAAAAATAATGTAATTACTGAAAATATTGAGTAAGCCATAAATGATTGAGCTATAACAAAAGGCCCCCAATTTTTAGATAATGTTATAAATGATTGATAAACAAATATTCCTGTAGCTATCCATGGCATAGCTAGCATATTTGCAGATATAATATAAAATCTAAAATCTTTAACAACTTCTATTCTTTTCCATTGTTTTTCTTTTTTATCTTTTAAAATTTTATCTTTAACAATTTCTCTAGATGTAAAATTAAGTTTATGTACTAAAAAATATGAAACTGCAGGTAAAAATACTATTGTAATAATAGAAATTGTTATCCATATATTCCTCCAATCAGTTATTGTTAAAAGATAAATGATAAAAACTGGAAGAATAAACTCTGCAGCTGATAATCCAAACCATCCAGCGCTTAAAGCTTTTCCACGGGATTTTGTAAAATATCTAGAAATTGTTGTGGTTGCTGTGTGAGACATTAGACCTTGTCCAGAAAATCTCATTAGAAAAATTGAAAGAAATAAAAATAGTAAGGAAGAAATTTTTGAAAAAAAGAAACATGATAATGATAACAGTAAAATTACAAAAAATGCAAATTTTGATATATTAATTTCATCTATTTTTTTTCCTACCCAAATTAATAAAAAACCACTAGATAAAGTTGCAGCAGCATAAATTGTGCCAAATTGTCCATGAGTAATTAATAGCTCGTTTCTAATACTAGAATTGAAAATTCCTAAAAAAAAACTCTGTCCAAAACTTGAAAAAAATGTAAATATAAAACCAAATAAAATTACTTTTAAGCTTAAATTATTAAACATTTTTTATTTATGAGTTGCAAAGTTTCCTTTATCGGTCTTGGTGTCATGGGTTTTCCTATGGCAGGGTATATATCAAAAGCTGGGCATAATGTAACTGTTTATAATAGAACTACTTCTAAAGCTGAAAAATGGATAAAACAGTATAAAGGAACTATAGCTAAAACTCCTGAAGAGGCTGCAAAAAATTCTGATTTCATATTTACATGCGTTGGCAATGATGATGATTTAAGAGAAGTTGCCTTAGGAAAAAAGGGAATTTTTAATACTGCTAAAAAAGGATCTATCTTCATTGATAATACGACTGCCTCAGCAACAATTGCGAGAGAGCTTTACAAAAATGCAAAAGCACACGGTTTCGGCTTTTTAGATGCTCCTGTTTCAGGTGGGCAAGCTGGAGCTGAAAAAGGTGTTCTTACAGTTATGGTTGGAGGTGACGAAAAAGATTTTAATAAAGCAAAAGATATAATTAATTGTTATAGCAAAAAAATAGAATTGTTAGGACCTTCTGGGTGCGGACAATTAGCAAAAATGGTAAATCAAATATGTATTGCTGGTTTAGTACAAGCATTATCTGAAGCGATTAATTTTGGAATTAATTCAGGTCTTAAAATGAAAGATGTAATTGATGTAATATCAAAGGGAGCAGCTCAATCTTGGCAAATGGAAAATAGATATGACACGATGATTGATGATAAATTTGATTTTGGTTTTGCGGTTGATTGGATGAGAAAAGATTTAAAGATTGCTATGGATGAAGCTAAAAAAAATAATTCACCTTTGCCCATCACTAAAATTGTGGATGGATATTACGACGAAGTACAAAAAATGGGCGGAAATAGATGGGACACATCTAGTTTAATTAGAAGACTTAGAAAAAATAAGTGAAAAAAAATTACCCCGATTACTATAACGATCTAGATAGGGTTTATTCAAAAATTTGGGAACTCTTAAAGTCAGGAAGTTCAAATAGGGATGCTCCATTTCATATCCCCGTTTTTATATATGGTGAAGGTAAAAATTTTAATGGTAGAACTGTAGTTTTAAGAGGCGCTAATGAAAAAAGTAAATATTTATGGTTTCACACAGATGTAAGGTCTAAAAAAATAAAAATTCTTAAAAAAAATCCTCAAGCAAGCTTTTTATTTTATGATAAAAAAGAAAAAATTCAATTAAGCGTTTCTGCTAATACAAAAATTAACTACCAAAATAGCGTCACAAAAAAAGCTTGGGAAAAGACTCTTCATATAAGCCGACAATGCTACTTGGGTGAAAAAACACCTGGAACAGATACGTTAATTCCTACATCCGGATTATCTGAAAATATTGATAATTTTAAATACTCAATAGAAGAAAGTGAAGTCGGTTATAAAAATTTTTGCTTAATTGAATCTTTTATAACATCTATCGAGTGGCTATATATAGTACCTAAAGGTCATAGAAGAGCTCATTTTATTTTAACAGACAATTCAGTTGAAAAAAAATGGATAATTCCCTAATCATAGTTTATTAATAAATATAATATGGCTCTCACAGAAACTCCTATTTGCAACTTTGGTGAAAAAGCAAAAAATTTTAGCTTACTATCAACAGAAAATAAGAACCTATCTTTAAATGACATTAAGGGAAAAAAAGGAACGTTGATAATGTTTATATGTAATCACTGTCCATATGTGAAAGCTGTAATTGAGGACATTGTTAAGGATGTAAAATATTTTGAAACTTTAGGTGTAAAATCTGTAGCCATTATGTCCAATGATGTTAAAAATTATCCTGAAGATTCTTTTGAAAATATGATCGCTTTTTCCAAATTACATAATTTTTCATTCCCTTATTTACTAGATAATAGTCAAGAAGTAGCAAAAAAGTATGGTGCGGTTTGTACCCCTGACTTTTTTGGGTATAACGAAAATCTTGAGCTGCAATACAGAGGTAGAATTAGACAATTGAAAAATTTAAAACCTGTTCAAGAAGGTGATAGTGATCTTAGTATTGCTATTAAATTAATTGCTTCTACTGGAAAAGGTCCGGAAAAACAGACCCCGAGCATGGGTTGCAACATAAAATGGTTTAAATAATGTTTCTAGTTATAACAAGAACTTTTCCTCCGGATGTTGGTGGAATGCAAACATTAATGGGAGGGCTTTCAGAAAATTTATTAAAGCATGGCCATGGCCCTGTTAAGGTTTTTACCTATGAAATGGAGGGTTCTAACAAATATGATAATAAATCATCGATCGATATTGAAAGAATAAAAGGAATTAAACTTTTTAGAAAGTTTAGAAAATCTAATGTAGTTAATAAATTTATTAAAGAAAATTCTGGTATTAAAGCTATAATTACTGATCATTGGAAAAGCTTGGAATTAATTAAATCTGAGAATTTAAATAAAAGTAAATTATTTTGCTTGCTTCATTCTAAAGAAATTAATCATAGAGTAGGATCATTATTAAATAAAAGAATAATAAAAAGTATTAATAAAGCAGATTATGTTATTGCAAATTCAAATTTCACAAAAAATTTAGCAATTAAAATTGGCATAAATTCAAAAAAAATTCATATAATTTTTCCAGGTATTGATAAACCTAGAGATATACAAAATGTATCAAAAGTAAAAGCGGAAAATATTTTTGGAGAATCTTTTCCAAAAATTATTACGGTATCTAGACTTGATAAAAGAAAAGGTCACGATAATATTTTAATGCTTATTAAAAATCTAAAACCAAAGTTTCCAAAAATTAAATACGTTTCTATAGGAACTGGTAAAGAGGAGAATGCTCTAAAAAAATTATCTTCAAATCTATCAATTGATAACGAAGTATCATTTTTAAAAAATATAGATTCAGATTTAAAAATTGCACTAATTTCTGAATCTAATTTATTTTTGATGCCAACAAGGGTTGAAAAAAGATCTGTAGAAGGTTTTGGTATATCTTTTATAGAAGCAGCATCTTACGGTGTTGCATCGATAGGTGGCAAAGATGGCGGCGCCTCAGATGCTATAGATCATAAAAATACTGGTTTATTATGTGATGGGAGCGATCTTGATTCAATTTATGAAACTGTACTTGATTTTTTTAAAAATGAAAAATTTATCGAATATGGAAAAAATTCAAAAAAATTTTCAGAAAAATTTTACTGGGATAAAGTTATAAAAAATTATTTAAAATTAATTAATTAATTTTAATTCTTCTTTTATTTCAGAGTAAACATTTTCTGCAGAAAGTTTATTTAAGTCATCAACAACTATTGCTTTAAATTTTTCAGTTTCTATTGAAACTTTTTTTGGTGTTGTATGATGTCCAAAAAGTACTACTCCTCTCTGTCCGAGATGCGCTGACATATGTGCTGGCCCAGTATCATTAGCAATTATATAGCTAGCTTTAGAAATTAAACCTGCGAGTTCCATAATATTTAAATTAACAATTGATATAGAATCAATTTCACTAGCTTCATGTACTTCGAGTGGCCCTGGAGCTACTACAATATTAATATTAGGTTGCTCTGATTTAATTACTTTTATTAGATCATTAAAGTACAACCATTTCTTATGTGAAAGTTGAGGAGAACAAAATGGAAATAATAAAATAAATTTCCCTGAAAAATACTTATTTATTATTTTATCTACATTAACTTTGGCCCATGAAAAATTTGGTGTTAAGACATTTCTTGTTTTAATATTTGAACTCTCAAGCTGAATCTTAAATCTTTCCAAAACAGCATCTTTATCAAAATTCGCTTTTGATTCTCCTTTTTTTAATATTGTTTCTGAACTGCTCCAATTTGGACTGTTAAGCAAAAATTTTCTGTAAAAAGATGTTCTTGAGGAATTTTGTAAATCAAAAACATGTGAAAAATTATATTTCACTAATAATTTTTTTAATTTTATAAGATAAAATATATTCCACCTAGGAAGCCTCTTGTCTATTAATACCGCATCTATATGTGGGCATTTGCTCATTAACTCGATGTAAGGAGCTGTAGTGAGAAAAAAAATTTTTTTATCTTTATGATGTTCTCTTATATCTCTAAGAACACCACTTATTTGTACTATATCACCCAAAGAACCATGTTTTATAATTAAAATATTTGACATTAGATATTTAAATTTAGTAAATCAATTTATCATACAAATGACAAACAAATCTAAAAAAATAGTATCTGAAATATCAGCAGGCGAATTACTAGATAAAATAAGCATTTTGGAAATAAAAGTTGATAAAATTAAAAACAAAATCAAGCTAGAAGAAATTAAAAAAGAGTACAAAGTGTTAAAAGAAGCCCAAAAATTAAACGTAGGAGATACAAATGATATTCAGCAACTTTTTGATGAAATTAAGAAAGTAAATTTAAATCTTTGGAATATTGAAGATAAAATTAGAATTCATGAAAAAAATAAAGATTTTGGAAAAGATTTTATTGAATTAGCAAGGTCTGTTTATATAAACAACGACAAAAGAGCCAAAATTAAATCCAAAATAAATGAACTATTGGGTTCTAATATAAGAGAAGTTAAAGAGTACGCTGATTACTAATTGTAATCATATCTCTTTTCCAAAAATTTTATAAAATTGTGTATTATAAATGTCATTAATAAATATATACTTCCAGCGACGATAAATACCTCAACTGGTCTAAAAGTTGTAGATATTATATGTTTAGCAACACCGGTTAAGTCTAAAAGTGTCACGGTACTTGCTAACGATGTCCCTTTCAGCATTAATATCATTTCATTTCCGTAAGCTGGTAAAGATTGTCTGATTGCTATTGGTAGTTTAATTTTAAAAAATGTGTTTATTTTATTTAAACCTAAACCATCGGCAGCTTCTATAATTCCTTTGTTAACAGTTTCAAAAGCAGATCTAAATATTTCTGAAGAATAAGCTCCAGTATTTAAAGTGAATGCAAGGATTGCGCAAGAATACGGTTCTTTTAAAAAAACCCAAAGAAAAGATTCTCTTATCCACTCAAGTTGAGCAAGGCCAAAATATATTATAAAAATTTGAACTAGTAATGGAGTTCCTCTAAAAACATATGAATAATAGTAAGATATATAATAAAGAACTTTGCTATTACTTGTTCTTAAAACAGCAAA
>MDSV01151911.1_pt1 | contig 10191 bp, 13 predicted proteins | sample 810851 | NCBI WGS metagenome assembly MDSV01 (sample SAMN05326640, study PRJNA326480) | marine metagenome | isolation source: seawater | place: Atlantic Ocean: North East | collected 2012
CCAATCGCGATGCACTATTTGGGATAAAGGAACCTCATTAGTTTGCAAATAATACCATTGCAAATCGCGCCAATCGCGCTGAATGGTCTTGTGAGCTACAAATAAACGCCCGCGCTCTTTGATGTCGCAAAAACTTGCGACGTGAAACCAACAGTCTACATTCATACAAAACAAGGAACCGGACTATTTATACATATATTATTTTCATAAATGTTTGCGCAATTTACACCGACACCACACGCCGCACCGGCCCCAAAAATCGTCAAAGTTAAATGCGAAAAAACCGGTACGATATACTACCTGGACACAAAGACTGGCGAAAAGGCGTGGCGGAGAGAGGAATTCCAAAACCCAATTAATACTAAGAATAAGTGAACTCTGAATTTAACTCTGACATTTCAGCAGTACAAAATGCTACGCGACGCTCCTCCGGATTTGGAGCAACCGCGCAAAAAAAGACGTCGCAAACGAGACAAGTGGATTTTAAGGACTACTGAACATGGCGACAAAACTATTTCGGACGTGTTAAGCGAACATCTAAAGACGACGCTCGACGAACGGATGCGCGACTACACTAAAGTTTTCATCAAAATAACGGCGGAAGAACGAGAAAGGGGCGCGTGTGAATTCTGCAGGTTTCAAGGCATTCTGCAACGGGTTCATACGAATCGCCTGCCCATGAGAGATATCATCCAGCAAGTCATCGATTCCCATCAAGACACGATAAGCTCGGCGGATAACTGGGGAGACGTCGTCGAAGCGCTATTTAATGAATGCAAACATATGCAAGACACGAAAGGTCATCTCGTGGTCGCATGCCATAGATGTAATCCGTACTTGGAAGACGTCGAAAAGGATATGGTGGAGTTTTTCAGACAACATCCACATTCATGGAAGGACTACATGGAATGGGTCGAAAAACGGAAGAAAGCACTGTGCGAAGCGCAACCACAGCGCCAAATATCAGATTTTTTCGATGCAGTTGCCACCTCTCCCGACGAAAATACATCTCCAAGTACAGAAGTGCAATCTTCGTCGGATTCTGATTCTGTTGCATCGGTCACTCTTGGAGACTCGCCAGAACTTTTCCAAGATACGACGAATGTGCCAGTGGTGGACGAAGGGACACCCCAAGACCCGCAGGACACTCGTCTAGAAGAACCTGAAGAACCTGAAGAACCTGAGACCACATTGCATATATATAACAACAACGAAGAGATTCTTCATATCGGTGTAGACAATATGATACCTAAAGATATTGACGATTGGACCAATTATCCCACGCAACATACCATAATGCCGCCAACCATTTTATATAGTGGTCCATTGGACACAAAGTGGGCGTATGGACCTATTCCACGTGGAGTTGATTGGAGAGCGCTTCTCGTCATTCATGATATCTTTCAACGGGCAGGATTCAGATATGGAGAATATACAGCGTTGGGCACGGCGGTGCGTATATACGACTGGCTTGTCGCCAACAAAACATATCTACTCACACAAGTGCATACGTGGATAATGTCGCAAGGTACGAAGGAAACTGTCCTGAATGCCATTCGTAGTCTAGCAAGCGACGCGGACATACGTATAAGGCGCAAACACATCTCAATCATACTTAAGGTCTTTGTGACGTCCATATGTAAAGGCGAATTTCATCGCAAAAAAAAGCAGACCAGATACCACATTCGCAGTCAGGCCAAGCCCAAGAATCATTCGCACTACATGTATCGCTTGTGCTTTGATTCGTCTATTTAATGAAGAATTATGTCTTAAATGTGCCACGAACCGCTTGCCACGGCCTCCATCATCATGTACAGTTTAGTCGCAATCGCGTTGTGCGCGCACATAGCCAGAATAAATGCATCCTTTCAACCTCCAGACAAACGTTACGTCGTCATATGTATCGCAAACTTCGTAGTGTTGGGCATATTACTCGGATTCCACGTGGAGTCTGACTGTAGTCGCGCCTATATTAATATCGGCGCCATCCTACTTGCGTTTTGGTTTTGTCTGGGTGTCGTAGAGTTATTCATGTTAGCCAGTAAAATATAATATACTTGCTAACATGAATGGACAGTTGTGTAGTTCAAGAAATGTGGACGAGGACTTGTCTGGTCATGCTCGTCCACATCACGGGTTTGTGGATTTAGAAGAGCGTGGAGCAAACGCATTTCGCCGCGCGGACGGTGGCTAAAAAGAAATCCCAACAAAAGGCACCAAAAACAGTATTTGTATGTATTTGGCTATATTAAATGAAACAGAACATTCCATTGCTTATTTTTTATCTTTTACTTGGCTTTACGTTTCAATTTACGTCAGTGGCCATGCGCTACTGGATGATGGACGTCGTCAAGGTGTCGCCGTCGCAAATGGCGGCCATTTTCGGCGTGTCGGCCATTCCTTGGTGTCTCAAACCTCTGTATGGATTCATTTCCGACTCTTACCCATTGTTTGGATATCGGCGACGCTCTTACATGGTGATATCGTCCTTTGTGTCTGCGTATATGTGGATACTTTTGCCATTTGTTCCTCATGACGAATTTATTATCACACTTGTCATGACACTCTCGTCGGGGTCTCTTTGTTTTGCGGACGTCATGGCGGATTCGCTTCTGGTGGAGGTGGCCCGCGACGAGACGGAAGAGAATCGCGGCGTGATTCAGTCGTGGTCATGGATGCTTCGTTTCGCTGGCGGATTATTGGCCGCCGGCACCGGTGCCATTGCGTACGACAACATGGGGGCGTCTAACGTTTTTCTGTTAAATTCGATGGTTCCAGTCGCCATTGCGATTGTATCGGTGTTCATTCCCGACGTACATACCGACACCAAGAAGAATTGGCGCGACACCGGCGCGAAATTGTGGGGAGCTGTTCGCCAGCCGGGGATTTACAAGCCCGCGTTTTTTATCTTTTTGATTTGCGTGACACCCTCTTGCGGTGCCGCCATGACCTTTTTCTATGAGCGCGAATTGGGGTTTACACCCGACGAATTTGGCGCGCTCGACGTCATGGAATACGTCGTGAAGATATTTGGTACGTTTGTATACAAGAAGTATCTACGCCACGTATCCTTCATGAAAATTTTCGGCTGGGCACTGGCGGCATCTTTTCTGCTGGAGAACACACTGCTGCTGCTTGTACTGCACGTGAACCGGGACATAGGCGTACCAGACTTTGTATTTGCATTCGCCGAGCGCGTCGTTTTGACGCTGGTGAGTCAATTCGTGACCATGCCGATGGTAGTACTGGGTGCCAGATTATGTCCCAAGGGCGTCGAGGGCACTCTTTACGCGCTTTTGATGTCCATAACGAATTTTGGGGGCGTCGTTAGTTCGGAGTGGGGGTCTATGTTCACTGAGATGTTTGGCGTGACATCGACAAACTTTACAAACTTATGGAAGTTATTGTTACTGTGTAATATGTGCGATTTGCTCCCCATTGGGTCACTGCCTTTGCTGCGAAGCGTTGGTGGGCGAACAACGGACGCATGAAAACTGCGGTACACCCTATTTACGGGTGTCCATTCAAATTGAAAAAGATGCCCCCGAAAAGGCGACGTCTCGCGCCGCGCAAACGCCCTCCGCCGAAAGTGGAAGTTTGGACCGCTATACAAGCGCTCGCTACGAGCATGATTAAGCTATCTGGTCAGGAAACGCAATTCATAGCCCTATTGCACCAGGTTGCCGATTTAACGGACCACGAAGCGGTGCATCCTGAGAAACAATGGTTTCACGGGTCGTTTGTGTTTGACGACGACGTTTCGAAGGACATACATGGCTATGTGCTCGAGTGGGTACGAGATATTGTCTCGCGTCACAGCGAAGTTCGCCAGTCTCGCGACGCATCGATGGAAACACTGCGAGGGGTTGATGTTTTGGACGACGAAGCATTAAAACAGGCCGCGCTTTCGCTCACAAAGTCCGAATCGAAAGCCGCGACGTTGGACCATCTTCTAAGCCGATGGTCCCGCATTGTAAGATTCGAGCAAGGGGATTTGTTTGAACACACACAAAAGTGGCTCACGCGATGGCTGGTCAAGTGGAAAAAGCTACACCAGACATTAGATGCACGCCATGTCCAATTTAGAAAATATTACACCTCGCCCATACTCGGCATTTGTGAAAGTTAAACCTACTTTGTGAAAGTTAAATATAAACAGTCGTTAATTAAATCTACATGTCAGTTATTCTAACTTGGGGCTTCATCATAGTACTTTCCGCTTCGATGGCACTCCCCCAACTCCAAACGCGCTGGTACATGGTCCCTACCATTATGACCATGTGCTACATTTTCTTTAATCAGTATCCACAGTTCGCGAGACGCATGCATCAGCGCAAACTCACATACGAAGACTTGGAAGATTTTCGTGACGCCGACCCCGAATTGCGCCGCCGATTTCAGGTAGTCTTTACACGTGTTCAGCAATTTGGCGGTGCCATTTGCGGAGGTATCATGGTCTTGTACGGATTTCATGTATTCGACCACCCGCCGTCAGTCTTTGAGTTTTTCGGCATTCTTGGTGGCATTCTGTCGCTTTACGCACGTTTTTTCGGCTATATCGGCAGCTTTTGTATAACATGTCTGTACCGCCTTAAAAAGAATCAAGAATCCGCGGCTTGCGAGCTTACACGGATGGAGCATGAAGCGACTCACACGTACCCACACGTCGACGAACCACAGGATACAAAACGACACGAATAAGAACAGTAGCATACTAAGTCTTGTCTCCTGCCTTTTTATACACCCGGCGGCGTTTTTTCTTGGGACGGGCCGTCGAAGACTTTTTCTCGTACCAGTACAAAGCAATCAACATGGCGTCTGCCACGTCGTCGCGTTTTTTCTTATCAAAACGTGCAAACCAGTTTTTGTTCTGCTGGGATATCTGCGTGTCCGATAGCTTGGGTATCAAATCGACCGACGCCTTTTTGTTGGTCGAGTATTTCTTCGTGGAAATATCAAAGTGTGTGCGGACACTGCGTGGCGAAACTTTATGCGCTTTGTCCCAAAAAAAACACTGGAATGCCGTCGCAATCACCTTCATCTTTGCTTGCATCTGAATTTCGACGCAAACAGCGTCCGCCATGTCGAACACATCCTTCGAGGCATCCACGAATTGCCGGACCAAGTACGCATACTTGGTTTTTTTCGCCTTGGGCTGGTCTTTCGTTAAATCGTAGCGGCCAAACGATAAAAAGTGGCACTTGTCCGTATCATACACTGCCCAGCCAAGATTCTTTGTTCCGGGGTCAATCGACACGATTATCATTCCGGTCTATATAGACACGACCTACTTTATACATCCACGCGTAACTTTTCACCTCTGTAAAAGTAAGCACTAAACACGCCTTCGTCCGTCACGACGTGCTTCGGAGAGGATGTTTGCATCGGAGCCGCCTCAGCCGCCACAGCCGCGGCGGGCGCTTCTCGAGGGACATAACGCTGGTGCTGACGCCGCGCTTCCGCTCCAAACAACGCCGTTCTGCGTAAACGCTCCAGCCGAGTCTTCTCTGAATGGCAAGGCGGGCACAAACACTGAAGATTCTCAAGAACATCCTGTCCTCCCTCGTCCAGCCGTTGAATGTGGTCCACCTCAAAATTGGGTGGTAACACGACGCGGCAGACATTACACTTGTATTCCTGGCGATACGCCAATTCCACGCGCATGGAACGACTCAATTTGCGCTTGGGTATTTTCTTTGTATATGGTTTCAGCGCGTGGCGAAAATCACTAACCTCGGGCAGCACTTTGTAGCTTTGGTCTTGGTAATAATCTAAAAATTGGCACAGCGATTTGCAAGACACATAGAGTTTACCACCGATGGTACTCACCTCAAGTCCCTTATGTCGACGGCGGTAACAAGACACATGGTGCTCAAAATCTAATCTACTGAGCCCAAGCGTTGTACGAACATCTGCCTGACAAATAACATACTCTTGTCCACGTGTCACAATTTCCATGCACTGTTCATGGAACACAACACAACGCTGATCCGCAAAAATGAAATTTGATTTTTTTGAACTATATAAGCACCTGAATTCATATTAATTGAAAATGCTCCAAGGGGGCCGTTCTCGTGAGGAATTGCAACCTTTTGACCATACGCCGGTCAAAAGACCTCGCCAAGATGCCACGGTCATCATTGGCAAAGCTACCTCGCAAGGTGCTCAAAAACCATCAATTGTGGTTCATACACAAGAAAGCTCCTCATCCTCATCGTCCTCCTCGTCCTCAGTTGTTCAATTATCCCAAGAGCGCCTACAACAAAAGGCCAATGTCGTTGCCATGCGCTTTCGGAAAGCCATTCGACGAAACGATTCAAGAACGATGAAACTGTGCATAGAATCGGGCTACAAGCCGACAGTCGGCGAGTGGCTACAGATTGTTGGTAAAATGCATGTAGCCACTGCTTTAAACTGTGTGACACTCACGCGCGAATTGCAATCCCCATGCATTGGCGCCGCTATACGACGCCAACATCGCAAGCTTTTTCACGAGGTCATCGAGCGTGTCGATGCCGTGCCTAATACATACATGGAAAGCCTCATGGCCGTTCCAGCGTACTACCTTGAAATATGTTTAAACAAAGGGCTCGACCCAAATATCCGACTTAAAAACAAAAGGCTGCCTCTTGAACACGCCTGTGCCAATTCAAGAGTGGGCCACATACAAATTCTTTTAAAAGACGACCGTACGGCAGTATCGCAAAACGTATGCCGGTTCATGATTCGTCAAACAAAGCAGCAGCAGTTTGCGGAGCGGGCCATCGAGTTGTGCGATGATATTGTGCCATCGATTATTTTGGAAGCAGTGGTAGCCAACGTGTCCACAGCTTTGTGCTCCATCATGTCGAAACTTGAAACCAAATACGAAGACAACCCCAAGTGGGACGAAGTCACACACATGCTCAGATGTCCCATATCACAGGACTACTCCGCAGACCTCGTCAAAACTCCGCTGAACGAACATTATTACGACAGGATGCAACTCTTGACGTGGGTCAGAGCCAAAGGGACCGACCCACAGACAAGAGAACCCTTAGTAGAGAGCGACTTGTTATTACGCTCGGAATTTTTGTCCAGTTACGCCAAAATTTTACAAAAGAAAATAGTAGAGTTAGATACATAAATATATTTATTTTTTTTAAATGAAGTCTGTATTCTTTTGACCATCGAGAGAAAAAAGTGGTGGTAATATTTTTAACGGCTGTGGTTTCCACCGAGTGTACCATACAATACCATCGAGAACCACGTGATGCAGCATCACGTATGCGCTTGCGCTTACCAAAAGCGGCTTACCGACAATACACGCCTCGACAAATAATCCAATCGTTCCCGCGGCCGCCAGCCAGAGTGCCAGCAACACCCAGATAGTCTTGCGTCCTTGTGACGCCGCCACCACTGTAAATGGTGCATACAAAACTGCACCAGAGTAGAATAATATGTACATTCCCAATACGTTGGTATTCTCGGGTTCAACCCAAATCCAAGACCACGACATGTAAATAAAGGAAGCTATTGTGAGAAGCATGGATGGAACCCATATAAACAGTGGAATAGGCGCGAGCAACGGAGCGGCCGATACCGATTGTGTCAAATGAACGTACGTCAACAGGACGGCGAGGCCTAGTCCAACAATAACCCACAGCAAGGCCCCGTTCATTTGGTCAAGAGCGGTACTCCTTTATATGGTCGTGCTGCACACTGCTGCTTCACGAACAAAAATGCCGTCAAGAGCCACCCCAGCATGAACAAAAAATTCACCCCAAAAAAAATAAAATCTCGCCTGTCAGGAGGCACCAAAAATTGTGTGAGCCACAGCAGAGAAAAAATGGCTGTGAATAGGCTACTAATAATTAACATACTTACTCAATTTTCAAAAGGTAAATATGCTTTTTTAAAAATATTCACATGGATTCCTTAAAAAATTGTTTTGAGACTAAAATAGACAATTAATTAAAAAATAAACGAATCATGAAATATTTAATGTATGATGTATTACACTATAATATTTGTTTTGTGACTTATTTATTACAAATTAAAAAGAAAAAACCTCTCGGACACATTTCGGCGCTCGGAACAAAAAAACCCACATAAGTCACACTTACTCGTAAATCATTTATAAAACACTTATAAGTTGTGTAAAATGGCAGATTCCAGCGAAATGGCCGAACAAGACCCGTGGGAGGTTATCAAGGCGTTTCAAGGTCTGGAGAATCCTACGGAGAGGGATGTCTTTGATTTCGACTGCGCTGCGGTCAGAATAAGCCGCCCCATCTTCAAAAGATTCGGCTACCACCCGCGGGTGCCTCCGAGAAAATACGACCACCCGGAACTTGGCCCACATAAGGAACTTTCCATACTTAGAGAGTACCAACGTGTCCTCCACTGGCACTTAAACTCGTTGGAAAACGAAATCCGGCGCAAAACTGACACATTGCAGCGTACTTGCGAGCACAAGTGGGAACGGGACTTGAGCGACCGGGGCCACCGCTCCCACTACGAATGTCGCCTCTGTGGGGCATATCGCTAATATTCTGTACGGAAGGACCGCTGGCGGCCCACGGCAAAAAACCGGATGGCGGACAGGGGGCGGCGCTACGTATTTTAAATATATAACTTAAAAATTTGTAAATCTATTTTTTCACACCAAAAAACTTATTTTCACCACACACACGCAACGCGAATACCCCCACCCCTCCCCCTTTCGCTCTTGTCAACGCTCGCGACAGTTCAAGTCGTTGGACAACAAAAAGCCACTGGGCGCCAAAACAAGCACGCTTATCGACGCGCGCGCAGCGTGGGAACGTTTTACGCGCCTAAAATGGCCCATTTGGCGCAAGCAGCCATCACAGTTGTGATGGGGAGGGACCAAGTTCCTTATTCCAATCAGTTTTTTTTGGTATACCCAAACAACCAAGAGGAAGAAGTCCTTGATCACTTGCAAACTAAAATCCCCGAAATGATTGCAACGACAATGGCATTGTTCCCGTTATCTGTTCCTAAAAGCAGCAAAAAGAGAGCCTCCGTGTTTACAACGCCTCGAAGCTCTTCGAAGCGTCGAAAAAAGGCAAAGAAGAAGAAGAAGAAGAAGAAGAGGAAGAAGAGGAAGAGGAAGAAGAGCAAGAAGAAGAAGAAAGCCAAACCCTTAAGCGAAAGCGAAAGTGACAGCGAAAGCGGAAGCGAAAGCGAAAGCGAAAGCGAAAACGAAAGCGGAAGCGACAGCGGAAGTGGAAGCGACAGCGGAAGCGGAAGCGACAGTGACAGCGGAAGCGACAGTGACAGCGACAATGACGTCAAAGTTGCTAAACTGAAAAGCCTCTACATCCAAAAATATCACGAAGCACCAAGAGGACGTTATGCTAATGATGCGGAGTGGCTAAAGGAACAACTGAGGAATGGGGCTCAGACGCGACGCAAAATTCGCGCGAAAAACAAGCAAAAAAAGGGACAACAGGTCGCAAGCACAAGCTCTGGCCAATGGGATGTTATCAAGCGCATAAACCAGATACCAATTCACATCTCAAATACCATCGATAAAGAGTATGGTGGAACTGGTGAAGCAACGGCCGTGAAAGCAATGATTGTCGGTAATTTCGAGCATCGTTACCAAGAATCACAAAAAAGGCATTACATAAGACCGTTGAACTGGCGAAATGAACCAATGCCCCGAAGAAATGGCTTCACCAGCGCAAAGGATTTCGTAGTATGTCTACACAGAATTCGCGCGCAACCTACCATCGAACTGAGCCATGGCACCCTCGGATTGTTCTGTAAGTCGGACGTCACTTATGACCCCAACCTTATCATTCTGGAAAAAAATGGCCCTTATCCCTTTCGGCCTTTTAGGCCAAACACTCAAAGAAAAAGGGTGGAGCAGACATTTTCATTTCACAGGCTGTATGACGCGTGGAAAATATTCGGAAAAGACTTAAAACAAGCATTTTATACGAGTTGTCCGCCATTTTCGCATTTCAAACTCGTTCGTCCGGGGTTCAATCCAGTCATTGTATCAGGAGATGTGTTGTTCATTGCAATTGCGAACATTTGGAGAAATGATTGGAGTAGGTATGATTGTTGGGAGAACATTTCCACCAGCTCTTTTCAGGTACAAGAACAAGGAGAACAAGGAGAACAAGGAGAACAAGGAGAACAAGGAGAACAAGGAGAACAAGGAGAACAAGGAGAACAAGG
>MDSV01215035.1_pt1 | contig 10191 bp, 12 predicted proteins | sample 810851 | NCBI WGS metagenome assembly MDSV01 (sample SAMN05326640, study PRJNA326480) | marine metagenome | isolation source: seawater | place: Atlantic Ocean: North East | collected 2012
AATTTTAAGTATGAAGTAATTTATTTTTATAATGTTTATGGACCCTATCAAATTTACAAAGGTGACATGTCAACAGTGATTGGCATATTTGAAAATCATTTTAAAAAAAATAAACCACTTCCTGTAGTTAAACCAGGAAATCAAACAAGAAGATTTACACATATCTCAGACACTGTGGATATTTGTTTCATGGCTTGGAAAAAAAATATGTCTAGACATTATAGTATAGCTAATCACAAAAGTTATTCTATTTTAGCTGTTGCTAAAATGTTTGGCTCAAATATAAAATATTTGCCCACAAGGGCAGGTGAAAGATATGCTTCCGCTTTAACAAATATGAACCTATCTAATAAGGTTTATAAATATTTTGGTAAGACAGATTTAAAAACCTATATAGAAAAAATAATTAATAAAAATAATTAGTTTAAAGCTTTTTCTATACTTTTTATAAACTTTTTGGATGAAGGATTGGTAATAGATGTAAACACATCATTGACTTTACCATTCTTACCTATAATAATTTTATGAAAATTCCATTTTGGTATGGCACTTTTTCCATGATTTTTTTCAGCCCATTTATAAAAAGCATGGGCTTTATCACCTTTCACGCTCACTTTTTCTGTTAACATAAATGATATTCCAAACTTAGCCTCACAAAAGTTTTTGATTTCTTTGTTATTTCCAGGTTCTTGATTGCCAAAATCATTTGAGGGAACACCTATAATAACAACACCTTTATTTTCATATTTTTCCCAAATATTCTGCATATCTTCATATTGTTTTGTAAAACCGCATTTACTTGCAACATTTATTATTATAATAACTTTATTTTTATAATCGCTTAAATTTAATTCACTACCATCTATATCTTTAAACTTAAACTCATACGCAAGTTTTTCGTATTTAGCTAATGTTGGTTTTCCAAAAAAGAATATCATAAATAATAAAATAATTATTTTTTTTAACATTTTAATAGTTTAATTATTTTTTACTGAAAAAAAATAGCACAAAATAACCTACTAAAGTTGATAAAAGTGACCCAGCAAGAACACCTATTTTAACTCCATCTAAATGTACTGTATTTTCAATAAAAGCCAGGTTTCCAACAAACAAACTCATAGTGAAACCAATGCCTGTTAAAATTCCAACCCCGTAAAGAGTAATCCAGGTCGAATTATTAGGCATTTTTGCAAATTTTAGTTTTACAGATACATAGCTAAAAACAAAAACACCTAACTGCTTACCAACAAATAAACCTAATAAAATACCAAGTGGTACTGCAGATTTCAATGAATCTAAAGTAAAACCCTCTAAAGAAACACCAGCATTAGCAAGAGCAAAAAGTGGCATTATACCAAATGCTACATAAGGAGCAATTGCATGTTCTAGTTTTAATAATAAAGAAAAATCATTTACATTTTTCCTGTGAGGTATTGAAATTGCAAGCAATACGCCTGCTATAGTGGCATGAATTCCTGATTCATGAGTAAAAAACCACAAGAATAAACCAATTATTAAGTAAGGAAAAAATTTTTTAATATTTAATTTATTTAGTAAAATTAATATTAAAAAACAGAAGATTAATAAAAATAAAAAAAAAAGATCCAATTTTGTAGAATAAAAAAAAGCAATTATAATAATAGCACCAAGATCATCTATAATTGCTAAAGCGGTTAAAAAAACTTTTAAAGATATTGGGACTCTTGATCCCAACAAAGATAAAACTCCTAAAGAGAATGCTATATCTGTAGCAGAAGGTATTGCCCATCCCTTTAGAGTTTCAGGAGATTCAATGTTAATAACAACATAAATTAATGCGGGTACAGCCATACCACCAACAGCACCTATTATGGGCAGAAGAGCTTGCTTTGGATTAGATAGTTCTCCTTGTAAAAATTCTCTTTTAATTTCTAAAGTTACAACAAAAAAAAATATTGCCATTAGTGCATCATTAATCCAATGTAATAAACTTAAATTCAAACCAAAATTATTAATTCCAATAAAAAAATACTTATTTAGAATTTCAAAATAGTAATTTGAATAAATAGAATTGCTCCATATTAAGGCTATTATTGTACTTAATAATAAGGTGAGGCCACTCGCAGATTCTAATTTAAAAAACCATTTAAATGGTGATGTAATATAATTAATCATTAACTATATGATTTAATTAAGTCTTTAATTAGTATAAAAATATTAAAAACTGTTTCATTAATATAATAAAAATATTTATCAAAATTTTGCCAATACTTTCCTATTTGATATTGAAAAGTATCAAGAATGATATATAAAGCCAAAATTGATATTAAAAAAATTAAAATAAAGCTAATATAACCAATTTTTTTAATCTTTTTATCGGCATATTTTTTTGTCTTTTTTGGATTTAGTCTTTTTTTCTCTTTAATTATTTCAAGCTTAATATCTTCAATTTCTTTTAATCTTTTTTTTTGTTCGTCACTAGTTTGCGCAGTAACTTTTTTTGATGGTTTTTCAATATTATTTTTTTCTAGATTGATATTTGGATTATTTGATAATTGATTATCAGTTATGCTTATATCTTTTTCTAATTGATGCTCCCCAATTTTTTGAGAAACAACTTCCTTTTTTTGATGCCATTTGTATTGACAAGAACCACACTGAACTAAAGTTCCTTCTTGAGAAATCAAATTATCATCTACTTCAAAATTTTTATTACATTTTATACAGTTAATTATCATTATTTATCTTTATATATAATTAAAGGTTCTTATACCATCAATTAAATTTAATTTTATATTACTATTTAATTTTTTTATATATATCTATTAAATTTTACAAATGAAAAAAACTTATAAAATATTAATTCTTTCAATATTCTACTTGTTCTTAGAGTTATCTATTTTTTTGTTTGTAAATAATAGTCAATTTAAAACTTTTTTTTATTCAAAAAAATTATTAACAAATGATAGCTACAGTGATTTATTATTAAAAAGAGATAAACTTTTAGGATGGCCAGAAAGAAATGAAAATTTTAGTGAAGTTGGTTTTCTACCAAGGTCAGCACCAATATATGAAAGTTACTGTATTTCACTTTATGGAGATAGTTTTGCTTATTCAGCAGATGTTGAAGAGCAATTTAGCTGGTCTGAAGTTTCTTCTAAAAGTTTAGAATGTAATGTATCAAACTTTGCAATTGGTGGTTATGGACTCTATCAATCTTTTTTACGTTACAAAATCAATACTAATCGCGATAAATCAAAAATAATTGTTCTAAATCATACTAGTGAAAACATAGCTAGAATTTTGAATCAATATAGAGAACTTATCTACCAAAACCAAATTAATGGGTTCAAACCTACTGTTTATCTAAATGAAAATTATCAACTTGTACATGTACCGATTGTTAATTTTAAATCTTATGATGATTATGTAAAAAATATAAAAAAAATTAGTAAATTAAAATTTAATTATGAATACTATTTGCCAGAGTATAATTTTTCAAATTTTGATTTTAAATTTCCTTTTACTTATTATTTTTCTAAGGCTTTATTTAATCACCATAGAGTAAAAGATAAATTAAATAAAAGACCTTGGTATTCTCAACATTATTTTAATAAAGAAGATGTTTTGCTTACTTATAAAATAATGGAGGAATTTATTAGATTAGTTAAACTTAAAAACAAACTCGCTATCATTACTATAATGCCTACTTGTAGAGATTTTCAATATTTTAAAAATAATAATGAATTTATTTATAAACCACTAACAAATTTATTAACCAAAAATAATATTTATCATATAGACTTTGGTATGGAACTTATGAAAAGAAAAGACTCTAAAAACTTTAAAAATTGGTTTACCAAATGCTCTGGACATCCTAATAAATATGGTTACAAAATAATTTCTGATATTTTTGTTGAAAGTATCAAAAAAAACATCGTATTTTAAAATTTTTTTCTATTTAATATATTTTAATTGCTTAAAAAAAATATATGCAATATAAAGCAAACGGCGGGGTGTAGCGCAGCCTGGTAGCGCATCTGGTTTGGGACCAGAGGGTCAGAGGTTCAAATCCTCTCACCCCGACCATTTTTTATGAAAAAAGCTAAAATATACAAACCAACTAAAACTGCAATGCAGTCAGGTATTGCAAAATACAATAGCTGGTTATTAGAATTTGAAACCAAGGATAATTATGTAAATCCAATGATGGGTTGGGAAAGTTCGTCTGACACATTATCCGAAGTTAAATTAGAATTTTCTTCTAAAGATTTAGCTGTTGCTTATGCAAAAAAAAATAAGATTGATTTTTATGTAATAGAACCAAAAATTCGAAAATTAGTTAAAAAATCTTATTCTGATAATTTTACTAAATAATAATAATGTTTAAATTTTTTACTGATAAACGTTGGTATTCATGGAGTATTTTTGGAACCTTATTAATTCTTTTTTCAACATGGTATCAGGTTCAATTAGATGTAAGAATTAACGAATGGTTTGGTGAGTTTTATGACACTTTGCAAAAGGCTTTGACAACGCCAGGTTCAGTAACAGAAAGTGAATTTATTTCATATCTATTATCTTTCGCAAAAATAGCTGGATTATGGATCGTAATAGCAATCATTACAGGTTTTTTTGTTAGTCATTGGGTTTTTAGATGGAGAACATCAATGGCAAATTATTATCACGATGAATGGTCTAATGCACGACTTACAGAAGGAGCCTCACAACGTGTTCAGGAAGACACTTTAAAATTTGCGAGGATCATGGAAGGTCTTGGTGTCGGCTTATTAGATAGTATAATGACATTAGTAGCATTTTTACCAATTTTATGGGGTCTATCAAAACAAATAACAATGTTGCCTTGGATAGGAGAGGTAGATCATGCATTAGTTTGGGTAGCTGTTATTTCTGCTTTAGGTGGAACCATTGTTCTTGCAAGTGTGGGTATAAAATTACCAGGAATAGAGTATGACATTCAAAAGGAAGAAGCTGCTTACAGAAAGGAGCTTGTACTGGGTGAAGAAAATCCTATAAGAGCGGCACCACCAACAATTGGACAATTATATTCTAGAGTAAGAGGTATACATTTTAAATCCTATTTTCATTATTTATATTTTAATGCTGTGAAGTGGAGTTATTTTCAAGGTATGGTTATTGTTCCTTACGTTGCTTTAGCACCAACTATAGTTGCAGGAGGTATTACTTTAGGTTTTGTTCAACAAATTACAAGAGCATTTGGTAGAGTAGAGGGTTCTCTTCAATATTTAGTTAAAAGTTGGAGCACAATAGTAGAATTAATTTCTGTATGGAAAAGACTTAGCGAATTTGAGGCAAAACTTAAATATGCAAAATAAATTAATATCTAGAATTGCAAATGGTTTAGGCAATCAACTTTTTATGTATGCTTCTTCTTACTCTATTTCAAAAAAATTAGGCAAAGAACTTGAAATAGATGATGAAAGTGGTTTTTTGAAAGAAAGAAGAAATTTAAAATATGAACTAAATAATTTTAATATAAGTTCAAAAATTACTAATAATAAATATAAATTTAACACATTTAAAAAAAACGTAATTAGAAAAATTTATAAGAAAATTGATCATTTTAAAGTAAAAAAAAAATTTATAATTGAAGATAAAAATAAAAAAGGATTTATTAATTATTCAGAAAAATATATTAAAAAAGAGTATGAAAATATAGCTTTTATTGAAGGATATTTTCAATCTGAAAAATATTTTAAAGAATATGAGTATGATTTAAGAAAAGAATTATCTTTTAATGAAAAAATAACAAATAAACATAGTGATATTAAAAATAAAATATTAGAAAGCAATTCTGTACAAATCCATATAAGGAATCACGTATTTACGGAAACAAAACAAAAAAGAGAAAATCATCATAACATTAAAAAATCTGAAATATACACTAAGAAAACAATAGAACATTGTAAAAATGCGATTAATTTTATTAAATCAAAAACTTCATCACCTAAATTTTTTATTTTTTCTAATGACTTTACTTTTATTAAAAAAATTTTTACTGGGGAAGATTTTATTTATGTAGATAATAATGAAAATTTAGAACCAATAGAAGATTTTTATTTAATGAGTTTATGTAAGAATTTTGTTATTAGTCCAAGTACTTTTAGTTGGTGGGCTGCTTGGCTTTCAAATAATAAGAATAAAATATGTATAAAACCTCCAAAAGAACTTCCAATGTCTTCCAATTTGGACATTTTCCCAAACGATTGGATATCTATTTAATATATTTTTTACCTAATCGAGAATAAATAAATGGTTTTTTTAATTTATTAATAAAATTCCAACAATCAATAACGACTTTTTTATTTTTTATGTTAATAACTTCCAGGTTTTTAAAATTGTAATCTTTATACATGACAATGATAATATCTGATGTTTTAATTAATTTTATTAAACTTTTCTTAACAAAAATAACATTATTACCAATCTTATAATTTTTCTTTTCTACATAAGGATCGTAATAATTTATATTATCAATACTAATTTTTGTTTTATTAATTTTTTTAACTAAATCGTAAGATTGGCTATCTAGAATTATATCAGTATTTGATTTATAGGTTATTCCCAATATACCTAAATTTATTTTCCTATTAAAAACTTTTTTAAACTCAATAATTTTATTAATTATTCTTGAAGTTTGTCTTTCATTAATTGCATCGACAGCTTTTGGTAAAATGTTGTTTACTCGAATTGTTCTTGAAAAAAATGATAATGATTTATTATCTCTTGGAAAACATGGTCCTGAAAATTTAGTTCCTAATTTTAAATATGAATTACCAATTCTTTTATCTTGACCAATAGCATCTAACATCTTTACCGCATTAACATTTTCCAATTTATCTGAAATTTCTGATATGTAGTTTGCAAATGAAATTTTGTTTGTAATATATGAGTTAATTGATAACTTTGTTATTTCTGCTTCAGTTTGATTTAAAATTTTATATATTTTTTTATTTTGATAAATTTTTTTATAAACTTCGATAATTTTTTTTTTACTATCTTTATGGTCCACACCTATAAGTAAAACATCTGGTTTTTTTAAATTATATAAAGTTGACCCTTGAGCAATAAAATGAGGATTGTATATAATAAAAAAATCTCTATGGTTCTTAAGTCCGTTTTTTTCCAATAGTGGTATAAAAATATTTTTACATGAGTTTGGATTAACGGTACTTGTTATATTTATATAATGTTTATTTTTTTTTCTTTTAATTATTTTAGAAATTTTTATTAAAACACTTTCAATATATTTGTTTGTAAAAGATCCATTTTTTGTACTAGGTGTTGGCAGTACAAGAAATGTTATATCACTTTTTTTAATTACTTTTTCTAAAGAATTTTCAATAATAACATTTTTATTAAATTTTTTAATGTATTTATTTAGTTCTGGCTCTATATAAAACTCTTTTTTTTTTTTAATTTTATTGACTATTTTTTTATTTTTATCATAAGCAAAAACTTTATTTTTAAATGATGCTAAAAAAAAAGCAAATGGTAGACCTAATTTACCTAAACCTATTATTGAAATATTCATTAATTCTTTATGATTAATTTAGATAGTTTTTTTCATATTTTAATTTTATTTAAAGCATTATTTTTAAATAAATTTGCTTCTTTTATATACCTTCTTACCATTTCTGTAGACTTATGCCCTGTCATTGCCATTATACTTCTTTCATCTGCGCCAGATTCTGCGGTTGTTGTGGCAAAACCTGATCGCAAACTATGTCCAGAATAATTTTGGCTATCTATTCCTGATAAATTTAAATATTCTTTAATTAACAGGGCTACAGATTGGTCTGTTAATCTATTATTAGATAAATTTGATCCTTTAGTAAAACGTCTAAAAAGTGGACCTGATTTAATTTTAGATATTTCCAACCACTGTTTTAAATTTTTAACTGGACAATATTCTTGATTATTGAAATAGGGTAGAGCTTTAACTGCACCTTCTCCATACTGATCTGTTTTGGATCTTTTAATTGTTATTTTAAGCCCTTCTGAGACGAAATCTAGATCTTCATAATCTAGTGATACTATTTCATTTCTTCTAAATCCACCCGCAAAGCCAATTAAAATTATTGATTTATCTCTAAACTTTTTAATATCTTCTTTTTTTTGTTGATTTATAGCATTAATTATTGTTCTTAAATCATTGATTAATAAAGGTTTTTTTCCTTTTTGAATGCTTCCTTTTCTTCTTTTAATGCCCATAATATTTTCAATAATTGTTGGATGTTTAGTATCAAGATAATGTCCTTTTAGCTTATGAATCATACCTATTGATACGAGTCTACGTTTTAAAGTGCTAATTTTTACTTCCTTTCCTGATAAATATGTTAGGTACAAAGAAATTATTTTTGGATCTGATGGAAGGGCATTAAAACTATTTTTAGCGCAAAATGAACCAAAATCTCTAAAATCTGATTTATAAGCTCTTACAGTATTTAATGATTTAGAGTTTTGTAAATTTATTATAGTTTCTTCCTGTAATTTTTTGATATCCTTTGATATTTCATTTTTATTGTTAGGTTTAATCTGAAACATCGAATTTGGTGTTTTTAAAGTCATATATATATATTACTATTGATAACCATTAATTATCGTTAGTAATATATTATTTTAAAATCCAAGTCAATAAAAACTTTAAGAAATCAAGAGATTTTTTTTTTAGATATTTACCACATATAGTATGATAATAATATGCACATCTACTGATAGTGATTCGAATTATGAGTAGATGAAACAAAAAGGGAGATAAACATGAAAATACTTGGTGGATTTGCATCAACGGTTAATGAACTAACAAGGGTTGTTATAGCTCTTCTTGGATTAGGTATCGTTGTATCACTGCTTGGTGGAAATGTTCCATTTGTTGGCGGAATTGCTGACAATATAGTGGGACTTGTTCAAGGATTAGGCGATGCTGGAATTGTAGGATTGGTAGCCGCACTAATCATATTAGGGTTTTACAAATAGATTCTTATTGAAACCCTCTTTGTAGAAATTTCACCCCAGTTTATCTTATAAATTGGGGTGAAACTTGTTAATAAAAAAAAGGAAAAATATTAATGATTATTTTAATTGAAAAGATAAAAACTTATTTAAAACATTTTGTTGAATTAGGTTTACTTTTACTTGGTGTTTCTGTGTTTGCTGAAATACTTTTTGGGCCAAATGTTGCCTTTTTTGGATCACAGGTTACAACTAACCTAATTTCGTTACTTAATAGCGTTGGTGATACTGGAGTGGCAGCTTTAATTGTTATTTTTGTTATAATTTTTGTATATAGAAAAATTTTAAAATAAATAAAATTGATATATTTTTAAGGATAAATTGTTTAAATAAGGCTATATTTTCTGTGTTATTTACTCTTCTATTAGTTAAAAAATTAAGATTATCTTAAAACACCCTTTAGTTGTATTCTTTTAATACAAACACTTAAATAAGGCCCCTCTTTGGCTCTTTAAACGCTATATTCCATTACTGCACACCTTATTTTTATAATTTTTTTTTCCTATCTGATAAACACTAATTTCCTGCTTTTTAGAGCTTTTTTGTAATTTTTTATCTAAAAAATAATTTTTAAATTTAAAAACCTTATTTTTTGTCATCTTTTTAAATCTTATTAACTTTTTCTTAAATTAATTATTAAAAAATAATTTAGTTTAAGTTATTAAATTTATCTAATTATATCAATAAGTTAGGTATATTAATTAAAGTAAATTATTAGATATTAGTAAAAAAAAATATACTATACTTCTATTTTAATTTTTAATTCTCTTTTTGAAATATAAATACCGCTTAATACTATTATAAAAAGTCCAAGAAATGTCCAATTATCGGGAAAATTATTAAAGAAATAATAGCCAATAGCAATATTCGTAACTATTTCAAAGTAACTAAATGGTGCCAACTTGGATGCATCCGCGTATTTCAAAGATAGTATTAGAAACAAATGACCAATTATTGCAAAAACACCAATGGATGCCATTAGGTACCACTGTTGTGAGCTTGGATTAATCCATACAAACGGCATAGCAAAAGAAATTAATATAACACCGGTTAAACCAGTTAGAAGAAGGGTTAAAAGTGGATTATCTGCAGTACTTAATTTACGAGTTATAATTAAATAAAATCCATACATTATACCAGTACCTAGAGCTGCTA
>MDSV01116406.1_pt1 | contig 10190 bp, 11 predicted proteins | sample 810851 | NCBI WGS metagenome assembly MDSV01 (sample SAMN05326640, study PRJNA326480) | marine metagenome | isolation source: seawater | place: Atlantic Ocean: North East | collected 2012
AAATTCGTTCCAAAACCCGTAACTTGAACTCCCTCCTCCGACACAGTTTATTAATTTTAATTTTTTTGGAACTTCTCCAAATTCCTCTTTAATTTGTTTAATAAGTTCTCTAGAAATTTGGGAAGTAGAAAAACCACACACTTTTATGAACACGAATGGGCCAACCGTAGAACCAACACAAAGATGAGTAGTGTCATTATTAGCAACCCAATATCTCATACATTCGCTTACTGCATCAACTAGAGTCTGGCTTCCTGTATAAACAGGAACTATTTCAGCTCCATTTTTTTTCATGGCATCAACATTTGGTTTTTGGCGTAAAAAATCTTTGTAACCCATAAAAACCTTGCACTTTAATTTAAATTTTTTTGCTGCCATACTCAGCATTTTTCCTGCATACCCTGCACCTGTGTCTCCTACCACATATTTTTTTCCAGATCTTTTCGCTATTAAACAATGAACTGTTGCATTATAAATTTTATGGGCTCCACCATTAGCTTCAGATACAACCTTAGCCCAAATCTGCGCACCTCCCAGGTGTTTTGTTAGGTTTTCTAATTTAATGAATGGAGTAGGAGTTTTAACCCAATTTTTAAAATAATAGTCTCGCTCTTTTATAAAATTTTTATCTTTTCTGAGTTTTTCAAATAAAATATTTAAGTCTTCTACGGGTTTTTTTAAAGTTTCAGGAATAAAGTTTCCTCCAAATTTACCACCCCAAAGACCATTTTTATCATGCTGATCGATTAGAGGAATATTTTTTTTAATTTTTATCATTAATTTCTTTAACCTTATTCAAAAATTTTTTAATCTTATCAGTATCTTTTAATTTATTTGTTTCTAAAGCTCCAGAGACATCAACAATATCTGCTAAATTAGAAATATTATCAAGCTTATCTATATCAACATTGCCCGCTACCATTTTAGTAATTGGTATATTTTTAATCCAATTAAAATTCCAAGAAATAGACTTCTCTAAGCCAGAACTGTCAAATAATATTATATCAGCAGCATTTTCATAGTATTTATATTTTTCTACATCTTTTTGAGATTTTACTTGTATTGTAAAAATTATCTTTTTTTTAAACTTTGATTTAAAACTAATTATATTTTCTCTAGAAAAATTTCCATAAATTTGAAAATAATCAATTTTTAATTTTGAATATTTAATTAATTCTTCCTCATTAGGTTCGACCAGCACGCCAACATATTGAGTTTTATTTTTTTTTATGCTTGTTAGCTCATGTGCTTTTTCAAATGATATAAATCTATGACTCTTAGGATAGTTTAAAATAAAACCACAGTAATCAGCATTAAAATTTATACAGGTTTTCACATGCTCCGGATTTGAAAGTCCACAGATTTTTACTTTCATAAAACTTATTGTAACGATTTAATTAGTTTTTGAACATTTTTTTTTATATTACCTTTTGTAATACTTCTTCCAATTACAATTCCAGTAGCTCCACTTAAAAAAGCATCTTTTGGGTAACTAATTCTTTTCTGATCCTGTTTTGCATCACCTTTAAGTCTTATACCAGGTATTATTATATCCATTTTTTTACATATCTTTTTTATTGATTTAATTTCGCGGCCCGAACAAACTATTCCATCTAAACCAGCAGACTTAGCAAGCTTAGCTTGTTGAATTACAATTTTATTAATATTTTTTGTGTGTCCAATCTTTTTTATAGAGTTGGCATTAAAACTTGTTAGCACTGTTACTCCAAGTACCTTTAATTTTTTGTTTATTTTTCTTGCAGCATTTTTTGCTTTCTTCATCATTTCCAAACCACCTGAACAATGTATTGTTAGATATTTTAAATTTTTTAAATCCTTTAAAGAATAGATAGAAGAACTTACAGTATTAGGAATATCTTTTAATTTAAGATCTAGCCAAACTATTTTATTTTTATTTAACTTAGAAATAAATTGTCTGCCATATTTTGAATTAAAAAATTGTAGACCAAATTTATACCCGAACTTAATTTTATTAGTATGAGTATTTTTTATTATCTTTTTTACTTCAGACAATTTGCTTGTATCTAAGGCAATAAATATTTTTTTCATTTTACTTGTTTATTTCTTCTTTTAAATGTTTTGAGGCTTTAAAGGAAATCTTTTTCTTTTTTGGCACATAAATAATCTCACCACTTTTTGGATTCCTGGCACTCTTTTTTTCTTTGATTGTTTTTATAGAAAATCTTCCCCATTTTCTAATCTCGGTAGATTTTCCACTTACGAGATTATCAGAAATACTATCAAATATTATATCAACAATTGACTCTATTTGAGAAATTTTTAAGTTTGGATGGATCTTTTTTAGTTCTTTTACAATCTCTGATTTTACCAAGAGCTATTCTTTATTTCTTTTTTTTACTTTTTGTAATACTTAATGCTTTATTGAATATGTCTTTAAGTGTCGCTCCAGAAGATTTTGCATCTTTTCCGAATTTTTTAATAAGAGTCTTTTCTTCGTCTATTTGAGCCTGTTTAACTGACAACGATACTTTACGATTCGGTACATCTAATTCTATAATAGTGGCATCTAATTTATTACCTGGCTGAAAGATTTCTGCACGCTGATTAGTTGTTTCTTTAGCTAATTGAGATTTTTTAATCGTAACAATCAATTTTTTATCATTGCCCACTGCAACTTTAACACTAGTTTTCATTACCTCATGAACAGTAGTCGTTATAATGTCTCCAATTTTTTTATTATTTTCCGCAAACCAATTCATCGGGTCCTTTTCTAACGCCCGAATCGAGAAACGAATCTTTTCATCTTTTATTTCAATAATTTTTACTTTTATAAGAGCATTTTTTTTAAACTTTTTTAAATCTTCTACATTTTCATTAAATGAAATTTCTCGATAATGTAGCATTCCGGTTAAACCAGACTCTAATTCTGCAAAAATTGCTTTCTCAGTAATATTTTTAATCTTAACATCTACAACTGTGCCAACTTTACCTTCTAGAGCTTTCCATGGATTATCAAGTGTATCTTTATAAGATAAAGAAATCCTTTTAGCCTCTCGGTCTATCGAAACTATTTTCACTTTGATTTTTTGAGATACAGAAAGAACTTTGCTCGGTTCGATGTTTCTATTTGTCCATGAAAGACAACTGTTGTGTATCAATCCCTCGATTCCTTCTTGTAACTTTATAAAAGCACCATATTGCATGAGCTTTGTACAGATACCTTCATAAATTTCACCAACTTTATATTTTCTTTCTAAACTTTCATACGGATCCTCGGTTAAGGCCTTAACGCTCGCCGATATGCGGTTTGTGACCTGATCTATTTTAGTAATTTTAACTTTCATTTTTTGACCGATAGAAACCATATCGGAAGGTTTTTTAACTCGACCGTGGCTCAAATCTGATACATGTAGAAGAGCATCTACGCCATTAATATCTAAAAATATTCCCCAGTCTGTTGTTGTTTTAACTTTAGCATCTTCAATAATATCTCCCTCTTTTAAGTTTTTAAGTAATTCTTTAATTTCTGCATTTTTACTTTTTTCTAGTACCATACGTCTGCTTGTACAAATATTTCCACGTTGGGTGTCAATACGTGTCGCCACAACCTTTATTGGAACATTGAGAAGATGATCAACTTTTTTTAGAGGGCGTAAGTCGATCTGGCTCGCTGGCATAAAAGTAGGAAGCCCATCAACATTACACTGATAACCTCCCTTAATTCGTCCAACTATAATGCCGGTACATTCTTCACCTGTTTCGAATTTTGTTTTAAGACTCTCCCACGCAGCCATTCTTCGAGCCTTTTCACGAGATACGATTATCTCTCCTTTAAAACTTTCTATACGTTCTAAATAAATTTCAATTACTGAACCTACTTTTAATTTTTCAAGTTCATTATCATTTTTAAATTCTTCAACTGGGATCATTCCTTCCATTTTTGCTTTGCAGTCTACTACTACAAATTTTTTTGTAATTTCTGTGACAGTTGCTTTAGTGATTTGGTTTTCTTTTAACTTCCTACCCTTGAAGTCTTGCTCTAGCAAAGATTGAAACTCTTTCATAGAGCTTGATTGATTTTTGACCTGTGCTTCAATTCCCATATTTTGTTTTTATCTTATCCTCTATAACTTTTGACATTTTTTTTATCATGCCACTTATATTTCTTAATTTTCCGGTGTCCACAATTACCGCACCAGAGCTTTTTAGTAAAGGGGAGTGTTTTCGCGATATATCACGAAAATTCCTTATTTTTATAGATTTTTTAACATCTTTTAATTTAATTTTTTTGTTCTTTTTATTTAATTCTTTAAATCTTCTTTTAGCAGCAATATTTAAATTACATTTGAAAAAGAATTTTATATCAGCCTTGGGCAGAATTACACTTCCTATATCTCTTCCTTCAATACAGACTTTTCTATATTTTTTGGAAAAATTTTTTTGAAATGACTTAAGTATCATTCTTACCTTCTTCTCTTTAGCGATAATTGAAGTATGTTCTGAAACTTCTGGTGTGTGTAAATTAAAAGAAGACAATCTATTATAATTTAAATTTTTGAATTTTTTTCTTAAAAAACTTATTTTATTTTTTGGTTTATTTTTCAAAATTTGGTAGCTTGCAAATCGGTATAAAAGACCACTCGAAATAAATTTTAAAGAATATTTTTTTGAAATTATTTTTGCCCCTGTAGTTTTTCCACTTGCTGCAGAGCCATCGGCGGCTATAACTAACTTATGATATTTTTTTAATTTCAAATTTACCTCCAATAGACTTTATTATTTTTAAAAAAGACGGTGAGCTTGTAAAAACAGTATCAAAAGATTTTATATAAGATTTTATACCTGTTATTGCACTTATACAAAACATTGACATACATAATCGATGGTCATTTAACTTTTTTAATTTAATTGTTTTATTAATTTTTTTTATTTTATTTTTACCGTAAATTTTCATTTCATTTTTATTGAGTTTACATTTTATTCCTATTTGATTTAATATTTTTTTCATTTCGTTCGCCCTTGAGCTTTCTTTGTTTGATAAATCTGAAATTCCTTTAAAAGTAGAAACACCAGAAATAAATGCGGCTATTACAAATAAAATAGGATATTCATCTGCAGTCGATGGGTAGAAATCGGCTCTTGCCCTTATAGGTTTGAGTTTACTACTTCTTACATGAACATCTCCAACAATTTCATTATTTGTTTTTTTGATATTCTTGAATTGAATTTTTCCCCCATAGCTTTTTAATAATTTATAAAATCCAATTCTTTTGGGATTTAGACCTACATTTTTAATTTTAAGGTAAGAATTTTTAGTTAATAATGTTATAGCACAAAAAAAAGCTGCAGCAGAAGGATCTCCAGGTACAATTAATTTTAGTGGGTTAAGATAATTTTTTCCAAAAATTTGTATAATATTTTTTTGAACTTTAAGGACTTTAGGACTTTTTAACAAAATATTCTCAGTATGATCCCTACTTTTATATTTTTTTTCAATTACGGTAGTTGTTCCAAAAGAATTTAAACCCGCTAACATTACAGCGCTTTTAAGTTGAGCACTCACACCCGACTCATATGTAATCCCTACTGGCATATCTGAAGAAGTAAAATTAATTGGGAACTTAGATTTATTTTTTTCAAACTCAGCCCCAAATTCACTCATTAAATTAATTAGTTTAGACATGTTTCTTTTTCTAAGAGATGCATCTCCAGTAATCTTTACATTTATATTTGGGGTAGTTGATAAAATACCAATTAATAATCTAGATAAAGTTCCAGAATTACCACAATTTAATACCAACCCTTTTTTGGCATGAAGTGATCCAAGTCCTTTACCAAAAACAAGATAATGCTTAGGTTTAATCTTTTTAATTTTTACTCCAAGCTTCTTTAAGCAGCTAATAGTAGAAAGGACATCCTCGGACTCCAAAACATTTTTAATTTCTGAGATATTGTGGCTTATTGCACCTATTAAAAAAGATCGGATAGAAATAGATTTGTCACTATCAATGGAAATTGTTTTTTTATGTTCTTTTATCTTTTTAGAGACAATTAAAGAAAAACCTTTATTCATCTTTAACATTAGGAATTATATTTTGATCCAAAATACAATTCGATAGCTTTCGACGACTTTAATATTTCATTTGGTGTACCTTTAGCAATAATTGATTGCTCGCCTAGAACGTATGCACGGTCAACAATATCGAAAAGATTGCTCACTTGGTGATCTGTAACTAATATTCCACATCCAAAAGACTGTAATTTTAGAATATATTTTTGTATATCTTGAACTACGATTGGATCTAAAGCAGCCATAGGCTCATCAAGAAGTATAACACTTGGTTTATTAATAAGAATTCTAGCCATCATTAAACGCCTCACTTCTCCTCCGCTTAATACATTGCTTTGAATATTTCTTAAATGCTGTAAATTAAATTCATCTAAAAGTTTTTCAACCATATTTATTTGATTATCCGTTCCCTTGATTGATAATTGAGCGATACCTAATAGATTATCATATACAGAAATTCCAAAAACACTTCGCTGTTGGCTTAAGTAACCTATACCAGCTTTAGTTCTTTGATGAATAGGTTTTTCAGAAAGGTCTACATTATTTAGTAAAATTTTACCTGTGTCGGCATTGTGTTCGCCGATAATTATACTGTACAATGTTGATTTTCCTGAACCGTTAGGACCCAACAAACCAACTACTTCTGATTTATGAATTTCAATATTTATTTTTTTTAAAATTGGCCTTCCATCAAAAGATTTACTTACATCTTTTACCTGGAATATAGGTTTGTTTTTTTTAAATTTAATTATTCTGAATCCTTTTCTCATTGATCTTTCAATTTTACATTAATTTGATTTTTACTAAACATGGAAATATTCAAAGTTTTTAACGACAAATCAAACTCTAAATTATCAGCCATAATATTACCTTCTATACCCTCTCCTTTGACATTTCCATAGATAGTTAGAGAATTTTCTGAATTTAAATAGTCAAGGTTGTCTGCGTAAAGATAATTTTGGCCATAGACAGCCTCTATATTATCTCTGAACTCCATATTATTATTTTTATTGTTATAAGTTCCATAATCCCCCTTTACCTTTAAAATAGTTCCATCTTTAAAATAAAAGATAGCACTCATTATTTTCATATTAATAAGTTCAGGAGTTTCTAGCTCAAAATCGGCGATCTCAGACTTGATAGTAAACCTATTCCCATTCAAATCGATTCCCTTGTACTCGATATCCTCAAAGACATTAACTGCTTTGGAATCAGATTCTTCGACTTCTTTATTTTCAATTCTTTCAACACTGGTTTTCTCAGTATCTAGGTCCTTATTGTAATAAGTAAAGTAGAGCAATGATATCGCTATGATAAATAGGGTAATTTGAATTAATAAAATTTTTTTTTTTCGATCTGTCACTTTATTCCAAAATCTAAAATTCTATGTACATGAACTATAGCTTTTAATTTTTTATTCTTTTTATTTAAAGTTTTTTCAGTAGGAACACATAAACTTGTAACTTTATTTTTACTCATAATTGAAAGGGCTTTAGTTGCAGTTATATTTTCAGAGACAAATAAAGGTTTTCTAGACATAATTTTAATAACTTTATTATTTTTATTTAAATCTTTTATAGCTCTACGGCAATCGCCATCTGTTATTATTCCAGCAACATATCCTTTTTTTAAAACTACAACTAATCCAAGTTTTTTTTTGTTAATAATTTTTACTGCTTCATTTATAGTTTTGTTAATATTTATTGTAGGTAATTTTTTACCAGAAATTTGAATATCTTTTACTAGCTGCAAATGTCTTCCAATATTTCCACCTGAATGAAATACTTTAAATTTATCTTTAGAGAATTTCATTTTATTCATTAAAGCAACTGCTAAACAATCAAAGTATAAAAGAGTTAATGTTGTCGAAGAAGTTGGAACCATCCCTGTTGGATCAGCCTCACGGACTTTGGGTAAAAGAATTTTTATGTCACTCGCTTTTAGAAGCATACTATCTTTTTTTGAAGCACAGCCAATAATTTTGATTCCAAATCTATTAGCATATTTAAGAATTCCAGTTAGCTCAGCAGTATTTCCAGAATAGGAAACTACAATCAAAACATCTTTCTTTTGAATTGCTCCGCTATCACCATGTGAAGTTTCACTTGGATGAATAAAGAAGGAAGGTATTCCTACAGAACTTAATGTGCTGGAAATTTTAGCTGCAATTCTCCCGCTTTTCCCTTGTCCGGATAAAATTATTTTTCCTTTGCAGTTACTTATTATATTAATTGCTTGAATAAAATTTTTATCAAATATTTTGTTAACTTTTCTGAGTTCAGAAATTTGAATTGAGGCTGCTCTTTTTGCTATTTTTATATAATTTATTCTTGTCATCTTTTAATGTTCAAATACATCAAATTTAAATCCAGTTTGATCAAGCTCTATTCTCGTGTCTAAAAAATTAATACATCTTTTGTATAAATCCATTCTTTTTTCTCGTACTAGCATTTTTTCTAAATTGCTTTTAATTTTATGAAGATAAATTACATCATTAGCAGCATACTCTAGTTGTTTATCTGTCATTTCATCAATATCTTTATTCCAATCACTGCTTCCCTGTCTTTTATCTAAATTCTTATTACAAAATTCAAAAACTAAGTTTTTAAGACCATGTTGGTCAGTATAGGTACGTACACATTTTGAAGCAATTTTAGTGTCGAAAACATTTTTGATTTTACATTTTAAAAAATATTCTAAAGCACTTTTATCAAACCTTAAGAAATGACCAATTTTTAAAATTTTTTCATTTTCTAAAACTGAAACTAAATTTGGTGCTTTATAACTTTTTCTATCTGGTTGAATAATATAGACATCCCCATTTTCGGCGCAGATCTGAATTAAACTTAATTTATCTCTTTCTGGAATTTGAAGTCCGGTAGCTTCTGTATCAATAGCGACAGAACCCTTAAATGATTTAGCAATTTCCGAACTTATGTCGCCTTTTAATCTGTGTATTTTTACCATATTATCTGAATACCATGAATAATTACCCAATAGCAACAATCCTTGGTGGTGGGGGTTTTATAGGACGCTATCTTGTCAGAAATTTGACGAAGAAAAATTACAGATGCATAATTCCTACACGAAATGCCTTTCAAAAAGGATATTTAAAGACTCAAGCGCCTCCTGGAGCAGTAGAGTTTATTGATTTTAATCCAAATAATTTTTCAAAGATCCAAGAAGCTATTAATAATTCCGACGTGGTCATCAATCTTATTGGTATTCTTTATGAAACAAGAAAACAAAAATTTTCAACTATTCATGTTGATATACCTGATATGATTTCAAAGTTTTGTGCTGAGGCAGATGTAAAAAAATTTATTCATCTCTCGGCTATAGGCTCCAATCCTAATTCTAAATCAAAATACCAGCAGTCAAAATTTCATGGAGAAACAAAAGCATTAAATAATTTTAAAAATACAGTTATTATTAGACCAAGCGTTGTTTGTGGAGTTGAAGATAATTTTACAAACCTTTTTTCAAAACTAAGTTTTTCGCCTGTTATCCCTGTCGTTAAAACTAACTACAAATTTCAACCTATCTTAGTTACCGATGTAAGCAACGCTATCGTAAAAGCTATAGTGGCAAAAAATAATGAAGGAAAAATTTATGAGCTAGGTGGACCAAAAACTATTAGCTTTGGGGACATGGTTAAATCTATTATGCAAACAATAAACAAAAAACGATTTGTGGTTGATATGCCCATGTTTATGGCAAAGACACAAAGCTTCTTTTTGAGTTTATTACCTATTCCACCAATTATCACTCATGATCAGTGTAAAATTTTATCAGAAGCAGATAATGTTGTTTCAGGCGAACATTTAACTATAAATGATCTAGGAATAAAACCAGGCGATGTCGAGGAAGTTATGAAGAAATGGTTATGGCGCTATCGATCAGGTGGGGAATTTGCAGAGGTATAAAAAATTAAATGAAATTATTATTTATCTCTATTAGCATTATAATATTACTTATTGTTATCATTGTAGCGGCAAAACCAATTATTGCCGGTATAAAAGCAAAGTCAGAGTTTAACGAAGAAAAGAAAAATGAGAAAGAAAAAGAGGAAAATGTTAGTCAAGAAGATGAAGAAGTATTAGATAAGTTAAAAGAAAAAAATTTATCTCCTGAAGAT
>MDSV01230896.1_pt1 | contig 10189 bp, 20 predicted proteins | sample 810851 | NCBI WGS metagenome assembly MDSV01 (sample SAMN05326640, study PRJNA326480) | marine metagenome | isolation source: seawater | place: Atlantic Ocean: North East | collected 2012
ATGTTTTCCGCTTGGTAAATTTATTCCTGCTATTCTAGCCATTTATTGTCTCTCGAACGATGATTTTATATTTCATTTGCAATTAATACAACCTATTTAACCCTGTCTTTGTTTATGTCTAGGATCTTTACAAATTATCCTAACCACCCTATTTCTTCTAATAACTCTACAGTTTCTGCATAATTTTTTTACTGATGCTCTTACTTTCATTTGTTACCTCATGCCTCCGCCAATACCTTTCAAATTCGCCTTTTTCATCATACCTTCATATTGATGAGATAAGAGGTGTGACTGAATTTGTGCCATTAAATCCATTACTACTATTACTACAATTAGGAGAGAGGTCCCTCCAAAATAAAATGGTACATTGAAATAAAGTATTAAGAATTCGGGTAATAAACATACAGATGTTATATATATAGCGCCAATTGTAGTAAGTTTAGTTGTGATATCATCAATATATGTTGCTGTTTGCTCACCCGGCCTTATTCCTGGGATAAAAGCACCTGACTTTTTTAAATTATCGGCTGTCTCTCTAGCATTAAAAACTAGTGCAGTATAAAAATAACAAAAGAAAATAATCGCAAATGAGTATAGTAAGATATAAAGAGGTTGTCCTGGTGATAGCGACAGAGCAATGCTTTGTACAAGACCACCTTCACTGCCAGTACCACTCCAACTTGCTATTGTTGCAGGGAAAAGTATTATTGCAGAGGCAAATATTGGTGGTATTACACCTGCCATGTTTATTTTTAATGGAAGATGTGAACTCTGAGCAGCATACATTTTTCTTCCTTGCATTTTTCTAGCATAATTTATAGGGATTTTTCTTTGTCCACGCTCAATAAATACAACAAATGCTGTTATAAGTAAAACTAGCAGGAATATTAATATTACCGTGAAACCCTGTAACTCACCATTTCTTGCTAGATCAATTGTGTTGCCTATTGCTGATGGTAATCCAGCAACAATTCCAGCAAATATGAGAATAGAGATACCATTTCCTATCCCTCTCTCCGTAATTTGTTCTCCTAACCAAACAAGGAACATTGTTCCTGTGACTAAAGTGATAAGACCAATTGCTAAAAATGTGAATCCAGGATCAAGTACAAGTGTTGTGCTAGCAGAATTTTGATTTTGTAAAGCGTTAACTACACCGAGTGATTGCATGATAGCTAATAATACAGTGAAATATCGAGTATATTTTGTAATTTTTTTTCTACCCCTTTCACCTTCCTTTCTAAGTTGTATTAGTGGAGCATAAACATGAGTCATCATTTGAATTATAATTGATGCTGAAATATATGGCATCACACCTAAAGCGAAAATTGACATCCTTTCTAGAGAACCGCCTGAAAACATATTAAACATATCCAGAATGCTGCCTCTTTGTTGTTCAAACAAAAACTTCATTACAGATGGATCGATACCTGGCAATGTAATAAAACTTCCCAACCTAAAAATAATTAAAGCAAAAACAACAAAAAATATTCGTTGTCTCAATTCTGTAGATTTAGTTAATCCACTAAGGCCACCTGTCATACTATTTTGCGCTCTAGACATATTCTTCTACTTACCTATAAACTCTAGTACTGACTTTGTACATGTTATACCTTTAAGCATTTTTTTATCTTTAATTGTGCATGGCCCAATTACCTTTACTTTTTGAATTTTGGACTTAATCAGCTTGTATTGTTTCATTAATTCGAGTGTTATTTCTTTTTCTTTAATCTTTCCAAGTCTGTCATACTTTATTTCTGTTGACAGATTATTCACTCTTGACGAAAATCCAACCTTGGGCAGTCGTCTCTGAAGCGGCATTTGTCCACCCTCAAAACCAACCTGAATTTTTCCTCCAGTTCTTGATTTTTGACCTTTATGCCCTCTACCGCAAGTTTTTCCAGTACCAGATCCACCACCCCTGCCAACTCTTTTTCTGTTAGACTTGCTATCGCTATTTGGTTTAAGTTCATTTAGTAAACTGCTCATCTCATTCCCTATTTAATTAGTAATCTCTATCATATGTTTTACAACATTTATCAATCCCCTTATCTCAGGAGTATCATTTAGTGTAACTTCATGGTTAATTCTTCTTAGCCCTAATCCTTTCATTGATAAGATTTGTTTTTTAGTACTTCCAATCAGACTTCTAGTCTGTTTTACTACAACTTTTTTTGTGTTCTTACTAACCATATTTATAACTCACTTGTCTTTTTGCCACGTTTTGCAGCCACATACGCAGGATAGAACATAGTCTCTAATCCCTTTATTGTAGCCTTGACAACATTTATAGGATTTGTTGATCCGATACTTTTGGCTAATACATTATGTACGCCTGTTGCCTCAAATACGGCTCTCATAGCACCACCAGCAATTACTCCGGTACCATCACCAGCAGGCTGCATATAAACTTTTGCTGAGCCATGCGAGTGAGTTACAGTATGTTGTAGTGTTCCATTCTTTAATGCAACTGAAATCATGCTTTTTTTGGCTTTTTCCATAGCTTTTTGGATGGCTATAGGCACTTCTTTAGCTTTACCATAACCATATCCTACTCTTCCATTGCCGTCACCAACCACTGTTAATGCGGTGAAACCGAATTGCCTACCGCCTTTAACAACTTTAGCGGTCCGATTTACTGCAACTAATTTTTCTATATAATCTGATTTTTTATCGTCATATGCCATTATATATTCACTCCGTTTTCACGCATTGAGTCTGCCAAGGCTTTTATCTTTCCATGATACTTATAGCCTGATCTATCAAATGCAACATTTTCAATTTTTTGTTTTTTTAGATATTCTGCCATTAGTTTTCCAATAAGTTTTGATGACTCGATATTATTAGAATTAATTTTCTTCTTCATACTTTTTTGATTAGTTGATATAGTGGTTATGACTTTATTACCATTGCCTGTCAGTAGTTGAATATAAATATGTTTAACAGATCTATATACACTCAATCTATGTGCGCTAGTTTCACTAATTCTCGCTCTCGCTTTTCGAGCTCGTCTTAAGCGAGAATTTTTTCGATCTTTATTTATGCGGATCATTTTTTCTTAGCCTCTTTCTTAATTACTTCTTCATCAATATATCTAATGCCTTTCCCTTTATATGGCTCAGGCGGTCTATAAGATCTTATTTCTGCTGCAGCTTGTCCAACGACTTGTTTGTCAATTCCTGTAATTACAATTTCGGTTTGACTTGGTGTTTCTATCTTTAATCCTTCAGGTATTGGGTATTTTACAGGGTGAGAAAAACCTACGGTTAGTTCTAAATTTTTCAAATCAGCTTTAGCTCTGTAACCTACACCAATCATCTTAAGTTTTTTTGTCCATCCTTTTGTTACACCATGAACCATATTAAATAAGAGCGCCCTTGTCGTTCCTGATAGAGCAATGGACTCACTATCTTTTGTTTTAACTAGAGCATTTCCATTTTCAACACTAACAGAAATATTATCATTCTTAATAAATGATAATTTACCCATAGGACCCTCAATATCAATTAAATTGTCATTAACAGTGAATTTAATATTTTCTGGTATTACTACTGGTTTTCTAGCTATTTTAGACATTATTAATAATCATGAGACAAAACAAATTATCTCTCCTCCATAATTCTTTTCACGCGCTTCTTTATCAGTCATTACACCATGTGATGTAGAAACAATACAGATCCCCAGCCCATTTTTAACCGTAGGTACATCTTTAGATGATTTGAAAATTCTAAGACCAGGTTTACTGATTCTTTTAATATTCTCAATCACAGGTTTTCCTTCATAATATTTAAGCATTACTGTTAGAGTTTTTTTTGCTTCTCCACTTGTTTCAGTTGTTTCAATGTAACCTTCATCTTCTAAAACTTTGCATATAGATAGCTTCATTTTAGAAAATGGGATATCTACAGAGGCTTTTTCAGCTTTCTGCGCATTTCTTATTCTTGTTAGCAAATCTGCTATTGTGTCACTCATACTCATAATTCTTACCAACTCGCTTTTGTTAAACCAGGGATATCCCCTCTCATCGCTGCTTTTCTTAATTTAGATCTTCCTAATGCAAATTTTCTATATACCCCTCTAGGTCTTCCTGTTAAAGAACATCTATTTCTTTGTCGATTAGGGGCTGAATTTAGAGGTAATTTTTGTAACTTTTTTCTAAGTAATAATATTTGATCGATCTCTAGCTCAGGATTTTTTAATTGCTCCTTTATATCATGTCTTTTTTGTGCATATTTAAGTACTAATGTTGCACGTTTTTTTTCTCGTTGTATTATCGAAAGTTTAGCCATAATTATTTAAATGGAAAATTAAACTGTTTAAATAGTTCCATTGCCTCCTCATTGTTTTTAGCGCTAGTGGTAATAGTTATATCTAATCCTTTGATCTTATCAATCCTATCAAAATCAATTTCTGGGAATATAATATGCTCTTTAACTCCTAAAGTATAATTTCCTCTACCATCAAAAGAATTTGGATTGAGCCCTCTAAAATCTCGAGTTCTCGGCAACGATATTTTAATAAGTTTTTCAAAGAAATCATACATCTTTTCTTTTCTTAAAGTTACTTTACAACCTATGGGCATTCCTTCTCTTAATTTAAAATTAGCAATTGATTTTTTAGCATAAGTTAATACTGATTTTTGACCAGTTATTTGAGTTAACTCTGTTTGCGCAGACTCAAGGACTTTTTTATCATTAACGGCAGAACCGAGACCCATATTAAGTGTAATTTTAATTAACCTAGGGACTTCCATGGGAGATTTTACTTTTAATTGCTCCATTAATGCTGGTACAACATTCTCCTTATAATATTCGTTATATGTATTCATTTTAAATATCTATAACCTCTTTATTTGATTTATAAATTCTAACTTTTTTGCCATCTTCCAAATTTTTAAAACCAACTCGATCACCTTTTTTTGTTATAGGATTTAGTACCATTATGTTGGATATATCCATAGGCATTTCTCTTTCAATAATGCCTCCACTGTCGCCCTTGTTTGGATTCGGCTTGACATGTTTTTTAGCTAAATTAATATTTGAAACCAAGACCTTATTAGGGTCAAGCATTTTCAAAATCTCACCTTTCTTACCTTTGTCTTTACCTGCAATCACTATTACAGAATCGCCTTTTTTTAATTTATTCATAATCTTCTCTACAATACCTCAGGAGCAAGAGATATTATTTTCATAAATGTTAATGCTCTAAGCTCTCTTGTTACAGGTCCAAATATCCTCGTTCCTATTGGTTCTAGTTTGTTGTCTAAAATAACTACAGCATTTGTGTCAAATCTAATTGCAGAACCATCAGATCTTCTAATTGCTTTTTTAGTTCTCACAATAACAGCATTATATACTTCGCCTTTTTTAACCTTCCCTTTTGGAATGGCATCTTTAACAGTTACTTTTATTACATCACCTATAGATGCAAACCTTCTATGTGAACCACCTAGTACCTTAATACACATGAGCTTTTTAGCACCACTATTATCTGCCGAAACTAAAGTTGATTGCATTTGTATCATTATATTTCTCTAATCTTCTTTTACTAAAGACCAAAATTTAGTTTTTGATATTGGTCTTGTTTGTTGAATTCGGACTTGTTGTCCCACGATACACTCATTGTTTTCATCATGAATATGGAACTTGCTAGTTCTTTTAATAAACTTACCGTTTACAGGATGTTTTATTTGTCTTTCTACAATAACTGTTGCAGATTTATCCATCTTATTGCTAAGAACTTTAGCTAAAATTGTCTTAGTTTTTTTATTTTCCATTTGCTTTCTTCTCATTTAATATCGTTTTAATTCTAGCTATATTTTTCTTATTTATTGAAAATAGGTGAGGTTTCGGGTTCAAGCCCGAACCTCTTTGGATACGTAAATTAAAACGTTCTTTTACTAGCACATCAAGTTCTTTACTTAACTCCATATCTGTTTTCTTTCTATAATCTTCTAATTTCATTACATTATTGCTCTTGTTACAAACGTTGTTATGATAGGTAACTTAGCTGCAGCTAATCTGAATGCCTCTCTAGCAATTTCTTCAGTAACACCTTCCATTTCATATAAAACTTTACCTGGTTGTATTTTAGCAACCCAATACTCAACATTTCCTTTACCTTTACCCATCCTAACCTCAACAGGTTTCTTGGTAATAGGTACATCAGGAAAAATACGTATCCAAACTTTGCCGCCACGCTTAATATGTCTAGTCATAGCTCTTCTAGCAGCCTCTATTTGACGTGCAGTAACTCTGCCGCGTGTCATAGCTTTTAAACCATATTCCCCAAAACTTACTTTAGCTCCGGAAGTCGCAAAACCTCTGAGCTTTCCCTTTTGCTGTTTTCTAAATTTTGTTTTTTTAGGTTGCAACATTTTTATTTACCACTATCACTTTTTTTCATTATTTTTTTGTTTGGTTTTTCAGCTTCATCATCTACTTCATCAGCATGATATATCCAAACCTTAATTCCTATAATTCCATATGTAGTTAATGCTTCAGAAAAACCATAATCTATATTAGCTTTCAATGTATGTAAAGGAACTCTACCTTCACGGTACCATTCGCTTCTTGCGATCTCTGCTCCATTCAACCTGCCAGCTACATTAACTTTTATACCTAACGCACCTAATCTAATTGTATTCGTGACTGCTCTTTTCATAGCCCTTCTATACATAATTCTTCTTTCTAATTGTTGCGCAATACCTTCTGATACTAATTGTGCATCTAATTCGGGTTTTCTAATTTCTTTTACATTTAATTTTATAGTTTTTTTAGGAAGACCTAATATTAGTGAGATTTTATCTCTATATTTCTCAATGTCTTCACCTTTCTTTCCTATAACTATCCCTGGTCTTGAAGAATATACCGTAATCACAGCTTCTTTAGTTGGTCGTTCAATAAGTATTCGACTCACAGAAGCATTTTTTAGTTCAGCTCTTAAATAATCTCTAACTTTAATATCTTCCATTAAAAATTTTGGGAATTCTTTAGCATTTGCATACCATTTAGAATTCCAATCACTTGATATTCCAAGTCTTATTCCTGTTGGATGTACTTTTTGCCCCATAATTAAGCCTCTTTCCCATCAGAAACAATTACTGTTATGTGACTGCTTCTTTTTAAAATTTCATTTACTCTTCCTCGTGCTCTAGGCATATGTCTTTTGCCTGTAGGCCCCTCATCAATAAGAATATTTTTCACCATAAGATCATCAATATCCTGAGAATTATTATTCTCAGCATTAGCTACTGCTGACTCTAAAACTTTCAAAATTAGTCTTGATGCTTTTTTGTTATTAAAGTTCAAAAACTCAAGAGCTCTATCTACTTTGAGTCCTCTAACTGCATTAGCAACTAACCTGCATTTTTGTGCTGATATTCTTTGATATTTTAATATTGCTTGTGTTTCCATTTTATTTATTTAGCCGTAGCTTTTCTATCTCCTGAGTGTCCTTTAAATAATCTTGTTGGAGAAAATTCTCCAAGTTTATGGCCTACCATATTTTCACTTACATATACTGGAACATGTTGTTTTCCATTATGTACGCCGATTGTTAGACCTACCATGTCAGGCGAGATGACAGATCTTCTAGACCAAGTTTTGATTGGTTTCTTATCGTTATTTTCCACAGCCTTATCTACCTTTGCTTGTAAATGGTAGTCTATAAAAGGTCCTTTTTTAAGTGATCTTGTCATATTTATTTCCTTTTCTTATTAGATCTTCGTCTAACTATCATATTATCTGTTCTTTTGTTAGATCTTGTCTTGTATCCTTTTGTTGGAGTTCCCCATGGAGAAACTGGATGTCTACCACCAGATGTTTTTCCTTCACCACCACCATGTGGATGGTCAACAGGATTCATGGCAACACCTCTAACAGTCGGCCTCTTGCCTAGCCATCTCTTCGCACCAGCTTTACCATAAGATTGCAAATTATATTCACTATTACCAACTTCACCAACCGTAGCTTTACAGTCAGAGAAGATTTTCCTCATCTCTCCTGATCGTAATTTTACCGTAACATATTCACCATCAATAGCTGCGATTTGAGCAACTGTTCCTGCGCTTCTTGCAATTTGCGCCCCTTTACCAGGCTTCATTTCAATACAGTGAACTTGTGTTCCCACGGGAATATTTTTCATTGGTAAAGAGTTTCCAACAGATATAGCTGAATCTTTTCCTGACATAACAGTATCACCTTGTTTTAAACTCTTAGGCGCAATAATGTATCCTCTTTCACCATCTATATATAGAAGTAAAGCTATATTTGCATTTCTATTTGGGTCATATTCAAGTCTTTCAACCTTTGCTGTTATATTATCTTTATCACGCTTAAAATCTATAATCCTATATTTTCTTTTATGTCCACCACCAATATGGCGAGTTGTAATTCTACCTTGGTTATTCCTTCCGCCGGATCTCTTTGATTTTGAAACCAATGCTTCACAAGGTTTACCTTTATATAAATCAGGATTAGTAATTTTAATCCTAAATCTTCTACCTGGAGATGTTGGTTTTGATTTAATTAGTGCCATAGTTAAGCCTCTTTTTCTCCATAACTAATATCAAATCCTTCTTTTAAACTTACATAAGCTTTTTTCCAGTCTTTTGTTTTACCAAATTTTCTTCCCACTCTTTTTAATTTTCCACGAACATTCAACAATCGTACATCGCTTACCTTAACTTCAAACATTTTTTCAACAGCTTTTTTAACTTCTAATTTATTAGCATCCTTTAACACAGAGAATACATGTTGATTTTCTGCATCTGCTTTAGATGTAGCTTTTTCAGAAACGCGTGGCGAAATAATAATATTCATTAGTCTTTCATTATTCATACTGTCATACCTTGAATTTTATCTACCACTGTAGAGTCAATTATAACGTTATCATACCTCATCAGATTGTATGGGTTGACTCCTAATGGACTTACAATTTCTACATTTTTTAAATTTCTACCTGCCAGAAATACATTGATCTTTTCTTCATGCACTATTAACAAAGCATTTGTTATTTTTAACTTATCAAGTTCAGAGATAAAGGATTTAGTTTTGGGTTCTGTAACATTAAAGTCTTCAACACATACTAAACGCTTCTTTCTAACTAATTCAGAAAGAATGCAATTCATTGCGCTTTTGTACATTTTTTTATTAATTTTCTTATTATAATTTTTTGGCTCTGCGGCAAATGTTACTCCACCACTTCTCCATATCGGTCCACGAGTTGTTCCAGCCCTTGCTCTTCCAGAACCTTTTTGTGGCCTTGGTTTTGCTCCTCCTCCACTAACTGCAGATCTGTTTTTTTGTGCCTTAGTTCCTGATCTTTGGTTAGACATATAATCAGTAGTCACTTGATGAACAAGTGATTCATTGAATTCTTTATGAAAAATTTTATCTAGACTTTTTGTAACCATTACTTACTCTTTTGTTTCTGCTGTTGTTGTAGTTTCTTCTTCGTCTTTACTTTCTGTTTTTGCTGTTACTTCTTGTGTTTGTTGGGGTTCAGGATTTGATGTTTCTTCTAATTTTTTTTCTGGAGTCAATATTTCTTTAAGGGTATAGTTTTTTCTTGTTGGTTTAATTATTACATTTGAACCATCATGCCCAGGTATTGATCCCTTCACTAGTAGTGTATTTTCTTCGATCAGTATTTTTACTATTACCAAATTTAAAATTGTGTTTTTTTTATTCCCCAACTGTCCAGCCATTTTTTTACCTTTAAACACTCGACCTGGATCTTGACATTGGCCAGTTGAGCCAAGTGCACGATGTGACAAAGAGTTACCGTGTGTAGCGTCTTGTGTTTTAAAATGATGTCTTTTTACACCACCTTGGAAACCTTTCCCAAGAGTAGTACCAGTTATATCTACATGCTCGCCTTCTTTAAATAAACTTAAGTCTATCGTTTTACCAACCTCAAGACCTTCTATTTCTTTAGCATTTAATCTAAATTCAACTAATCCTTTGCCTGGCGCCACAGAAGCTTTCTTATAATGGCCTAGTATAGACTTATTTATTCTTGATTCTTTTTTTTGACCAAAAGATACTTGTATAGCCTTATATCCATCTTTATCAGTAGTTTTGATTTGTGTGATCTGATTAGGGGTAACGCTTATAGCAGTTACTGGCACTGATATACCAGTACTATCAAATATTCTAGTCATTCCGGCCTTTTGGCCTATCATACC
>MDSV01138629.1_pt1 | contig 10187 bp, 6 predicted proteins | sample 810851 | NCBI WGS metagenome assembly MDSV01 (sample SAMN05326640, study PRJNA326480) | marine metagenome | isolation source: seawater | place: Atlantic Ocean: North East | collected 2012
CTATAAGACTTATATTCTTATTAACGATTAATAAGAATAATAAAAAAAAAAAGTTTAATAATTTAAAACTTCAAAAGTTATTAAAAATAATGCTTAGGTACCATAATTATAAAACAAGTAACCAAAAAATAAAAGGATCCTTCTCATGGGGAAAAAAAAGTGATGGAACAATATTAAAACATGCAAACTCATGGGTTACTTTTTTTGCTATTCAATCTTTATTTCTTTATAAAGATTATTTAAACAATAGAAAAATAAAATTTGAAGAATTTAACTTGGTTTAGTAATTATAAAACCTTAAAATACCGAAAAATTTAAAAATGGAATATGTTGGATGTAAAGACCAAAAATAGAGTCCTAAAATAAATGGATAAAAAAGATAATTATTTTTAACAAATTTTTCAAAATTCCAGATATAAAAAAATAAAACTGTAACTATAGGATAGCAAAGATTTGCAATTCTTCCTACATTGTTAACACTACCGTCAGGTCCACCTAAAATAGGTTGACCAATCATCATGCAAGATACAAATAAAAGTATTAATAGAGATGAAAATTGAATTGAGCCTTTAATTTTTCCAAATAAAATAACCGATAAAGGTAAAAAAGGAAAAAACGCTAATAATATAAATTTTATTAACTTTTCAAGTTGGTTAAAGTCATAATTAATAATTCCATATGCAAGGTTTATAGGAAATGAATTAACTGAAATATTGTGACCAATTTTTATTATTATAAATAAAGACATTGAATAAAAAATTAATAAAACTAGCAGTTGTTTAATTTTTTTATTTAAAATTAATAGGATACTTGAACCTATCAAAAGCGCTATAGAAGTTTGTCTTAAGTATATTGATAAGATGGTAAAAGTTAGATTAATAATTGTTTTTTTTTTTATTACAGAATAAGAAAAAATTAATCCTATACAAAAAAAAAGCATATCGTGTGCTTGTATTGGATTAAATAAATGACTTCTTATTGTATAGGGCGTTAAAGCTAATAATGAAAAAAATAATATTGAAACTCTTAAATTAAAGTTAAACTCTTTAGTAATTTTAAAGATTAACAAAACATAAAATAGGATAAATAAATAAGTAAAAATCTTAAAAACTAAATACAAATTAATGTTAAATAAATTTGCTATCAGGCCTGCTATATATGGAATTAAAAACCTTTGAGCTACATGTTGAATTATTATATCACTTTCTAAATTAATATTAGGTGAGTTTTTAGCTATTTCAGTGTAGCTAATGGCATCAGTTTGATTAGCTAAATATATAATGTCAAATAAACTTAAATAGTTTGTAGTTAAAATGATAAATAAGCAGGCAAATAAAGAGAATAAAATATAAATTTTTTTTTCAGACTTGTTCATAATAAATAGAGTTTAATATATACATGAGTCAATATATGAAATCAAACCAGCTTGTAAGTGTAATAACGACCTGTTTAAATGGAGAGAAATATTTAAAAGAGTCTATTTCAAGTATAATAAATCAAACTTATAAGGAATGGGAAATTATTTTTGTTGATAATAATTCTACTGATCAAAGTAAAAATATTATATTTTCGTATAATGATCAGAGAATAAAATACTTTAAACTAGATAAAACATTAAACTTGGGAAGTGTTAGAAATTATGCTTTTAGTAAATGTTCTGGTGAATTTATAACATTTTTGGATGTAGATGATACTTGGGATAAATTTAAGTTAGAAAAACAAATTAAAAAATTTTTAAATGAAAACACATTGGATGTTCTATACACAAACTACTATAAATTTAATAACCATTATAAAAAGAAGATCAAAAAAAAATTATTTAGGGGAAAATGTCAAGACGAAATAATAACTAGTTATATTAACGGTCAACCGCTTACAGCTTGGCTAACATTAATGATAAAAAAAAGCTCTATTTCAAGATTAGAATACGATTTTGATAAGGAATTACATATTTCCTCAGATTTTGATTTGATAATTAGATTAAGCAAATTTTGTTTTTTTGATTACCTAGAAGAATTCCATTGCAGTTATAGAATTCATACTAATAATGAGTCTAAGAATAAAAAGAGAGAGATACTAGAATTATTTTATATTATAAAAAAATATAGAAATGATTTAACAATTAATAAGATTTTATCAAAAAATTATTTTTCTAAAAAAATTTTTTTAAAATATTTATTTTATAAATTTAATCCATTTTAAAATTATGCTGCAAGATATTAATCTTATATATTCAATATTGATTTCAATTATGTTAATAAACGGTTTTTATAATTTTTCTTATAAATTATCTTTAAAATTAAATAATCATTTAAAAATTAAAAATGATTTTTTAAGGACATTAACTATATTTTTCATAATAACAAATTTATTAGCAATTATAACTTTCAATATAAGTTTATTTCATAAATTAAATAAAGATTTAATATTTTTAATTTCAATAATGATTATTTTAATTGGATTCTATAAACCCATTTATTTTTTAAAAATTAATAAGTTTATATTAATAAAAAATCACAAATTATTTTTGATTTATCTTATTTTAATTTCTTATTTTATATTGTCATTATCTCCTATCACGGATTCAGACACTTTAGATTATCATTTGACTGTACCACTTTACAGTTACGAGTTTGGTGACTCTCCATTTCCTAGATATTGGCTAACTAGTCAATTGGCAGGTATCGGTGAGGCACTATTTATATATTCAATATCACTAGGTGGATATCATTTTTCTCAAATTTTACAGTTTTTATGTTTATTTTTTATAATTTGTATCATTCTAAAATTTGAATTTGATAAAAAGATTAATTTAAATAAAAAATATTTATCATGTTTAATTATTTTAACTATGCCAGTTTTTGTTTTTTTAACGTCTACATCAAAACCCCAAATTTTTCCTATAGCTTGTAACTTTTTATCATTAATTTTAATATTTTTTTATTTACCAAATTCAAAAAATCAAAATTCGTTAGTACTGTTCTTCATAGCTATTTTTTTATTATTTTGTTCAATTCAGGTAAAATTTTCTTTTTTGTTGTCTTCTTCTTTAATTTCAATTTTTGCAATTTATACAATGTATAAAAAAAAATTATTCATAAAATCAAGTTTAATTATAATAACCCTTTTTATTTTAATTATTTTACCAAGAGAATTTTACGAATATTCATATCTAAATAAAAATATATTATTTAATTTTTTTAACCCTGTAACTGACTTATTTATGGCTGAAAGCTTTAATTCAAGTCTAAAGCATGGTTCAGGCAATAATAGATTTGTTCCACTATGGATTATTTTTCCATTGAGTTATGGATTGATAGATTTTAGTAAATTGACGTATACCTTAGGTCCATTTATATTATTTTTCTTATATAGAATAAATTATAATTTTAAAATTTATATACAAATATATTTTTTATCATTTTTATATTTTATTTTAGCTATTATTCTAGCACAACCAGTTGGAAGATTTTTTTTAGAAGTTTTCATATGGTTATCATTTTTAACACTACTTTATGATTATAGATCTAATGATATATATATTAAATTTTTTGAAAAAATTTTATTTTCCTATTCTCTTATTTATTTTGTTGTATTACTCTATTTTGCTTCAATTTTATTTTCAGCAAATTTTTCAAAAAAATCTTATAATAATATCTTGGCAAACAACGCTGATGGATATCTGTTGTATGAATGGGCCAACAGTGTACTGCCTGACAATGCAACAATTATAAGTACTCATAGAGCTAATGCTTTTTATAAAAATAAAGTAATTCCATATGAATTTAGATTATTTAATTCTAAATCTGAAGAAGGTTATGATTATTATTTACGAAATATGATTAAAGAAAATCCTAAGTATATATTATACACAAGCACTGAGCATAATAATAACAATGATTTCTTAAGAGAATGCAGGGGTAATCTTGTTCATTATAAAAAAAATGTAGGATATATTGTTGGTCGAAACCCTTTCTCTAATAACAAAAATTTTTATGATGGATATATCTATCAAATAAACAATAAAGATATATTAGGATGTTCAAAATGAATATTTTGATAACAAGGGGTTTAATATATTTAAAAAGTTTGTTTTTAAGAATATAGAATCTATATTAATTGATTATTTAAAATGAATTCATTTACAAAAGCTAAAAAATTAAAATGAAAAAAAAATTATATATACAATTTGAAACAAATTTTTTTGATAAAATTATTAACAAAAAAAGAATTGAAATGGTAAGGTTAGTAAAAAAAAAAATTAATATTTCAACAATTAAACATTTACTTGATATAGGTACAACGGAAGATGTTAGTGCAAAAAGTTCTAATGTTTTTTGTAAAATGCTAGATGTAGTTCCTATTCATAAGTCTATTTCTGACCAAAAAATAACTAATAGTAGATTTAAAGCTAAAAAAAAAAAATCTATCACATCAAAATTTTCACAAAATGAGATAAATCAATTAAAATCTGATTTAGTAATTTCAAGTGCTACGATTGAACATGTTGGTAATTTTAAAAATCAGGTAAAAAAAGTAAAAAATATGATATCCCTATCCAATAAATATTTTGTAATAACAACTCCAAATAACTATTATCCAATAGAATTCCATACAAAATTACCTTTAATTCATTGGTTGCCAAAAAAAATTTATAGGAAAATTTTATCACTTTTGAATATGAATTATTTTGCAGATGAAAAAAATTTAAATTTATTAACTAAGAAAGATTTAAATAGTATTTTAAGTATATTTAATAAAAAGATCGAATATAGAATATACGAAATAAAATTTTTATTTTTTGTTTCAAACTTTTTAGCAATTTGTAAAATTAAGAATAAATAATTAAAAAAATGAATATTCTTGGTCTTAATATAAATCATGCTGATACATCGGCTTGTTTAATTCAAGATGGTAAAGTTGTTTCAGCAATTGAAGAAGAAAGATTTGTAAGACAAAAGCATTATGCGGGGTTTCCATTAAACTCTATCAATTTTTGTTTATCATCTTCAAATATCAAAGTGTCTGATGTAGATTTTGTAACAGTAAATTATTCTCCCACTTCTAATATTAAGCAAAAATTACTTTATTCTTTAAGAAATATAACTTCAATATCTACAATAAAAAAAATATACAGATTTAAAAATAAATTATTCAACACAAGTGATTTGACTAAATTTTTAAAAGCTAATAATTTTAAAGGAAAAGTTGTTAATGTTGAACATCATTTAAGTCATTTAGCATCGTCATTTTACAATTCACCTTTTGAAAATGCTGCAGGATTAACAATTGATGGTTTTGGGGATTTTTGTAGTACAGAAACATTTTTATGTAATAAAGAAAAAATTAAGAGTTTTAAAAAAGTTTTTTTTCCACATTCCCTAGGAATTCTTTATCAGGCTATTACTCAATATTTAGGATTTAAAAACTATGGAGATGAATATAAAGTGATGGGTTTAGCCTCATATGGAAGCCCCAAATATTTGAGTGAATTTAATGATATAATTAAATTAGATAAAGAAAATTATTTTTCACTCAATTTAGATTATTTTACACATCATTCTGACTCAGACTTTTCTTATAGTTTTACAAATGGTCTTCCAAAATTTTCAGATTTATACTCTAAAAAATTACTCAATCTATTAGGTGACGATAGAAAACTTGAAGATAAAATAGAAAAACATCATTTTGATATTGCTTGTTCATTACAAACTTGTTTTGAAAATGTTGTTTTTTCAATTTTAAATCATCTTTATGAAACAACTAAATCAGAAAATTTGTGTCTTGCAGGAGGATGTGCTCTAAATTCAAAATTTAATGGATTAATAAAACATAAAACACCCTTTAAAAATATATTTATACAGCCTAATGCTGGCGACGCTGGTGGATCCATGGGGTCGGCACTTCATTATTTGCACAATCAAAATATAAATAAAAGAGAGTTTTTTAAAAAAGACTATAATAAATGTTATCTAGGAAAATCATATACAAATGAATTTATTGAAAAAGATTTAATTCTTAAAAATGAATTTATTAAAGATTATTCTTTTAGAAAGTTGAAAGACGATGATCTTTATAAAGAAGTTGCTGAAAGAATATCTAAAAATCAAATTATTGGTTGGTTTAAAGGTAGATGCGAATGGGGTCCAAGAGCATTAGGAAATAGATCAATATTGGCAGATCCTAGGAACTCAAAAATTAAGGATGTCCTAAATAAAAAAATTAAATTAAGAGAGACTTTTAGACCTTTTGCACCTTCGGTTATGGAGGAAATGTCTGATGATTATTTTGAAATAGATTATTCTTCTCCTTATATGCTAAATGTTGTAAATGCTAAAAAGCTTGCCAGAGATACAGTTCCATCAGTAGTTCATGTAGATAATACATGTCGAGTTCAAACTGTAAATCTAAAGGATAATAAAGAATACTATAATTTAATTAAGGAATTTTATAAATTGACTGGAGTACCTATTTTATTGAATACTTCATTTAATGAAAATGAACCAATAGTGTTAAGTCCTGAACATGCATTTAATTGTTTTAAAAGGACCTCAATGGATTGCTTAATTTTAGAGAATTGGATTATATTTAGATAATTAATGAAAATATTACAAGTTTTAGATGAAATATCAGAAAAAAATATAAGCCTCGTTAGTGTTGCTAAAACTATTTCATCATATAAATTTTTGTCTGATAATTCTAAAATTATCATATCGAAGAGCAGAGAAAGATCAAAAAATAATATTATTTTAAAAAATTTATTTAGTAATTTATTTTATAAGTCTGAGGTCAGTAAAATTATAAGAAAAGAAAATCCATCTATAGTACATGTTCATGGGCTTTGGAGACCGATACATTTATTTTTCATTTTACACTGTGTAATGCTTAATAAACCAATCATCATACAACCTCATGGCATGTTATTAGAGCAAGCTTTAAAAAGTAAATCTGTTTTAAGCTATTTAGGAAAATTAGTTACACTTTTTATTTTTTATCGAGTTTTACTTAATCAAAAATCATTTATTGCAGTTACTGATGAGGAACAAAAATCAATACAAAAATATTTTCCAACTTCAGATATACAAGTCATTCAAAATCCAATCATTTCTGAAAATATCAAAACAAAAAGGTTAAAAAAAAATTTTGTTTATTTTGGAAGATTTAATAGTCATAAAAACTTAAAGGAATTTATAAATGGCTTTATATCTGCAAAACCATCTAAAGAATGGACGTTTAATATATATGGTATAGAGGATGATAAAAATTATGAATTAGAATTAAAAGACATAGTAAATAAATCAGGACTTAACAAATCGATAATATTTCACAAACCAGAATTTGATAGAAAAAAAAAATTTAAAATTATTTCTTCCTCATGGTGTAATATATTACTCTCAAAATCAGAGGTTTTGAGTTTATCAGTTTTAGAAGCATTTAGTGTGGGAACATTAAGTTTAGTAAATAAGGAAATTTTTTTTCCAAAATGGATTGAAAATAATTTATGTACCAGTCAAGTTTCTAATAGAGAAATCTCAAAAAATATAAAAAAAATAATGAATACATCTTACAAAGAAAAATTAATTCAAAAAAACAAAATGAGAAAATTGTTTGAGCAAAATTATCAAAATATTGATGAAAAAAATTTATATAAAGAAAATTTAAATATTGTTACAAAAAATTATGAAAAAAAAATATCAATAAATAATTTTTTTGTTTTTGGTGCAAATCTTTTAAATTCAATATTAATACCTTTTATAATGATTTTGGCTGTTATAATAAATAAACCTTCTTTAGGAGCAGAAATAGGAATTTATCCGGGTGTGGTTTTGCTTTTATCTCAAATTTTTTCGGCTAATGCTAGATCTATTTTATTATACAATAATGATAATAATCTTTATGAACAAATAATTAATTGGAGAACTTTAGTAGGTTTTTTAATTTTGTTTAGTGTCTCAATAATACAATATTTTTTTTATGAAGGAACATATTTTAAAGAGCTATATTTGTTAAATACTATCGTTTATTTCTCTTGGATAAATGAAATAAATCTTTCAGTTCATGAAAAAAATAGGTCATCTTTTTTAATAACATTTTTTTTATTTATAAGCTTGGTATTTTATGTATTAATTTTTTTAAATTTCTTTTTTTTAAAATTTGAATTTTTTGAAATTATTAAATTTTTTTCTTTGTTTCATATTATTTTTTATCTATATCATATTAATTTAAATGATTTTAGGTTTAGCCAATTCTTATTAAATATAAGAAAACAATATAGTGAGTTATTATCTCTTGCATCTAGTATTTTTAATATTTTTGGAGTATTAGTTTGGCGAATTTCATTAATTTTTCTTTTGGAAAAAAATACTGCAGGAATATTTTTTGCTTCATTTGCAATTGCGTCTTTTCCAGGAACATTATTTAATAATATAATCGGGCAGATAATTTTGATAAATGCAAAGCTTAAAAAAACTATTTTAAATTATATAGGAATATATTTTTGTTTATATTTTATTATTATCTTTTGTTTACTATTTTTAATTAATATTTATTTTAAAAATTATGAATTATATTACTTTTTGAATTTAACTTTAATTTCTTTAATTGGAACTCCATTTATGTTGATTGGACTGTATAATAGACATAAAGAACTATCATTAAGTTTTAAAAAACAAAGAAAAATTTTTATAAAAGATATAGCTTATGGCTTATCAATTTCACCAATAATCTATCTTACTTACTATTTTGGAGGTGAAAATTTTGTTGGGTACTCTTTTATCATTTCATCGGTTTTTGCTTTTTTATTTTATAATAGAATAACAAATGTTAAGTAAAATTTATCACTTTCTTAGAAATCTTTTCCTAATCTTATTTATATTTATATCTCTATACTCAATTAGTTATTATGAGGGTTCAGTTTTAATTTACATAACATATTGTTTGAGTTTTATTTTTATGCTCTATTATTTGACAAATAAAAAAGCTAGTTATTTTGAGATATTTCTTTCTTGCTATTTGTTTTTGGGTTTTTGGTTTAAGTATGTATTTAGTTTGATTTTGTTCAATGGTAGAATTTTTGACTCAGGTCAAAATAAGTCAACAAATATAGATGAGATATTAATTATAGGAATAATTATTGCCATTATTACAATATTTTCCTCTTATATAAATAAAAAATTTATAAATAAAAATGATTATATAAAATTAAATCGTAATACAATAAACTATTTTGAAAAATTTTATCTGAATAACAGATATAAAATACTTTTATCTTTCTTTACAGTTATAGTAATTGTCTGTTCGATAAATCTAAACTATGGAATTTATCAAAGGGGATTTATTACAGTTATTGAAAATAATTTTTTTTTACAAAACACTATGAAATGGCTGATGGTATTTGGGTTTACAACTTTTTCTTGTTTTGTCATTAATGTTGAAATTTTACACAAAAAAAAAATTAGTTATTTTACATTTCTTATTTCTATAATTGAGATATTTATGTCTTATACTTCAATGTTGAGTAGATCATTTATCATAAACGCATCATCATTATTACTTCCACTTTATCAAAAATCTTTAAAGTTAAAAAAAAGATCTGATACATTTTTTTTCATTTTTTTTGTAATTTTGATTTTATTAACAATAATCTCAATATTTTCTGTAAATCATTATCGATTAATTAAACTTGAAATAATTAAATCTGAAATTAAGAAACAAGAAATGAATTACAAAAAGAAAGACTCTAAAAAAATAGAAGAGTTTGTGTTCCAGGTGCCAAAAAATGAAGCAGGTGATCATAAAGACGAGAATAAGGTTACCTCAAATGATGTGACCAAATTTGTGTTAGTTAACAGATGGATTGGAATAGGTTCATTAATATTAGTGCATTCATCTGATAAAACTAGTTTTGATCTTTTAAAAAATGCACTTCAAGAGTCAAAGACTATAAATGAAAATACTTTTTATGAAAAAACTTTTAATTTAGCAAGTTTAAAACCTATAGCTCAAACAAGTTCAGAGATCTTAAAAGGAAATACATTGCCTGGTTTTATAACTTTTTTATATTATTCTGGAAATATTTTTTTTTTAATAATCAGTTTATTTCTATTAATTTCAATATTTAATTTATTTGAAAAATATTTGATAAGGATCACAAGTAACAACTTAATTTATGTATGTTTTATTTCAAA
>MDSV01030885.1_pt1 | contig 10186 bp, 9 predicted proteins | sample 810851 | NCBI WGS metagenome assembly MDSV01 (sample SAMN05326640, study PRJNA326480) | marine metagenome | isolation source: seawater | place: Atlantic Ocean: North East | collected 2012
ATAAGCTAGATTAGAGATGGAAATTATAAATAATAATAAACTCGGTATTCAAGGTCACTGTGAACCAGATTTCTTCCCAGTGCTAAAAGCGTTAGAAAAAAATTTTTCTGAACATGGTGAAACCGGAAGTGCGGTATGTATATATCACAAAGGTAAGAATGTAGTTGATCTTTGGGGTGGTTATCAGGATGCAGCGCAAACATCTCCATGGCATAAAAACACAATGTGCATTTTTTACTCAATCGCAAAAAGCCTTTGCGCACTTTCAGTTCATATATTAGCAGATCGTGGTCAAATTGATTTAGATGACCCAGTAGCAAAATATTGGCCTGAATTTGCCCAAAAAGGGAAAGACACAGTCAAAATTCGTCATATAATATCTCATTATTGCGGAGTTTGTTTCAACGATGAGGCAGATCCAGGTGATATTTTTGATTATGAAAAAATGATCCATAATCTTGAGATTCAAGAACTTGCATGGAAGCCCGGAACTAAAGGCGCATATAATACAGTTAACATAGGTTTTTTAGCAGGTGAGGTAGTTCGCCGAGTTAGTGGCAAGACTATACGTCAGTTTATCCATGAAAATATATGTCAACCATTAAATGCCGATTATAAAGTTGGCGTAGACAAAGATGATCTCGAGCGTATAGCTGATATTTTACCTAACCCCTCTGGTTTTTCCATGGGAGGCGAGGCAAGACCTGGCTCCCCATTAGCTAGAGCGTGGCAAGCGATGCCAAAACCTTTTAATGTAGCAATACAAAATGGAAATAAATTTCGAATGGCTGGCATCCCATCTTTTGGAGGTTTTGGAACTGCACGTGCAATGGCTAGAATTTATGGAGCGCTTGCCAATGGTGGCACACTCGATAATGTTAAAATACTTTCAGAAAAAGCTTTAACTCGTGCAACCACTGTGCAGTGGGAAGATATTTCCGATGGCACCACAGGGCAACCAATGCGCATGACAATGGGGTTTTGGAAAAATACTGGAAAATTAAAAAATATGGGACAAAGCAAAGAAGCATTCGGACATTCAGGTTCAGGGGGTGCTCGCGCTCTCGCTGACCCTAAACACAATATAGCTCTAGCTTATCTAACTAATCTTCAGAGCGAAAAGCTTGGCTCGGGAGTGAGGACTGAAACAATAGTTCAAGCTGCATTTGATAATTTATAGGTAATATTATTAGGGTTCAAAATCCAGGCCAACATCCCAGTTTTTAACGCTATGCGTAAGCCAACCAAGTGAAATCAGATCGACACCTGTTGCCGCTACTTCGGTGACTTTTTCAGGTGTAATTCCGCCAGATGCTTCAGTGAGAACCCGACCATCTACAATTGAAACGGCATCTGCGAGAATGCTTGGTGTCATGTTATCAAGAAGTACAGCATCAACTCCTAAATCTAATACTTCTTGCAATTGAGCTAAAGTATCCACCTCAACTTCTAATTTAACCATATGCCCAAGACGCTTTCTAACGCTTTCTACTGCATTGCTTATTCCTCCAGCAATCAAACGATGATTATCCTTGATCAAAACACCATCACCCAGGCCAAATCTATGGTTTACACCTCCTCCAGCGCGTACAGAATACTTGTCCAACAATCTAAGTCCAGGAGCTGTTTTCCTAGTGCACACTATTCGCGCTTTATAATTTTTGACTGTCATAGAAAGATTACGCGTCATCGTTGAAATGCCCGACATTCTTCCCAGAAGGTTAAGGGCAGTGCGTTCACCACTCAGTAGTACTCTCGCGGAACCCGATATTAAAGCTATCGTTTCACCAGCGGGAATATCTTGTCCATCTATATATTTTCTATCTATAGAAATGTCGTTATCTAGAGTAGTAAACACAGAAAGTGCTACCTCAAGTCCAGCTAAACAACCCTCAGTTCTTGATACGATTCTGGCCACAGCTTTGCTATCTACAGCAACAATGGCGTCTGTAGTAATATCGCCCGCTTCTCCAAAGTCCTCATTTAGAGCGCGCTTTATAATAGGCGCATAATTAAGCGGATAAAGAGGAGGTAGCTTGTTTTTTTGATTCATTGCTATAGTCCTCTTGAAGACCAAAAGGGTCTTCAAAGTCTTTCAGTTTTAAATATTGTCTTGTATTTTCTTCTATTTCTTGTTCCGGAAAATCTAAGCGATAATGAGCGCCTCGACTTTCACTTCTACCTAAAGCTGCTTTTGTAACCAAACATCCAGCTAAAGTTAAATTTCTAAGCTCTCCCCAGCTTCGTATCACATCTAGAGTACAGTTTAATTTTCCAGCCTGACTTTCAATATAGTTTATCTTTAATGCAAGATTCTTATGGGCTTTATAGGCTAACCTCATACCTCTGAAATCTCGACATAACCCTACATTTTCATACATATTTTTTCGAAGACTATTAGTTAGAAGATTTACTTCCTCATTTGAAACAGATATTTCAGGTATGTTAGGTATTTCAATGTCTATATTCAAATTATGAGGTGATTTTCGTTTTTTTATATCTTCTGCTACCCGGCACCCAAAAACTAAACCCTCCAAAAGAGAGTTACTTGCCAAACGATTAGCGCCATGAACACCTGTTGCTGCAACCTCCCCGCAAGCCCACAGCCCTTTAATAGAAGTTCTACCCAATCTATCTGAAACGATTCCTCCCATATGATAATGCGCTGCGGGTGCGACAGGAATTAACTCATTAAATGGATCGAAACCTGCCTTTCTACAAATTTCAATAACTGTAGGAAATCTTTTCTCAGAGGTTTCATCAAAGATAGATCTTAAATCTAGAAAAGCACCTTTACTATTCTGTAATCTTTGCCAAATGGAACGTGCCACTACATCTCGCGGAGCAAGTTCAGCATCAGGATGCTCACCAGGCATAAACCGTCTACCAGTTTTATCCACTAACGTAGCTCCCTCGCCTCTAAGAGCTTCAGTTAACAAAGGCATCGGTAAATTATCTTTAATATTTGGATCAGCCAAAGCAGTTGGATGAAACTGTACAAACTCTAAATCAGCGACTTCCGCACCTGCACGGTAGGCCATCGCTAAACCATCTGCAGTAGCTTCTAGAGGATTAGTAGTTCTTTGATAAAGTTGTCCCAGTCCTCCCGTTGCCATAACAATAAATGAGGACCTTAAGAATATCCAACCATGTGGCTCTTGATAAACAAGAACTCCACCTATATGTCCATTTTTTACTTTTAATTCCCAAGCAAATGTAGATGATTTTACACTTATAGATGGTCTTTTATATACAGCATCGGCCAACCAATTATGTATATGTATTCCCGTAGAATCCCCACCTGCATGAACTATTCTTCTGTTTTTATGCGCTGCTTCCCGACCAAGTTGTATATCACCTTTTAAATTTCGGTCGAACGGTGCCCCAGCTTCAATTAGCTTTTTTAATCTGTCTACACCATCTTGTGTTAATATATCTACTACGGCTTTATCATTTAATCCGGCTCCAGCATTTAGCGTATCTTTTGCATGTTCTTCGGGGGAATCATCATCACCAATTGCAGCTGCAATTCCTCCTTGAGCCCATGCAGTCGAGCCCCCTGTAAGGCTTTGTGTCTTTGTTACCAAAGTGACTTTTCGTGGATATAATTGTAGGGCTGCAACCATGCCAGCTATCCCTGAACCAACAACTATCACTTCTGAATTTTCTATTATAGGTATCTGTGGACCGAAAGGCCTGATAAGTGTCATGGCTTTAAAATATTCGTTAGCTAAAGGCTAGCATACGCTCCACGGCAACACGGGCTCGTTCAGCAACCGAGCTATCTACTTCAATTTTAGGAGACATATTGGTCAATGAATCCAAAATTTTAGGTAGCGTAATTAGTTTCATATGCGGACATAAATTACAGGGCCGTATGAACTCAACATTAGGATGCTCTATTGCAACATTATCACTCATAGAACACTCGGTTACCAGTAACACACGTCCCGGCTGAGCATCTCCAACATAATTAATCATATGAGCAGTTGAACCAACAAAGTCGGCTTCATTCAAAACGTCCTCTGGGCATTCAGGATGAGCAACAATAACTATATCTTTAAATTGAGTGCGATAATCACGAAGCTCTTTGCCAGTAAAACGTTCATGAACCTCGCAGCTACCTTCCCAGTAAATAACTTCGACATCTGTCTGGCTCCCAATATAACGAGCTAAGTATTGGTCCGGCAAACAAATTACACGATCTACTCCCAAAGACTCAACAATTTTTACAGCATTACCGGACGTGCAGCATATGTCTGACTCAGCCTTCACTTCAGCCGATGTATTTACATATGTTACAACAGGAACTCCCGGATATTTTTCTCTCAGTAGCTGGATATCTTTAGCAGTAATAGATGATGCTAGTGAGCAACCAGCTTTCATATCGGGCATTAATACGGTTTTTTCTGGGCTGAGAAGTTTTGCAGTTTCTGCCATAAAGTGTACACCTGCCAGAACTATCACATCAGCATCTGTTTCAGAAGCCTTTCTGGCTAAAGCAAGTGAGTCACCAACTATATCAGCAACACCATGAAAAATCTCTGGTGTCATATAATTATGAGCTAAGATAACGGCATTACGTTCAGCCTTGAGACGGTTAATTGCCTCAACGTACGGCGCATGAATAGGCCATTCAAACTCGGGAATTACTGACTTTAAAAGCTCGTAAACTGGCTTTGTTGCCAACGCAATTTCCGGAGTATACTCCAGTTCCGCAGTACTACTCATCTTTGGATCCCCAAAAAGTAAATATTACACAAATATGCTCAATATGAGTATATTTGTGTAATGCTCCCATAGAGGCTATGAGCGAGTCAAGATAAATACCTCCAGTAAAAGGAATAATCATAGTTAATTACCCTATTGTCCGTAATGAGGGCAATCCCACACCGGAAACTGGACGCTCACTTAAAACCTCTCTGCGAAAACGAAACAGTTCTGCTGGTCGTCCACGGCTTTGAATGTCACGCTGACCTGTAGGCTCAACTAGTCCTCCATTCACAACAAGACGTCGAAAATTTTGTTTATGTAGCCTCACACCACCAAGAGCTTCCACTACGAGCTGTAAATTTAGAAGAGTAAAAGTTGATGGTAACAAATCAAAAACCACAGGACGATATTTTAACTTCCCTCGGACCCGACCTATGGCTGTCGCCAAAACCCGTCTATTATCTAAAGCCATAGTTGTTCCCAAAAACTTAGCAGTTTCTATTGCATCAGAAGCTACCTGAGGTTCAGAAAGGCCAGATATTGCCGCACGTATTTTAGCATCACGTATCGCCTCACCTATCATACCAGCTTCATATAATAATTCATAACGTTCTAAAACTCGATCAAAATCCCAAGAGGCAGTGCCCGTACCAAAAGCAATCGAAAGCCGTTCTTGTGTAGATTCACGTTCATTTTTTTCATCTATATTTTGCGCCCATAGTTGAAGCTTTGGACGAATTATTTCATCTACAACCTTAGGCCGTCCCTCGCGCCAATCTTCCCATGGGAAAAAATCGTAACAGTTTTGCCACTCAGCCTCACCAGCCCCTGACAAAGGAACTTGACGAACTAATGCAATATACCCAACAGAAACCAAACGTGGACCACCTGCTTGTTCTCTTGGATCGCGATGTCGATCGGCAAATGTATAAAGTTGTTCTACATATCCCAGCCCAAGTCCTGTCTGCTGTTCAACCCATTTATGTAAACCCAACTCAAGTGTTCGGTGTTGACTTGGATCAAAAGGACCAAATGGAAGAGTAACCGGACTATCCTCATATGAATCTGCTTCCCCACGCTGAGCTGGTGTTGCTAATGAGTGAGCAGCTCGTTGAACTATGAGAATACGAGGAACTTCATCTGTAACTGCAACTATTATTGCATTGAGACCTATAACCGCTGATTGATCAGCGTTTTTAATCGGCATAACAACCAGATAGTCTAGCCCGACTTTTTACTAAAGCTAAAACACTATCAATCAAAGGCGTTGCCACCCCAGCCAAACGGGCCAACTCTTGTACTGAACTGACTATTGCATCTATTTCCATTGGCCTGCCGAGCTCGAGGTCCTGCAGCATAGAGGTTTTATGATTCCCAACCTCACGAGCTCCAGCGATACGTTTATCTACATCAACAGCAAAACGAACTCCTAGCGCTTCTCCTACTGCCTGCGCCTCAACCATAAGATCTCGAATGACTTTATGCACTCCTGGATTATCTATCATTTGTGCCAAAGTTCCTCCGGTAAGCGCACTTACAGGATTCAAACTGACATTACCCCAAAGCTTTATCCATATCTCATCACGAATTCTAGGCCTAACCGGCGCACGAAAATTAGCCTGCGCTAATATTGATGATAAATCTTTTACTCTTTCGGTTTTTTCTCCACTCGGTTCACCTAAGCTTAACCTATTTCCGTATTCGTGCACTATCACACCCGGCTTAATAATTTTTGCAGCAGGGTATACCACACAGCCTATAACTCTCTCTGGACCAATAAAGTCCCACTGTCTTCCCCCAGGATCTACGGTGTCCAACCTTGTCCCCTTAAGCGACCCATCGTAGTTATAAAAATACCACCAGGGCACACCATTTTGAGCAGTTACGACTGCTGTCTGTGGTCCAAACAAAGGTTTCATTTGATCAGAAATTAAAGCTGCTGAATGTGCCTTCAATGTTATAATTACATAATCTTGCGGGCCCAATTCATCGGGGTTTTCAACACACTTAATTTGAAATACTTTTTCCTCACCATCTTTTATTAGTGTCAAGCCTCTAGAACGAATTGCCTTTAAATGTGGGCCACGAGCAATGCATGTAATTTCGACTGCATCTGTCATTGCCAACTGTGCTGCTATGTAACCACCTATAGCGCCAGCCCCATATATACAAATCTTCATGAATTCTCCTAGAAATACCTATACGCCAAGCTTTTCATGTAATCCAATTCGCTGAAGTTTTCCTGTTGCACCTTTAGGAATTTCATCAATAAATATTACCTTTCTCGGCACCTTAAAGTCGGCCAACCTTTTTGCTGCGAATCCTCGTACTTCTTGTTCGTTTAGCTCGAATCCTTCTTTTAGTACAATTGCAACCCCGACCTCTTCACCTAACTTTTCATGGGGATAGGCAAAAGTAACCACCTGATCAATAGCTTCATGATCAAGTATAACTTCATCTACTTCACGCGGAGATATTTTCTCTCCTCCTCGATTTATAATCTCTTTTAACCGTCCAGTTATTTGTAAATAACCCGATGCGTCCATTATCCCTTGATCACCTGTGCGAAACCAACCCTTAATAAAAGCTTCTGAATTAGCAACAGGGTTATTATCATAGCCTAGAGTTACATTATCACCCCTTATAACTATCTCTCCCACCTTACCAGAAGGCAGTAAATTGTTTTCATTATCCATTATAGCCACCTCTGGTCCAGCAGCAATACCAACAGATCCAGGTCTGCGTTCAGCCGGTGGCAGGGGGTTAGAAGCCATTTGATGAGCAGCCTCAGTCATCCCATAAGATTCAATAACTGGACAAACAAACACTCTTTCAAGTTCCGCCATTACCTGAGGCGGCAAAGAAGAAGAAGAGGAACGAATAAAACGCAAGCGCATGTGATCTATAACATCACTGTTACGTTTAGCCCTTGATAAAATAGCCTGGTGCATAGTAGGTACGGCCGTATACCAAGTGGGCACCACCTCTTTAAACCAGCCGTATACTTTCAATGCATTAAACCCGGGAGAACAATAAATACTGCTACCTGCAGATAAACTCGACAGAACCGCAGCAATAAGCCCATGAATATGAAATAATGGCATTATATTTAAACCTACGTCCTTAGCTGTAAGACCTAAAACACCAGCTATATTGCAAGCAGAGGTGCAAATATTTTTTTGACTAAGAGGCACAATTTTAGGACGAGAAGTAGTTCCTGAGGTATGTAGCACCAGGCCTATATCTTCAGAGTTAGCATATTCAATTGAATCGTCCTTGATATTCTCAATAGTCTCTGTACCAGAAATAGTAAAATTTCCAGCGGGACCAGTTTGATCAAAATCAATTTCGTAAACTGGTATATTAAGGCCCTCGGCAACCTTAATGGATGGAGATTGACTATCAGCTTCTACTAGAAGAGCCTTTGCATTTAAATCTTCTAGATAAAAACGATACTCATCCTCTCTATAAGCTGGGTTTAAAGGAGCTGCAGTTGCTCCCGCAGCAACTGATATAAATGCAGAAGCCATCTCTGGCCCGTTAGGCAGTACAATAGCAACTCTTTGATTGCGATATATTTCTAGCTTTCTAAGAGCTTGTACAGTATTTGCCATTAATACTCGTAACTCTGAATACATCATTGGCGTACGGCCTATTGAGCCAATCGCTACATCATGATCAGAGCCAACTTTAATAATTTCCATAAGGGTGTGTGAGGTCATAATTTTACATTCCATTAAACATGACAATTTAGCGTTGCCTTATTTAATATAGTTTCTGATAGCTACCGATTAACAAATTGATAAGTCAATTACACAAAATATGCAAAAGATGAGTTCAGCTGCAATGATCTTTGTGGAGATTGTTTAAATTTTATTATAAAATAGTTCATATTAGTGATGCGTTATAGTTTTAAAAAATGATAATTATCTCTTTCTATAATGGATTACTGGACTTGCTTCCCGGCCAAGGCTATATCGATTAATATTAATTTAAATTCAAGCATAAAATTATACATGATAGAATACTTGTATTTAAAAATAATTTTAAGATGAAGGAATAAGAGTCATGAATGAAGTAGTTATTACAGGCGCAGCACGCACACCGGTTGGCTCTTTCAATGGATTCTTATCCAGTCTTAGCGCTGCTGACTTAGGAGCAATAGCTATATTAGAAGCATTAAAACGGTCAAACGTTGATGCAAAAGATGTAGATGAGGTTGTTTTAGGTCAAGTTCTTACTGCGGCAACAGGAATGAATCCAGCCCGCCAAGCATTGCTTTCAGCAGGTATCCCTGATGATAGAACTGCTTACCTGGTTAATCAGGTTTGTGGCTCAGGACTGCGCTCAGTTGCACAGGCATTTCAAGCAATAAAAGTTGGTGACTCTAACATCGTAGTTGCAGGTGGACAGGAAAGTATGAGCCAAGCACCTCATGCCACCCATATGCGTAATGGAACAAAAATGGGTGATACTAAACTCTTTGATACAATGATAAAGGACGGACTATGGTGTTCCTTAATGGGCTACCACATGGGTAATACAGCTGAAAATATAGCGCAAAAATGGCAAATCACTAGAGATGAACAAGACGAGTTTGCCGCTAACTCCCAGCAAAAAGCTGAAGCAGCACAGAAAGCAGGCAAATTTGATGATGAAATTACACCGGTTTCTATTAAAACACGTAAAGGTGATGTTTTGTGTGCTATAGATGAATATCCCAGGTCAGGCACTACAATAGAAACTCTTTCTAAATTGTCCCCCGCTTTTGATAGGGAAGGAACGGTTACTGCTGGTAATGCTTCAGGTATTAATGATGGAGCAGCAGCTTTAGTATTAATGAGTTTAAAAGAATCAGAGAAACGACAAATTACCCCTCTCGCGCGGATAGCTTCCTGGGCAACTGCAGGTGTAGATCCAGCCGTGATGGGCAGTGGACCAATACCAGCAAGCCAAAAAGCCCTAGAAAGGGCTGGGTGGAAAATTGAAGATGTAGAATTAATAGAAGCTAATGAAGCGTTTGCAGCTCAGGCAATAGCTGTTAACAGAGACCTTGGGTGGGATCCTCAATTAGTTAATGTAAACGGTGGAGCAATTGCAATTGGGCACCCAATTGGTGCATCAGGTGGTCGTATATTAGTAACACTTTTACACGAAATGAACCGACGTAAGGCTAAAAAAGGGTTAGCAACTCTATGTATTGGAGGCGGTATGGGTATAGCAATGTGTGTTGAGTGTGATTAAGCCTTTATTGATTATTCTAAGCTTATGCATAAATTTTATTTGTTAAATAACCATAAAGACTATCTGGTGAAATCCACGAAAAAAGATGGGAATATATGCTGGAGTTAATAACAAATCCTGCGGCTTGGGCCAGCTTGGCCACCCTTACTCTACTAGAAATTATCCTAGGGGTGGACAATATCATATTCCTATCCATCGTTACCTCACGGCTTCCCAAAAAACTGCAGCC
>MDSV01062315.1_pt1 | contig 10186 bp, 9 predicted proteins | sample 810851 | NCBI WGS metagenome assembly MDSV01 (sample SAMN05326640, study PRJNA326480) | marine metagenome | isolation source: seawater | place: Atlantic Ocean: North East | collected 2012
AATGACCGCCGTTTTTGAATTCTTAGATAGCTTGCACGTTAGCAGCTTGAAGACCTTTTTGACCTTCTTCAACTTCAAATTCTACTCGCTGACCTTCTGGAAGCGTTTTGTAACCGTCAGAGATAATCGCACGGAAATGAACGAATACGTCCTTGCCGCCATTATCTTGTGTTAGAAAACCGTAACCTTTATCAGCGTTGAACCACTTAACTGTGCCTGTAACTTTAGACATGTCGTATAGACCTCAAATATCATATTAAATTGCGCATAAGCGCGTGTAACTTAGTTTCTTTAAAGTCTTTAAATTGGCGGAGTATTGGGTCTTACTTACGAATGGACAAACAACTTACAACAAATTACAGGGTAACTCGAGCGGTTTTAACATATAGCAAATAATACAAAATCGCGTCTATTTAAAGACATTGGCTAAGAGCCAAGAACACTATAACACTCTTCGGGACGATTACTATACAAATTAATCACTAAACAACGGATTTCATAAATATTTCACCCCAACGTAACAATAACTAGAGCCCTTTACGCCAAGCTAAGAACCAGCAAACTGCGCCTATCAGGCCAGTAAATGCAGGGAAATACCATGATAAACCGTAAGTAGGTAGAATAACGGATGTGAGCACAAAGGTGGCACCCACCACACTTAAATGAGTGGTCTGAGTTGTCTTTTTCTGCTCTTGAAGCAGTGCCAAATGCGCTCTTTGTTGCTGTAAAGGCAGGCGCTTCATCTGCTGCAAACTGTCATAAAGCAGATCAGGCATTTCAGGCAGTTTTTCTGACCAAAACGGCAAGTTATCTTTTACTTTACCCATCATCGCTGTGAAGCCAATTTGCTCTTTCATCCAGTTTTCGAGGAACGGTTTCGCTGTTTTCCATAAATCGAGCTGAGGATAAAGCTGTCGACCCAACCCTTCGATATAGAGCAAGGTTTTTTGCAGCAGCACAAGCTGGGGTTGCACAACCATATTGAAACGACGCGCTGTATTAAATAGCTGTAACAGTACGTTGCCGAAAGAAATTTCAGCAAGGGGCTTTTGGAAGATAGGCTCGCACACTGTGCGAATGGCCATTTCAAACTCATCGATGTTGGTATCTTGCGGCACCCAGCCTGAATCAGCATGAAGCTGCGCGACTTTGCGGTAGTCGCGATTGAAGAACGCTATAAAGTTTTCGGCTAGGTAACGTTTATCTTCGCGATTAAGGGTTCCCACAATGCCAAAATCAATAGCAATATATTTTGGGTTTTCAGGGTGTTCCGTAGATACGAATATGTTGCCCGGGTGCATGTCAGCATGGAAAAAACTGTCGCGAAAAACTTGGGTAAAGAATACTTCTACACCTCGCTCTGCCAATTTTTTCATGTTGGTATTTTGTGTGAGTAGGGCGTCGATATTTGAAATAGGGAGGCCGTAAATACGTTCCATTACAAGCACGTTACTGCGGCAATAGTCGCTGTAAATTTTCGGCACATACAGCGCATCAGAACCTTCGAAATTGCGCCCTAGCTGAATACCATTTGCTGATTCTCGCAGCAAATCGAGTTCATCAACTATCGTTTTGCGGTATTCCACAACCACTTCTACCGGGCGTAACCGTTTACCGTCGGGGAGCCAGCGCTGCAATACATTAGCTAGGCTAAACAATAGCTCCATGTCGGCTACTATGGTATCCCTTATATCCGGTCGTAGTACTTTAACCACAACGTCTTCGTTGTTGTGCTTGAGCTTAGCCGCATGAACTTGAGCGATAGAGGCGGACGCTAACGGTTTTGTTTCAAACTCGCTAAATAAGTCGCTTAAATCAGAAAGCCCCAATGCCTGCTTAATAATCTCTTGTGCCGCATCTGATGAAAACGGCGGCACTTTGTCTTGTAAACGTGCCAGTTCATTTGCAATGGCCGGAGGAAGCAGGTCACGGCGGGTAGACATCATTTGACCGAACTTTATAAATACTGGGCCAAGGTTTTGAAGAGCAAGAGTGATACGCTCTCCGGCAGATTTTCCTTTATGCTTATTTCTCACCCAAAAAATAGTATGGCGCATTGCTCGCGCGTACCAGGGTAACCACTTCGCTGGAATCAACTCGTCTAAACCGTGTTCCAACAGTACCTTGTTAATTCGGTAAAACCTAACAATACGCATCTATGAGCCTGTTTCTATTAGTCTTGCTTTATCTTTGCTTCTAACTGGCGTAGCCGCGCATCTGCATTTTCTGCTCTATCACGAAGCTCGTTCACTTCATCACTGAAATGCATAACCGCAAGCTTGTGAGCAGCTAGCTGCTTTTCCTCTACCATGGCGTTGCCTAGCACCTGCCCCATGGAAGCCAGTGCTTTCATTGTTTTTTCATGCACTGCGTTTACTGTTTTCACAGTTTGATGAGCAACCACGTCATTGGTTTTCTGTGCCAGTATCTCTTCAACATCAATATCAAGCTGTTGAAAAAGCGCGCTTACTTGTTGAGCTACATTTAGCTCCCCCTCTAGTACCAACGCTTTTTGCTGGATAAGTCGAGTAAGCTGACTGGTTTCTTTGAATTCGGGTAGTGTTTGAAGTGACGTTTTAATACAACAATCTTTTGGCCCTATAGACGCCACGGCTTCCTCGAAGGTTCCCTGCTCAGTGAGCACATCGATACGGTCAGAAAATGACAGCGTTATACCGTAGGGAAGCGGTGATACAAATGCGGTAAGTCTTGCACCTCGAAGAGGCTTCAACCTCGTCTCACTATCTTCATCCAAAGACAAGATCTTATTGATTACCGATTCAGCAGCAGCGGCCACTAGCGCAGATGTAGGCATTAAAACTTATACCCTCTATGCAGCGCAACAATCCCGCCTGTGAGGTTTTGGTAATCACATTGCTCGAAACCAGCTTCCTCGAACATACCTTTTAATGTCTCTTGATCAGGGTGCATACGGATACTTTCCGCCAAGTACTGATAACTTTCGGCATCGTTAGCAACGAGCTGTCCCATCTTTGGCAGAATATGGAATGAATACATGTCATAAAGTTTGCTCAACTGCTCTGTAGTTGGCTTTGAAAACTCAAGAACTAACAACCGACCGCCGGGCTTAAGTACACGATAAATTGAATTAAGCGCGTTTTGCTTTTCTGTAACGTTGCGCAAGCCAAATGCCATTGTTACAACGTCGAAGTGATTGTCCGGAAACGGCAGTGCCTCAGCATCTGCCTGAACGTAATCAATATTGCTAACCAAGCCGCGGTCGCGCAATTTATCGCGCCCTACTTTCAACATAGACAAGTTAATATCGGCAAGGGTAACTCGCCCCGTTGGACCTACCAGGCGAGAGAATTTTGCCGTAAGGTCGCCAGTGCCACCTGCAATGTCCAATACCTTATTGCCCGCACGCACACCGCTACAATCAATAGTGAAGCGTTTCCACAAACGGTGAACACCCATCGACATAAGGTCGTTCATGACGTCGTACTTCGCCGCTACTGAATCAAAAACATTAGCAACTAAAGACGCTTTTTGGCCTTTATCGACCTGTTTAAAACCGAAGTGCGTTGTTTGCTCGGTTGCAGTGTCTACTTGCGTAGCGGGAGTTTGATTGTCGCTCATGACAGTCCTGTAGTTTGAATATTTTTCTTAATGCTGAAGTGTATAGGATTGTGTTGCCAAGCAAAAGCTTTATGCCCGAGTTGCGCATTAAGCTTAATGCGCCCCTTTTTCTCTAGACTGGCCTATTGTTGGTTCCCCAACTGAACGCCACGATAGCGCTTATTTCTTGAAGAGAACGCCCGCTTTCACGATGCCATTGCGCGAAGGCTGCGTTCGCTGAGGATAATGATTTTTTTGATGTTAAACCGCCGTCAACAATATCGTGCTTTCTCAGGTAATCCTCGACATCGCGAGAAAATAAAAAAGTATCAATACCCAACGCCCGAAGCATATAGGGGCCGGTATTTCCACCAAGCCGCGCGCCGCGCTTTTTCATAAACTCCCACAAGCTTGTGATGTTATCTTTTTCGAAGCTCGCGACAAACTTCCCAAAACTGCCGTATTCGAGGGCGACATCTTTAATCATCATGGCATTATCGCGAACGGTTGTGACTTTTTTATAGTTTCTTACAATGCGTTTGTCAGATGCTTTTTGCTCTAACATTTCATCAGGCATCAACAACACTTTATCCACGTCAAAACCAAAAAATACAGTTTCGAAGTCAGGCCACTTTTGTTCGATTACACGCCACACAAATCCAGACTTGAAGACTTGCTTGGTCATAGCTGCCAAAAAACGATCATCTGAGATTTTTTCAACGTTTGCCTTAGTAAGAGGCGCTCGAAGCATTGCTTCAAGCACCCTCTCGCCGCCTTTGCGCTCGCACGCTCGGCGGTAAATAGTTTGAAAAGACTCAGCCATAGCCGCTTAGCCCTTTATACCGCTGTGGCGAAGAAGTGCATCGACCTTAGGTTCACGTCCTCTAAAGGCAACAAACAAATCCATCGGAGGCTTACTACCGCCCATTTCTAGTATATTTTCTAAGAACGCTTTGCCTGTTTCGCGGTTAAAAATACCGTCTTCCTCAAACTTGCTGTAAGCGTCTGCAGAGAGTACCTCAGCCCATTTGTAGCTGTAGTAACCCGCAGCGTAACCACCCGCGAAGATATGCCCAAAACTATTCTGGAAGCGGTTAAATGAAGGCGGGATAACAACCGCTACTTCTTCACGAACTTTGTCTAGTGTGGCTTGAACGTCTACTTCACTGCCTTTTTCGCTGTGTAATAGGAAATCAAATAAACTAAATTCAAGCTGTCGCACCATCTGCATTGCAGATTGATAGTCTCTTGCCGCCAGCATCCGCTCTAACAAATCAGCCGGTAACGGCTCACCGGTTTCGTAATGCCCTGAAATAAAGTTGAGAGCATCCTCTTCCCAGCACCAATTTTCCAAAAACTGGCTAGGCAATTCTACCGCATCCCATGGAACGCCATTGATACCAGAAACTCCCGCAACACGCATTTTAGTGAGCATGTGATGGATACCGTGGCCAAATTCATGGAACAAGGTCACCACTTCATCGTGAGTGAAAAGCGCTGGCTTATCTCCCACTGGTGCATTGAAGTTACAAGTAAGGTACGCAACAGGAAGCTGTAGTTCACCATCTACCTTTTCACGGCGAACGCGACACTCGTCCATCCAAGCGCCGCCGCGCTTTTTCGCTCGAGCATATAAGTCTAGATAAAAACTACCGCGCATTACATCGGCATCGTCTGTAATGGTGAAGTAGCGAACGTCTTTATGCCAAGTATCAATACCAGGCTGCTCAATGATTTTGAGGCCATAAAGGCGATGCACCACTTCAAACAAACCTGATAATACTTTGTCTTCAGGAAAGTAAGGGCGCAACATTTCATCAGAAATGGTGTATTTTTCCTGCTTCAGTTTTTCGCTGTAGTAAGGTAAGTCCCAAGCAGCTAAGTCTGTCACTCCATGTTTCTCACTAGCGTACGTTCTTACGTCTTCTAGCTCACGTTCGGCTTGAGGTTTAGATTTTGCAGCCAAATCGCGCAAGAAACCGATAACCTGGTCAGTAGAGTCAGCCATTTTTGTCGCAAGGGAACGTTCCGCATAACTACTAAAACCGAGTAGCTCAGCAAGCTCGGTGCGAAGCATCAGGGTTTCTTTAATGATATCAGTGTTATCCCATTTGCCTGCATTCGGGCCCTGCTCTGACGCTTTGGTAGAATAAGCGCGATACATTTCTTCGCGCAGGTCTCGATTATCCGCATAAAGCATAACTGGCAGATAAGAAGGAATATCTAATGTAAACAACCATCCCTGCAAATCTTTTTGATGCGCCGCTTGCGCTGCGGCTTCTAAAGCTGATTCTGGCATACCGGCAAGTTCGGCTTCATCTGTAACGTGCTTAGTCCACCCCATAGTAGCGTCCATCACGTTATTAGAAAATGTCGACGATAGCTCACTGAGCTTTGCCTGAATATCGGCAAAGCGCTTCTTTTGGTCTTCGGGAAGCGCGACACCAGACAGCGTGAAATCACGAACAGCATTCTCAATCACTTTCTGCTGCTCTTCGCTCAGTGTGTCGAATTCCTCCGATGCTTTGAGCTCGGCATAAGCATTGTACAGCCCCTCATGTTGACCAACCCAGGTGCCATATTCAGATAGCAAGGGCAAGCAGGCATCGTGAGCTTCGCGAAGCGCGTCGCTACTCACCACACTGTTCATATGCGACACGGGTGAGAACATTTTGCTTAAGCGGTCGTCTACTTCTTCTAATCGCAGCACAAGATTTTCATAAGAATAATCTTTCGATGCTACAACTTCTTCTATCTCACTTTTACATGCTTCAATTGCTTTTTCGATTGCAGGCTTGATTGATTCAGGTTCAATAGCAGAAAAAATAGGTAGGCCGTCGACCATCTCAATTGCAGGGGTTGTCATAATCTTTTCACTCTTTACGCTTTGATAAAATAATGATGGGGCTTCACAGGGTAAAAGCAAGCCATTGTTGAGCCTGATGTTGATCTACTTTGCTTCTACTTCTATTGTTAAGGTAAGGATCAGGCCTTTGCTTTTCACATTAGGACTGTATGCTACCAGACAGGGCCTCTGTCGCAATTGTCACATATCATCCTTTTGTCTACTTTGTCTCACCCTACTTCTCATACTATAATTTTGATTAATAAAACAACAAGGCAAAGATATGAAAACGTTGACGTCAGGTGAGATAGCGTCCTACTGCGATGTGAATCTCCGTACCGTTATCCGGTGGATAGAAAGCGGCAAGCTCAAGGGTTTTAAGCTTCCCGGACGCGGCAATAATCGCGTATTAGTTGAAGACTTTGTAGAGTTTTTAGAGCGTCATGAGATGCCCATACCAGATGCCTTGAAAGGTGTAGCATCATCTTCAATCCTTATTGTTGACGACGAGATGCCAGTTGCTAAATCTATTCAGCGCGTTGCCAGACGTGCAGGTTTTGACTCTCACATTGCAACGGGTGGGTTTCAGGCGGGCATAATGCTAAGTCAGTACGAACCCAAAGTTATGACGCTTGATTTGAGTATGCCTGGAATGGATGGTTACAGCGTCATCGAGTTCACAAGAGAGCAGTCGAAATTTAGAGATCTAAAGATAGTAGTTATTTCAGCACTTGATGATTCGAGTTTAGAGCGTGCACTTGATATCGGAGCAGATGCAACGCTTCAAAAGCCGTTTTCTAACCACGATTTAACTGTTGTATTAGAACAGTTTATGTCAATGTAATATCACCTACAGGGAATAAGTATGGGTCTATATCTACGATGTGTATTTGTGACTGTTTGCTTTTTGCTGAGCAGTTTTTCTTTGAGTGCAGACCCTATAACCATCGGCGTGGTGCCGCAACAGTCGGCGAAAAAAATGGCGGAGAAATGGCAGCCGTTAATTGATTACATTAGTAATTTCACCGGCCTTGATATTGAGTTTAAGACGGCTAAAGACATCCCTACGTTCGAGTCTGATTTAGCACAAGGCAAATATGATTTAGCTTACATCAACCCCTATCATTTTGTGGTCTTCAATGAATCACCGGGTTATCGCTCGCTAGTCCATCAGAAAGACAAGAAAATACGTGGCTTAATTGTCGTACGCAAAGACAGCCCGATCCAAGAAATCGATGATCTAGCAGGCGCTGAGATCGCATTCCCTGCGCCCGCAGCGTTTGCTGCGACTATTATTACAAGCGCGCACCTTCGCAACAACGATATCCCGTTTATCCCACGGTATGTTAATTCACATGACTCCGTTTATCTTGCTGTACAACGTAACTTTTTCAGTGCCGGGGGTGGTATTATGCGCACTCTTAATACGTTGCCAGAGAATGTAAGAAAGGATTTGCGAGTTCTCTGGACAAGCGAGGGTTACACACCCCACCCTATTGTGACCCACCCAAATATGGCAGAAGCCGACAGACAAGCTATTCTTAATGCGTTAATAGCAGTATCTAACGACACAAGTAAATCATTGCTTTTGAAGAATATTGGCTTAAGTGGTTTTACCGCGTCTGACGACAAGGACTGGGATGATGTAAGGGCACTCGGGATTGCATCGTTATCTAGGCCTCACCTATGAGTAGACTGAGCATGAAGTTTTCATTACGCACAAAAACTATAGCAGGGGTAGCATCGATAGCAGCCTTATTGCTTCTAGTACTACTCGTTACTGTGTTTCAACTGTTAAACGATCTCGTCGATAACAATGTAAAAAAATCTGCCGACACCACAGTGTCACTCTTTGTTTCGACAACCAAGAACGCATTTTTAAGTTATGACTTAGCATCGCTTGATGCCGATGTCTCAGAAATACTGACTAACCCCAATATCGCCTATGTAAAAGTTAAAGATAAGGATGGCAATGTATTTGTTGAAAAAGGCAATCAAGAAGCATTAACCCGTGATTTTGTTGCCGATAATTCAGTGTCAGAAGCTGACGATGGTATTTATGATACTCGTGCTCCAATCATGGTAAGCAACACGCTTTACGGTTATGTAGAAATTGGGTTGAACATAGCTTCAGTTACTGAGTCAGTGTCGCGAGTTAAGAACTGGACTGTTACGCTAGCGCTACTTGAATTTATCTTAGTTGGGCTCTGTTCATACTTACTTGGCTCATTCCTAATGTTGCAGCTTCGTCAATTACACGAGGGGGCGAGACACTTAGGCGATGCGGTCAAAAGCAATGATTACAAAGAAGTGTTTGTACCTGTTCGTGGTAGAGACGAATTAAGTGAATTGGCCGAGGCATTTAACCAATTGGTTGAGCGCTTAAAAGAAGAAAATGAGCAAAAACAACGTGCGCAAGACGAGTTGAAAGAACTTAACACGTTACTTGAAGAGAAAGTCCAAGATAGAACCTCTCTTTTAAACCAGAAAAACTTCCAATTACAGGAAGCAAATAAAGACTTAAAAGAGACCCAAGTTCAGTTGCTACAAGCGGAAAAAATGGCTTCAGTGGGTCAGTTGGCAGCTGGCGTGGCGCACGAAATAAACAACCCTGTTGGCTTCGTTGGTAGCAACATAGCCACGTTGAGTGAGTATGTTGCTACGTATCAAATGATTTTTTCACAGATAAACACAGCGCTTGAAGCAAAGGATGAAAAAACCAGAGACACTGCGCTTAGCGAGCTTGAAAAAATGCTAGCCAATCAGGATATGGCGTTTATTAATGAAGACATATCAGAACTATTGGCTGACTCGCAGGAAGGGCTTCACCGGGTTGCTGAAATTGTTAAAGGACTTAAATTGTTTTCGCGCGTTGATAGCGACCAAATGCAACAGCATAATATCAACGACTGTGTTCGTACCACGTTAGCCATGGTTAACAATCAACTTAAATATATTTGCACTGTGGAGACCCATTTGGGCAGAGTGCCAGATGTAACAATGAACGTGGGAAAAATTTCACAGGTGATTACGAACCTATTAATCAATGCGGGACAAGCAATTGAGGCAACGGGTAAAAATGGAAGAATTGTCATCACTACTTGTACGGTGAACAACTTCGTTGAACTTCGCGTAGAAGATACAGGGTGCGGTATTCCAGCTAGCCATCTAGATAAACTTTTTAACCCGTTCTTTACCACCAAACCTGAAGGTCAAGGCACAGGGCTAGGCCTCTCTATTTCCTTTGGCATTGCACAGGAGCATGGGGGGTCGCTTTCTGCAACTAGCATTGAAGGTGAAAGTAGTACGTTTACTCTTATGCTTCCTATTGACTCTGATGCGTCAAACAACAATAGTGAGGGAGAACACGAATAATGGGCGAGTTATCAGTGATTTTATGCTCTGCTTTTAATAACAATTATAGTGTCGTGCAAAAGGATTATTATTTATGACAGAGCCTAACGCAAAAGCAACAACCTACACGGTACTCTTTGTTGACGACGAGCCCAACATACTCCGTGCGATTAAACGCGCGCTGTTTACCATGGATATTACATTGCTTCTTGCAGACAGCGGTGCAAAAGCCTTGGAACTAATGAGTCAAACCGAGGTTCATGTTGTTATTTCTGACATGAAAATGCCACAGATGTCTGGCGCAGAGCTTTTAGAGCAAGTGGCAATTAATTACCCCGAAACGTTTCGGGTTGTGCTCACCGGCTACGCAGACATAGAGTCGACCATTAAAGCAGTTAACCAAGGTAA